>Ga0209636_10008559_pt1 | contig 10418 bp, 9 predicted proteins | sample DeeMarSWOR152_54_FD_187464 | JGI IMG/M metagenome (GOLD analysis project Ga0209636, IMG submission 187464) | Marine sediment microbial communities from White Oak River estuary, North Carolina - WOR-1-52-54 (SPAdes) (version 2) | ecosystem: Environmental > Aquatic > Marine > Intertidal zone >... | reverse complement strand
AGCGGCCACGGCGAAGGCCAAGCGGACGTACATGCCGCTGGAGTAACGTTTCACTGGCGTATCGATGAACTTCTCGATCTCGGCAAAGGCTACGATCTCGTCGAACTTGCGGTCCATCTCCACTGTTTTCATCCCCAGAATAGCACCGTTAAGGTAAATGTTCTCCCGACCAGTCAATTCAGGGTGAAAGCCTGTTCCCACTTCCAACAACGACCCAACCCGTCCCCGTATCTCCGCCAAACCCTCTGTGGGCTCAGTAATGCGTGATAGAATCTTTAGCAATGTAGTCTTACCAGCCCCGTTGCGCCCGATGATGCCAACTACCTCTCCACGCTTTACTTCAAAGGAAACATCCTTCAGAGCCCAAATAGTTTCAGATTGAGGATTGAGGGTTGAGGATTGAGCGTTACGCCTTCGCTGACGGAAAGGAATCGACAGAGTGTTTATAATCGCCTCACGCAAGGTCTTGTAGTTCCCCTGATATTCACCAATCTTATAAAGCTTACTTAAGTTTTCTGCTCGGATTACTATATCACTCATGAATCATCCTTAACTCTCTGATATGGACCTCAGGAAAATCCGTATTCCTGATCCGCGCAATCTGTAGCCATGCCGTAAACTTCGTATGTCTCAAACTGGTTATCCATCTGTCCCATCTCCTGTCTCCTATCTCCAGTCTCTAGTCTCCAAATTTACTCACACAACGTCAGCAAACCCCTTTTCCATCCGGCGGAAATAGAAGGTGCCGGTAAGGACAAGGAAAACGACTACGGTTATGGAAACCGTAAACATAGGCCAATCTAATTGTCCTTTCCCCAATAAAGCTTCTCGAAAACCCTCTGCAACGCCTGTCATCGGATTTAGGCTATAAAGGACTCGCCATCTTTCCGGGACAAGGTTGCTTGGATATACCACCGGTGTGGCAAAAAACCAAAACTGAACCAAAAATGATATGGCATATCGTATGTCACGATATTGGACGTTCAATGCTGAAAACCAAAGTCCCACTCCAAGCGCTGTAGCCATGGCCATGAGGATAAGAAACGGTAGTAACAGAGCTGCCAAAGTGGGAATAATCTGATAGTAGAACATCATTGCCAACAAGATACTGAAAGCAATTGAAAAATCTACGAGGCCAGACAGGACCGAACTTAATGGGATTATGAGTCTCGGGAAATAGACCTTTGTGATTAGATGACTGTTTCCCACAAGACTCTCGGTGCAGGCGTTGAGGGATTTAGCAAAATAGGTCCATGGCAATAGTCCGGCATAGGCAAAAATAGGGTAGGGGATACCTTCGGAAGGGATCTTGGCTAGTCTACCGAAAAAAATGCTAAAAATGACCATGAGAAAAAAGGGCTGAATAATGGCCCAGAGAACACCTAAAACCGTTTGCTTGTACCGAATTTTAAGTTGCCGCCAAACGAGAAAATACAATAGTTCACGATAAGCCCAAACATCTCGGATCTGAGGTAAGACCCAACCCCGAGAAGGTTTAATAAATACAACTGATCCCTCTTTTTTATCCAAGATCTGTTCCATGGTCTCGAGCTATCCCCGTTTGCAAAGGGTACTCCTTCCCTTCAGCTCCAACTTCTATGCTATCTCCCGTTATCGATAATTCTTTGTGCATCCTTCCCACCACTATAACAATTCCCATGAACATACCAATCAGCCAATTATTTTTTGGGAAGAAAAGGGTATCTTCAAACATCCCTGCCGCCAGGGTTGCAATGATACTCATTAGAGAACCCAATAAAACGGAATAAAGAAATGGATCGCTGACTCTCCTCAAAAAAACCCTGGCCTTTTTGCCCAAGACTATAATTAAATAAAGGAAAGCAAGAAATTCAATGATACCTCCCTCAGCCAACATGAGCAGATAATTATTCTCCAAGGTTGAATGAGCCCTATATGCCCAAATGTCTGAGAACTGGGACTCATAATGAAAGCTTCCCAATCCGTTTCCTAGAACAGGATGATCTTTAAATTTTTCGTATGCAATTTTTGCCTTGACAACCCTGTATTGTGCCCCCGGGTCATTAATATCTTTAAATAGTCTCTTTTGAATTGGAGAAACTAAGAGTACTGAACCGATAATGCCACACATGAGCAGAACTAATGGCACCCTTGGCTTTAGGACAACCAAACATAAAATGCCCACAAAAACTCCAATCCACGCGCTCCTGGAAAAGGTGAGAACAAGATTGACAAACATTAAGACGAACAAAAACGTTAAAAATAATTTCTTTCCCCTTGCAAGTCGTCCATAAAGGAGGAAACTGATACTAAATGGAATTAGCAAGGCAAGGAAGTTCCCGAAACTATTTGGATTTCTTAATACGAATGACCCCAATCTTCCAGAGCTATGGTATCCAAGACTAATTACGCATACTATCGATGTGGTAATAATCAACAGACCAACAAAGACTCTTAGATGATCTTCTTTATTTACGCACAACAAAATAAGATAATACGATGAAATGAAAACACCTATATAAAGAAATGACTTTACCCCTGTTAGCATATTGGGCGCATGTGACAAGGAAACGAGAAGCGAGCCAACGAATACCATCATGGGTATATTTATTCCGGATTTTATGTTATGATGGACATTGCCCAAAATGAACCCGCTCGATAGGGATGCAAGAAGCGCAAGGAGAATAATCCATTGGTGGAAATATAAATTGACAAAACCTATGTTAATTGACGGGCTAAAGACAATTGAAACCACTGAAACGACATAAACTCCAAGAATTGGCTTGCTAAATATCGTTATGAAAGAGAGGATCCCGATGAGCAGTATCAAACCAATTCGTACTTCTGGATCTATTACCCATTGGTTGCAGGCAGTGCTTAGCGAGAGCAAAACAAGGAGCGGTATCAGTTTTTCGACGAAATCAATATTGAAATGGCGTACAATTTTCATAGAATTGGGACTGGACTCTTTCCCATAAGATGTTTACCTATCGGCGGCTGACGCGAGAACCTCATTGAGTATTCTGACAATTTCCGGATAATCTCCCTTTCTTTGATATTGATATACCATATCGTACGATGACTCTGAAAAACCCTTATTCATTCCCACGACTTTGCCATATTGCTCTACAGCTTCATCGATTTTACGAGCAACCAGTAATGTCCTTATTAATTTAACACAATAATCTACATTATCAGGGCTGAGATTTATTAACTCGTGTAATTCCTGCACCGCCTCGTTGAATCGATTTAGCCGCATGAATGCATCGCACAAAGAAAGGTATATTCCCTCGTCTTGAGGGTTTAGCATTTTCTGTTTCTTCCACAACGTGATGGCATTTTCAAAATCTCCCTTTATGGAAAAAACATTGGCGAACTCGGCATAGTAAATTGGATTGAATGGTTCCAGGTTTATAGCCATAATATATTCACTTTTCGCCTCCTCCCACATTCCTTTACTGGTAAGAAATCGAGCGAAGACAACACGACTTCTTGCGGTATCTCCGACAAGACTCCTCAAGTCTACGCAATCCTGACTTACGGAAAACCATTTTCCCAGAATGCTATTCAAATATTCTTCATCAACATTTACCAATTTTCTGTAATAGAGCTGACAACTTTCCTTTAAATCAGCCAAATAATTCCTGTTATATGTTCGCCCTATTTTCCCAGTAGTCCAACCTATGTGTTTCAACCTTTGATATTCGTTTAAATAGTATGTTCCTATGGAATAGAGATGGCGAACTTCGGTGGGGTTCAGTACGACAGTTCGAGTGAATGATTGTTGAATCATATTGTGATAAATAGGAGGAGGACAGGAAAGACATCCATAGCTTATTCCAAGATGGAAATGATAATCACTGTTGCAAGGTTCAAGCTCAATGGCTTTATGAAATTCAAATATAGATTTCCTTATCCATTCATTTCTCTTCTCTGCTTTAATGCCTTTGTTTAAACCCTTGGCTAAATATGTTCTCGCGAGTGAAAAGTGAAATAAGGCATTTTTATCATCAAGTGCAATACATTTTTCCAAATAACCAATGGCTTTATTCAGTTCTAACCCTTCTCGTTGGGCCATTCTATAGTAGAAATCACCAATTAACTGTTTTCCGGCCATAACTAGAATGAGGAATAGGATAAAAATAATTGCAATTATATAGATTCTATTCCCCATGGTATTATGTTTGGTAAACTCCTTTTTTGGATTTAATCAGAAAACCTATATCGCCCTATCCGGATTCCTGTTATAGCCAAAGCCATAAGCATACTTAGGGTCAGGGCGTTGGATGGGATAAGCAAATTGAAATCCCAAAAGCTATGAATCATGATAGCTACTACTCCCGTCAAACTACCATAGAGAGAAATGAAACGAACACTGCTTAGTGTCACGGTACCATATTTCGAATATCCTGCCCCTAATTGCCGAAATAGGCTAAGCATAAACCATAAGATGATCCCGAAGCCAAAAATCCCCATCTCACAGAGGAGTTGTAAATAATCGTTCTCTAGATAGAGGTAATAATGTTGGAGGCTAGAGGTCTTGTATTTGGGAAAGATAGCGGAAAAAGATCCCATTCCCACTCCAAATAGCGGAAAATTCCGCACCATCTTGATACTGTCTTTCCAGTTTTGAAACCGGTACTGGATATCATAATCCCTGGAAAGCTCACTAATTGTGCTGAATTCCTCCACTATGGGTTTTATTCCCATCCAGATCAAAAAAGAAAATATGGAAATCAACAGCCCAACGACAATGAGGACATTTCGGGTTCCTTTCTCTTTTTTCGTTACCATGAAAAGAAAGCAGATCATCGAGCCCAAGAAACTGATCACACCTCCCCTTGACGACGAGAGAAACAATGCTCCAGCCATTAAAATGACGAAAAAAGCGAATAAGATAAGCTTGCACCCTTCTTCATTGCCGATTTTGATGAGAAATTCCCTAAAACCCCCGAGTTGGCCATTTCCCATGCGTATCCATTTTGCAGTGAATAGGCCGATGGAAATAGGGATCACCATTTCGATATACCCTGCAAAATGGTTTGGGTTAACAAATGGGCCAAAAAAAGAGGCATCCTTTTTGAAGAAAGGCTCCCAAAACCAGTAGATCTTTGGGGCCTCTGTAACCTTTTGGGCTATTCCCAAAATGGCGACAATAATTCCGCTGACAACAATGACGGTGCTAATACGCAAGAATTTCCTTTTTGAATCAACATAATTGACGATCAGAAGGAACATTCCCAAATAGCTCATGATCTTAAATAGCTCTGTCCGGGTTGCATGAGGATTAACTGAGAGTGTCCTCCAGTTTTCAAAAACCTCAGTTTTCTTGGTCTTGCCTCCAACCTCTAACCTCTGTCCTAAAAATTGTCTACCTTCAATTATCCCCCTCTCACCTCTGTCCTCCATCATTTCCCCGGAATACCCATCAATGGTCTGGGAATAGAGTTCATACGTTTTAGGGGATAGACGTTTCATTGCCGAGGGAGGAAGGGGCATTATCTGAAGAAGAATCAAGGCCAGAAAAGCAATAATTGGAAGAAAGAGAGGAAAAAAGATTTTTTTCTCTTGGACCCAGTATTTTTTTACAACGAGAACGATAAGCAATGACAACACAATGAATTCCATTATACTGTATGCCCACACATACACGCTCCCGAAGGCCAAAGGAGTAAAGAGGATTAAAAAGATCAGGCCGAATTCGATGATCTTTTCTGGGGTAGATCTCAATTTTTTCTCGGTTATAGTGGGGGGTTCGTTAAATCTGTAGATTGAACTTAATTATATGATTAAGATTAAGGTTGGCTTATCCATCAGCTTGCCGTCATCCAGACTCCCATGATAATGAAGACAAACCCTATTATCTGGATTGTTGTAATAGACTCTTTCAAAAAAGCCCAGGAGGTTAAAATGACAACTAGAAAAACCATGCTCGTCATTATGGGATACACAATACTGAGATTGAGCTTTGAGAGAACATACAGATAACATATCAAGGCAAAAATAAAACAAATGATCCCCAAGGGAACGGCTGGCTGAGCAATAGATTTTAAGACCATATAAAAAATATTTGAATCATTGTTCACTCTTAACATCCCCATTTTCATCAAGAGATTAGCTATGGCATTAAAAGCAATGGCCAGGCCGAGCACTACATACGTATTCATCAATATAATCCTTTAAAGCTATTCCTTATTTCTATAATTAAACTCATTTATATCCTTCGAAAAGACCCCCCCATCCTGTTTTCATTGCCTTTTTAACCCGGGTTTTACCTATGAAAGGATACCAGTACCAATCATGATAAGCTACGGAGGCGAGATAAGACCAAGGAGTGATAATGGTCCTGAGGAGTAGCTTCTCAATGGGTTTTAAAACACCCCAATAGATCAATTTTTGTCCTCGGGATGCAAGGGTATTTTCATTCGCACTGAATCTAAAGTTAACGTTGGAAACCTCTTCTCCCACGATCTCGATATTCCGCGGGTTTCCACATCCCAAACCAGCTTCGTGAGCAAGTTTAATAAATTTTATGGACAACGGATCGAAGCCCATCATCTTCGCGGCAACTGCATCGATTGCCACCTGATCTCCGCTGGCCAAAATGTAATTTTTTACATGGGGAACCATACACCTCGGCCCTGGGCCATCGCCGGCAAAGGTCCCATCCATCACCGCGAAGATACCCGAATGAATCTCTTTCTGGATGGTCAAAAGGTCGACCAACGTCTCATGGATAACGGAATGAGTCCAGTGCCTTTTCTCATGGAGTAACCCACCAAAGGCATTTTTCATCGCACCCGTCATCGTCGTGAAGACATGGGTCTTCATCGTGGGAAGATGAATTATGTTTTCCCCCATCATACGCTTGGGGATCTTGATCCCATCGGGAAAGATTTCCGGGAGGACAAGCATCTTTCCCTTGGGCTCATAAGTAACCCATTCCTCATTTTCATAAAGATGAATATTTCTGAGTCCGTATCTTTCTATAATTGGCTTATGCTTATTGGCTATCTCCCCTTTTTTCGCACTCACCACAACTGTTCGATTATGGCAGGCATGCATGAGCTCTTTTTTATAATTATCGGCCAATAGAGTTTTAATAACGCCCTCCAGTTGCCACGGTGTCGTAGAACATCCAGGATAGAAATGGTGCCAGGAGATATTGATTTTTATTGCCGTGTCTTTATCTTTGGGCAAAAATTTCTCATAGTCCGCCAAGTGCATGAGTTCGCGAAAATCTTCCAAAGCGGTTTCGGGATTAGTCTTCAGCACGGCAACTCTTGGCCGCAAATGATCACGATTATCATATTCATTCATTTCTAATTTTGGTTCTTGATAGAGTATCAACAATAATCAATCAATGTGGGAAATTTTACCTTCATCAGAAGGGAAAAAATGGAATTTACCAGTACAGGATCACAGTTACCATCAAAACAAAAATGCAGATATTCAATATCATCGGTTTATCTTTCAGGATGATGCTTTCTGGGCTACCCCCTTCACCTTTCTGGTGGATCAGGTAGAGATAACGAAAAATTCCGAATAAGACCAGGGGAATCGTGTATTTTAGATCTGTGGTTCCGAATTTTTGGACCGTCTCTTTGGACATAGTGTATAGGGCATAAGAGATGAGGGCCGAAGCCGTAACCACGCCGATCATCTGGTCGAGCAGGTAAGGGCTGTATTCCTTGAGGCTTTTCCGGTGATTGATTGCCTCCGTTTCCAGATTAATAAGTTCATGTCTTCTCTTGCAAAAGCTTAAAAATAAGGCTAAGAGCATCGTGCAGACGAGAAGCCAGGTTGAGACTGGGACATCAATAACCACCGCCCCCGCAAGAACCCTCAACACAAATCCCGCTGCGACGCAAAAGACGTCCAAGATGATGATGTGCTTTAACGAAAAGGTATATGCCAGTTGGAGGATGATATAACTGAGAACAACCACACCAAAACGGACGTTAAGAAGGAAGGAAAAAACCAAACCCGCAGTTCCTATGAGAATGAAAGCAATGATTGCATTCGTCGGTTTTAGCTTTCCCGAGGCTAAGGGCCTTTGAGATTTCTTTGGATGGCATCTGTCCTTTTCAATATCGATGAGATCGTTGAAGATGTATACGCTCCCGCTGAGCAAGGTAAAAAGAATAAAGGCTCCCAGAACTCCTAAAAACCTCTGTCCGTGGAATAGATTTTGGGAGAAGATCAAAGCCGCAAAGAGGATTACATTCTTCGTCCACTGTTTCGGCCTCATCGAGATCACGATTTGCTTTAAACCGTTCTCACGGACTTTAATGGCTAAACCATAAATCTGTTGGACAAATTCCATAAATTTACCTTATTAAGTGTTATCGAACACTAAGAATAAAAGGCCTCAGTTCTCTTATATTCTCCATTGACATAGTTGAGGTCCTTGAGCTTCTTTAAATCCGACTCCACCATCATCGCGATCAATTCTTCAAAACTTACCTTGGGGTTCCAACATAACTTTTGCCTAGCCTTCGAGGCATCGCCCAGGAGTCGATTGACTTCAGCAGGTCTTATTAAATTTTCATCGATCACAATGTGGTCTTCCCAATTTAACCCTACATAGCTGAAGGCAATTTGTAGTAGTTTTCTCACCGTGTGAGCTTTTCCTGTTGCAACTACATAATCATCTGGATCATCTTGCTGAAGCATTAACCACATCGCTTCCACGTATTCTTTCGCATAGCCCCAATCTCGCTGTGAATCCAGATTTCCCATCTTTAACTCTTTTTGTAATCCCAATTTTATCCTGGCTGCACCGTGGGAGACCTTTCGAGTTACGAACTCCAGCCCGCGGCGTGGCGATTCGTGATTAAAGAGGATTCCAGAACAACCGAATAGGCCATAGCTTTCGCGATAATTCACGGTAATGTAGTGTCCGTACACTTTTGCTACGCCATAGGGACTTTTTGGATAAAAGGGTGTCTTCTCATTTTGCGGGACTTCTTGCACCGCGCCAAACATCTCGCTGCTAGATGCCTGATAGAACTTAATCTTTGGATTTACTACTCGGATCGCCTCGAGCATTCTTGTCACACCCAAAGCGGTAAATTCTCCTGTTAGAACGGGCTGGTTCCACGAAGTGGGAACGAAACTCTGGGCGCCGAGATTATAAACTTCACAAGGTTTGACATATTGAACGGCTTCAATGAGTGAATTTTGATCCAGCAAATCTCCCTGAATCAATTGGATTTTTTCCCGAATATGCTCTATTCTCCCGTAGTTCGGAGAACTACTTCTCCGGAGAAGCCCAAATACCCTATAACCCTTCTCGAGGAGGAATTCAGCCAAATAGGAACCGTCTTGGCCGGTAACACCGGTTATTAGTGCCCTTTTCTTCACCATATCATCACCTTCAAACGCCTCACCAATTTCCCCTCTATATTGCGCTATACAATTACACGATATAAAAGATCATAAGAAAGGATGCACACTTATGATCGCCTACAATCGATTTGCGATGAGTGTGAGGGAGTAGCCAAGGTATTCACTAAATGGCCATCCAATCTCCGGTATACAAACCCAAGGGGGAATCTCAAAATGGTCTCCTTCCCCGCGAAAACTTCCGTGAATCAAGAGGTTTCGTAGGCCCCAGTACAATTTCCCTAGGAAAAAATTCTTCACCGCGTATGAAAAATCCGCTCCCCTGACCTGAACATCCGTAAGAGGAAGATCAACGCACAACCTGCGGAGTTCGGTCCTGGTGTAAGGCTTCTCGAAACCAACTGCCCACCAGCCCATTCGTTCAGCAATAAATTTCCAAAGGCGATAGAAGGGGCACAAGGCGTTGGGAACGTGGATGCCAATGATACCTCTTGAACGCACCAGCAAACTGTGCTTAGCAATACTTTCTCTTCGCTGCTCACCATCGAAATGTTCTATAAGGCCAAAAGATGCAGCTACGTCAAACTGGCCTTCTAGGCAGTCTGGTAGGTTGAAGATATCCTCTAGGTGGCAGGTTACCGCCACCCCAAGTGCAGATGCCAGTTTGGCGGCGCGCTCTAATGCTAATTCCGAAATATCCAAGAGCACTGCCTTGGCTCCCCTCATGGCCAGGGCTATTGCAAAACGCCCCATACCCGCTCCCACCTCACAAACACGTAACTTTGACAGATCCGGATACACCCGCATTATGTGGTGGATAAATGGGTGATTTAAGGGTTGGGCCCTGAGTCTCCGTGCAAGCGCGATAATATCCTCCTGATCATTTAGCCAGTTCTGATCCCAGAGCTTCTTATGCTCTTCGGTGTTCATGATAGTAAAATGGTCTGTCCCTTAACGCACGGAAAAACCCTGGAGGCAAAATCCTGGTCCATGCCTGGGTATTCAAGCCCCGTTTGTCCATGAACATCGCCTCCATCATCAATGGAAAACAATCTCTTCATGTGAAAGGGGAAGTTGCCTCAAAACTCAGG
>Ga0209636_10008555_pt1 | contig 10419 bp, 14 predicted proteins | sample DeeMarSWOR152_54_FD_187464 | JGI IMG/M metagenome (GOLD analysis project Ga0209636, IMG submission 187464) | Marine sediment microbial communities from White Oak River estuary, North Carolina - WOR-1-52-54 (SPAdes) (version 2) | ecosystem: Environmental > Aquatic > Marine > Intertidal zone >... | reverse complement strand
TAACCCCCCCGTCCGGATTATTCGGAGAGCAGAGGATTACTATATTTGATTTCCCGAATCTTTTGTCCCTCTCGAATCTTTCAACACTGAAATAAAATCCAGGGTCTAAATTAATCCCGTAATAGCGTTCATTCAGGGCTTCCGCCATCAGTTTGTACTCGGAGTAGGTCGGGTAAACGCTTACAACCGGCCCTTTGAATGTTTTTACTATCATATCTATGAGTTCATCGGAGCCGTTGCCCGCTATTACATTTTCAGCCCCGCAATCGCAGTACTCAGCAATCCTCTGCTTTAACTCGGCATCCCTGTAGGGGTATTTGTAAACCGATCCGGCATTCTCTCTTATCGCTTTAATTACCTTCGGCGACGGACCGTAATTATTCTCGTTGGATGCTAACTTTATATACCCTTCTCTTGTTTCTCCCGGGGTGTAGAGATCCAGGTCTTTTATCCATCCTCTCAGGTAATTTGATATTTCCATCATTATTTTATAGTTTTTTCACATGAGTTCATATTTCATGGATATCCATTTGCCGAATACCGGATCGTCAATACTATAAACTGCATGGGCATCTTTCGAAACTACCCCCTTTTCTTGTAATGACAGAAGATAGGTTGAGGCAGCAGACGCATTCATCCCGGATGCGTCGGAGATCTCCTTTGGAGAATGTTTATTACATGCGATTGAGATAATAATTTTCTGCTCGTTTGGAGAAAGAGAATTAAATTCTTCAATGAAAATGAGATTTCCTTCTTCTTCCAGCGTATTCTTAACTGCGAACTCAATGTCTTTTAGCTCGATCATACTCTTGTTGACAGAGTTTATTTTTTTGCCAAATAATTGAATATAGAATGGAAACCCCTCGGTGATCTCGTACATTCTATCAATACCCTCCTCTGTGATGTCTTTATCTATATTTTTTTTAAGCAGTTCTCTAACATACTCTTTCTTTAGAGGCTTTATCTCTTTTAATACAAACTGCCTGTAAAATGGTGATACAGAAGATAAAACAACTGCCTCCATGGTCTTTCTTATGGATCCGGATATACACAGAACCGTATTTTTCTGTTCCTCGTGAATGGTTCTTATAACCCCGACAATATCCGCCCCGATTCTTGAACCATTCTTTAGATCTATGATAAGCGGGAATTCATCCATAAGCAGGACACACTTGGTTTTTGTCTCGTCTGCAAGTCTCTCGGGAAGTTCAAATGCCCTCTTTATGAGTTCTCCGTAATCTCTTGCTTTTTCTTCATCAAATGTAAGCAAAAATTCTATATCCTCCCCGAGTTTCATACTGATCTTCATCTCTTTGATGTGTTCCCTGATAACAGCAAGAGGTGACATCATCAGGTCCTTTACCCTGTACCTTAATGGTAATCTTTGCTTGTATGCCGTAAGCACCTCGGTTGAGAATTTTTTAACGAAATTTCCCACCGTCTTTGGTGCAAGTTCAAATAGTGAGAAGTAGATTACAACAACATCCTCTTTATCTTTAAGTAATCTCTCCATCTCTTTTAATATTGATGTCTTCCCAACCCGTCTTTTCCCGTATAGTGCAAAACCCATCTGGGATTCTTTATCCGAGAGAGTATTCAACATTTCCGCAATGATCTCTTTTCTGTCTATAAAATCCTTTCCTTCCGCCGGCTTTAATGTGAATGCCATATCAACTAATTTTTTTTAGTCTAAAAATTTTTAGTTCCCCCTATTTATACATTAAAATATATAAATAAATCACTTCCATTTCAATTGTTCTTTATATGTCGAGTGGGGTTTGAATTTTTTCTCAAATAACGCATCCCCGAGTATGTCTATTTTTTTTCTATGTCTCCAGCGCCCATTCCGGCATCCCTGCAGTAACTCAGATAAATGATCCCATCCACATCGAAGCCCATGATCTTTGCGGCGATTGTATCCGCTGCAAGGAAATCGGTGCTTGCGATAGCGCAGTTAACCCCACCGGAGTGCCGTCTGCCGGACCGTCGCCCTCCATACCCATTAAGCCGTCAATCACATTTAAATGCTGGGGAATTAACTTTGCAAGTTCAAACAGTTTGAGGCCTTGTATCCTTGATGCAGCGCTATCTTATCGTTTCCCGGGAAGCCCCCCTTGTGAATCTGCCCCTTATCTTACCTAATCGAAATAAAACACAAGAATGAATTAACTAAATAAGCCCCTTTCTTTCGCCAAATCATCCAATGATTTTACTCTACCTTCATTTATCGCCTTTCTGCTCTCTTTAATCATTCTCATCGCTTCTTCATCCCCTAAAATTTCAATTGTCCTCTTCATTGACTCATACTCATCCCTGGAGATGGTCACATAGGTGGTTTTATGTTCCGGGCTTTCAAATAGTGCAGGCATTTTGAGATATATAATATATATTGTCTACATAAATAAATAAAAATGCTTTATAAATTCAGTGCCACCCGATCAGATAACAAATCACCGCCGTTATGATCCCGATCGCCAAAAATCTCAGCCCCGAGATAAACATATTTCTGTTTGAAACTCTTCCGAGATAAATCCCGATGATAAATAAAATAAATAGCGCGGTTATCACCGAACCCCCAATGGCCTCATACGGGGGTAAAAACAGGAAAGGAACCACCGGGATCCACGCAGCAACCATTGGAGAGATCCCGTGCACAAAACTGCTCCATAAAATAGCAAATTTTTTGGCATCATGTATGATCGTGCCTTCAAGTTTGGTGAGCATACTGTTCTCCAGCCCCCTGAGTTCTATATCCCGCTCTATTCTTTCGCTTTCATATGCCCCGAAGAACGATGAAATCCCAAGTCCTACACCCATTGCGATCCCGCTGGCGAATATTATATCGCTCATGCTCTCATCAAACTCTACGCCAGCGGAAGTTGCCCCGGCCAGTGCCCCAAGAACCAATGCCAGTGCCGTCAATGCCCCGTCAAAAGTTCCTATTACAAAATACCTCCTTGATAAAGGTCCGAGGTGTGCAATCCTGGAATACTCCTTTATCTCTTCTATGCGATCTTCTAATTTATTCATCGAGTTTTATTTAATGCTATTTGATTAAAACACCCCCGTAACCCACAACCCGCCCATAATCCCCGCTTACATCGCCGGATGTCATGTACTTAACCAACTCCGCTTCTTTTGCCCCCAGTTCTTTACTTGCAGCAATCATCGCTGCAGTCGGAGCACAGCCGCACATGGAAATGTTCAATTTCCATACATCCTCAAGCAATTTTTCTTCATCCAGTCTCAGAACATCATCCAATGCTATCCTGTCCTTCTCATTGGCTGCCTGCTGGGGCTCGTAGTGCGTTAGATCGGAACTTGCTATCACCATAACCCTTTCCCGGGTCTTTTTAATCCCCCGGGCAATCGCTTTTCCAATATCTCTGCATACCTCTAATCTCGCATCTGCCATGACCACCGGCACGAGCTGGAAATCCTTATTGAAGTACTGCAGGAACGGGATCTGCACCTCTATGCTGTGCTCTCTTAAATGTGCTCCAAAGTCGCTTTTCAAATATTTCGAATGGACCAGTATTTCCTTCCCCAGTATGGAATCTATAAGCACGTCCCCAAAGGGCATTATCCACTGCCCGTCCAGCATTATCGAGGATGCTTTACCAAGACCGGTGTGATTTGGACCCAGGATCACAAATGTATCAATGCCCTTAAGATTTGCCCTGGAGTATGTCGCCGCGGCGACTGCACCGGAATACACATACCCCGCATGCGGTGCCATGACCCCGATAACGTCATCTTTTTGTGCGTCCCTCTCGATGTATTTTTCTATGCTGGTATTCAGATCTCTCGGGCCTGCAGGATAAAACATCCCCGAGACAGCTGGGTTTCTGATCATTTTTCAGATTTTCAAGTTGATATCATGAAGAGTACCTGTTGTTTGATCCTGTTTCTCGCCACTCTCATTTCTGAATTCTTTTACTTCATCGAGTAATCCTGCACCGACATTAACAAACTTTTGTTGTTGAGCGGCCATAAATCCAGATCTGAAAGATTCTAAACTTTTAACTCCTCCATCATAATCTTCTTTGTCTACGGAATCAACTTTAGCATGCGGAGGAAAATCCTCCCCGATACAGTTAAAGAATTCCGCCGCATTATCCTCCGATGATTCAACTAAAATCATCACTGCTTGCTTTTCGTCTTCTTTTATATTCTTTGCGTCAAATTTTTCAATTTCAAAATCATCTGCAAAGCTCATCAAGAATAATGTGCAACCAACATCATGAACCTTTTCACCTTTAATTAAAATTTTCGTATTCATTTTATAAACTCTTTTAAAACCTTTACCTGTATGATTTCTGTCTTCTGTGTCTTGGACCCTTACGGCTCTGACCTGGTTTATGCGGTTCAGTGTGTCGGTGATCGCCGGCAATTATTGTTCTGTCATACCCGACGTAAGCCTCAAGCAGACCCTTTCCCTTACCTCTCTCCCCTCCGCCCAAAAAATCAACCAACCCTCTTGCAATGGATGACCTTACTGCATCTGCCTGTCCCATAACCCCCCCGCCGCGGACATTAACTGCTATGTCGATCTTATCCAGGTTCACGAAATCCGATGCAAACAGGAGGGATTCCTCAATCTTTAGTTTTGCAAATTCCGGCTTGTACGAATCCAAGGGCACGGAGTTAATCCTGGTCATCCCTTTTCCCTTCTTAATCGTTGCCCTTGCTACAGCCGTTTTTCTTTTCCCTGCCACATGTGATATATCCGCCAATTTTTATAAATTATATTTTTGATAAAACTTTTTTTTAAAAGTTTTTGTTATTAATTATAAAAAGATTAAAAAGATAAAAATATAAAATGGAACTTAAAGGCAGTGCCCACAAATTTGGCGATGACATAAACACGGACCTGATCATTTCAGGGAGATATAAGTTTAAAACCCTTGATATGAAAGAGCTGGCAAAGCATGTGCTGGAGGACGCGCGCATGGGATTTTACGATGAAATATCCAGCGGGGATTTTATTGTTGCAGGGAAAAATTTTGGCTGCGGCTCAAGCAGGGAGCAGGCGCCTATGGCAATAAAACATGCCGGAATCGGGGCGGTCATTGCAAAATCATTTGCAAGAATTTTTTACAGGAACGCCATCAATATCGGTCTGCCGGTAGTTATATGCCCGCAGGCGGACAGGATTGACGAGGGCGACGGCATTGAAGTTGATCTCGATAGCGGGACGATCGTTGACCGCACCAAGGGTATTGAATTAAAAACACAGAAGATGCCGCAGTTCATGCAGAATATACTCAAAGACGGGGGGCTGATAGAGCATTTCAACAAAACAGGGGATTTCTTTTGAAGGTTCGCAGGCAGGATTGTATAACGGAAGACGTATAAAAGAAGTTCGCTGATAGGCGAATTTGAGCGAAACGAAGTGTAGTCTTTTACCTGTTGTATCGGATGTAATGCGAAGCCGTCTCAAGAATAAAATAATGAAGTGATTTAATCAATCCACGAGATTGCTCTATCAATAACACAAAACGCAGGGGTTTGACCTCTACCAGATAGCTTTAATCTGTTTAGTCTGTGAGCATGACTGCCTTTTATTAAGTGTGGGCCATCTACTTTCCTCGCGGTACAGATTATTCTCTCCCCTTTGATAGCATCACCCTTAGTTGTATAAACAACCATTTCTTCTTTTAAGTAATTTTATTTTCGGTTTTAAGTTCCTCAATAATTTGATGAACTAATTCAAGATCCAATCTTAGATCCTCAACAATCTCTGAGATGTAAGCAGTTTTATTAGTCTTTAAATAATCCTCAACCATTGATTTAGCCTCTTCGTAAGTGACTTCTTTTAAAATGATCACATTCGGACTGGTTGCTTTTTTGAGTTTTTCTATTTCCCTTTCAAGTGCAGATATTTTCTCTCTATTCTCAATGATAGCAAGTTCTCTTGTGTCTGTTGTTCTTATATCCTGAACTGATGTCTCTGGAATAAAAGTATCAAAACCTACCTTAGTTTCGTATAATACACCTCCATCCTTATACATACTTAAATTTGAATATTTTTCCATTTTATCTGTTTAGTGATTTAATTATTGATAAAATATTTTCGTCTAAAGATTTTTGAAATATAATTATATCTTCTTTATTGTTGGATCTGTACTGAGTCTTTACCAAAATGTTTTTACTTGGAGTTATGGGGCTTGGTTCAGCCACGATGTTGAGTAAGTTATTATATTTTGAGGCACTTTTAGTACTTATCAACATCCCCCAAAGGGTTGCAGTAGGACATATTTTTTTTATGGACGATAAATCAACATTTGAAGAATCTTCAAATAAATCTGCTGGTATCTTATCTGAATAGATGACAATGGTGTCAAGTATTTCATAAAATTCCACAATTGCATCTAATTCATAGGCTAATTGAGACAATATATTGATCAATTCTTTAAATCGGCCCAATACTAATTCTGGGTCAATCCCAGATGTATTAAGTGCATTGGCAGCATAGTTTATTTCAATATTAACTCCTTCTTTAACTGCTATTACTTCACTTTGAATTATGCCTTGAAGAGAAACTTTTCCCCTCCCTTCTAATTTCCCATACCCATAATCTTTCAAACTAGAAAGTATACTCGCCTTTAATCCTCCGAGATCTACTATTGAATTAAATTTAATTCCTATATGTGATCTTTCATGTGATTTTATTTCCATTGTATCCCCTATTGTCGTTGTCGTTAATATATAAATATAGTTTTAAAAATAAAAAAAGTTAATTGAAATATTCCCCAAGTTTGAGTAAACTATGTTATTGATATGTAAATTATTTCGATAGCCGAAGCATTATTTCCGATAACACGATTATATCAGACATAAATGTCCGATATAATCCCTATTTTGTGATATATCAGACATAAATCCCAGATATTCTTCCTTTGGACAATTTTATTAAATCTTTTCTTTTAAAATAAATAATAAGAAATAACTACACAATGGTATTGGAGAAATTAAGCAGCGGGATCCAGAATGCCGTCAAGGGGTTGAGGAAGTCGGTTATCGTGGATAAGAAGACCGTTAAGACCTACATAAAGGAGATCCAGAGGGTTTTACTGGCAGGGGATGTTTCTGTAGACCTGGTTTTCAAATTGTCCAGGAATATCGAGGAGAGGGGGCTGCTCGAGAAGCCCCCGGGGAGTCTTACAAGAAAGGAAAATCTGATAAAGATCACCTATGATGAACTGGTGAGCCTGCTCGGAACCGGGAGCAAACTGAAGCCGGGCAAGGGCTCAAGGATCCTGTTGGTTGGAATCCAGGGTTCGGGGAAGACAACCACGGCAGCAAAACTGGCAAAATATTACCAGAAAAAGGGCACCAAGGTAGCGCTAATATGCGCGGACACATTCAGACCCGCAGCCTATGATCAACTGAAGCAGTTATCGGAGGAGATTAGCATTCCTTTTTACGGCGAAGAAAAAAGCAGGGACTCGCTGGGGATAATCAAAAACGGGTTAAATGAGTTCAGGGATAAGGACATTGTTATCATAGACTCTGAAGGCAGAAATAAACTGGATAAAGAATTGATGCACGAGATCAAGAGAACCTACGATACCGTAAAGCCGGAAGAAACCCTGCTTGTCCTGGACGCAACGATAGGCCAGCAGGCAGGGGGGCATGCTAAAGCATTTAAAGAATCCTGCGGGGTCACAGGGGTCATCCTCACGAAATTGGACGGCACAGCTAAGGGAGGCGGAGCAATTTCTGCCTGCGCCGCAACCTATGCCCCGGTTTGTTTTGTCGGCACGGGGGAGCACATAGACGACTTTGAAAAATTTAATTCCGAAAGATTCGTTTCTCGTTTAATAGGATTCGGCGACCTTGAAGGTCTGCTTGAGAAAGCAAAAGAGGTGGAAGTGGATGAAGAGGTGGCGAAAAGATTCATGGCAGGGAAATTTACGCTGGATGATGTCTATTATCAAATCCAGGAAATCGATAAGATGGGGTCCATGAAAAAGATATTGGAGATGCTCCCTTCCGGCCTGGGCTCCCGCATACCGAAGGAAATGATGAGAACCCAGGAGGGGCAGTTAAGAAAATTCAGGGTCGTGATGGATTCAATGACCCGGGAGGAAAAAGAGAATCCGACGATAATAAAGAAATCAAGGGTTAGCCGCATCGCTAAGGGCTCCGGCACTGAGACAAGGGATGTCAAGGAACTGCTGAGGTACTATAAAAAGATGAAACGATTGATGAAGAGCATGGGCGACGAGAGAAGGATGGGGAGGCTGCTGAAGGGGCTGGGGATGTGATTTTGATAAAACTTTTTTTAAAAGTTTTTATTTAACCATTAAACTAAAATCCACCACTTTTGAGGAGTGGGTTAATTCCCCCACGGAGACTACATCAACTCCAGTGGAAGCATATTCATGTATGTTATCAAGTGTTATGCCCCCGGATACCTCCACAATAACCCTCTCTCTTAACCCCCTATCATTCAACACAGAAATTGTTTCTTTTATCCTTCCAATTTCCATGTTATCGAGCATAACTATGTCTGCCCCGGATTCAGCAGCCTCCAATGCATCTTCAATGTTATCCACCTCGATTTCGATCTTATGCCCAAAGGATTTCCTTGCGCTATTTAAAGCCTCTTTAACATTCCCGAACAACTTCAAATGGTTGTCCTTGATCAGCACCCAATCATCCAATCTCATCCTGTGGGGGTCGCCTCCGCCAACCATAACCGCCTTCTTCTCGAAATATCTGAAAAGAGGGGTTGTTTTTCTTGTTGCAGCCACCCTTATGCCTGGATTGACTTCCCTTGCTTTATCAACAATTTCTTTTGTTAGAGTGGCTATTCCGGACATTACCCCGAGGATATTTAATGCCACCCTTTCAACACAGAGAATGTCATGGGAACTTCCCTCTAACCTAAATATTATATCATTTTCCTTGACAACATTCCCGTCATTCTTTTTATCCTTAATTTCGACATCAAATAAATCAAATAAGACCGATAATTCATAAACTCCTGCGATCACACAGGATTCCTTTACAACAACTTCGGCTTCTACTTTTTTATCTGGAGTGAACGCTGTTGTAATGTCATAGAAGCCAAGATCTTCTTCGATCACATCCAGCAACTTTCTTTCCAAGACTTTCCTGTGCATCTTTTCATTTTAGGGCATGTAGGCGCCGCCTGCAAATTCTAATCCGCAGGATGAGCATCTCCAGATTCCAGCAACCCGCCTCTTAACCCTTTCCCTGCCGCATTCCGGGCATTTATGAGGCGATTTACTTTCATCCTCGATCTTTCTTATCGCAGATCTCATTCTTGTCCCCATCCGCGATCCGTACCTTCCCGTTGAGCCAACCTTTTTTGTGTGAGAGTACATTCTTTTTTAAAAGTTTTTTAAGATAATATAGATTTATTTAAATAAAGCAAATATATTAATGGTGGTGGACTAGGTGGGGGGTTAGGCGTCCCCTGTATTCCAAATCGCCTATACGGGAAATCGAAGTCTAAGGGCGATATACTGACAAGCGGGTGGTCCATGACCCCGACTATGAACTTTCGTCCTGCAGGGTTTCTTTGTATGGGAAACGTGTCAGGCTGGGAACAGAGCAGCACTAACCGTACCAAGGGGCGCTTACAGGGTAACGGGAGCGAGAAAGGGCATGGGAAGCCATTCTCTTGAAGGTGTATCCACCTTGACGCGTCCATCACCATGGAAATAAAAGATGGACAAAGAGTTATTGGATATATTGGCATGCCCAAAGTGCAAGGGAGATTTGGAATATAAAAATCAGGGGTTGCTCTGTCATGGTTGTAAATTGAAGTATCGGATAGAGGACGGGATCCCGATAATGCTGATAGATGAAGCAGAGCAGATAGAATAAAATAAATATGCCGAGGTGGACGCAATGTGGCTGACCTTTGGTCAGACACACTCGGGAGATATGCTCCCGCATGCCTCCGGTTGCTCACCTCCCCATAACCCGATAATTCAATATGCCGAGGTGGACGCAACCTCCGGTTGCTAACCTCCCCATAACCCCCTAAACCAATATGCCGAGGTGGCGGAGCATGGCTAAACGCGCGGGACTGCTAATCCCGTGTTCCTTGCGAACACTTGGGTTCAAATCCCAACCTCGGCGAAAAAAGGGCTCGTAGATCAGGCTGGTAGATCGTCCGCTTGGCGTGCGGGAGGCCTCGGGTTCAAATCCCGACGAGTCCATTGCAGCCTTGTTAAGGCTGGCGACAACCTTACTAAGGTTGACGAAGGGTGGGTTGCTTCGCAACCCACCTCGGTTGAGTGTCATCGAGCGAGGCGAAGATGTGGCCAAATCGAAGATTTGGACAAGTGTCTGAGAATTTAAGATTCTCAGCCACATGGCACCCGCATGTGCACGGAGCGAGCCGTGCAGGCTGGCGAATGGCGGGTTTGCGTAACC
>Ga0209636_10008554_pt1 | contig 10419 bp, 11 predicted proteins | sample DeeMarSWOR152_54_FD_187464 | JGI IMG/M metagenome (GOLD analysis project Ga0209636, IMG submission 187464) | Marine sediment microbial communities from White Oak River estuary, North Carolina - WOR-1-52-54 (SPAdes) (version 2) | ecosystem: Environmental > Aquatic > Marine > Intertidal zone >... | reverse complement strand
ATGGTATCATCCTTAAGCTGTCGAAGTCGACGTACTTTTTTAAAACTTGAACGTCCCCACCGTAGAAATTTCACGGCAACTTCTGTTTCTTTAGGATCAAGAGCACGATATACTGTTGATTCCTTGCCAACACCGTAAGGTTGTCCTAAAGAAACGATGACATCTTTTATCGCTAAATCATAAAGAACTAAAGCATCATATCCCGCCTGAGTTATGCTGTATCCCAAGTAATGTTCCTTTTGACGTTTCACCAAACGCACTTTGTTAAGTTGCCCGAGAAGAAACAATATGTCATCCGCTTCAAGATCTATCTTCTTTTCAAGTTCTTCAATTGGAACATATTCAAACCGATGTACTAATGCTTCAATGGTTTGAAGAACTGATACTTCATCCGGCTTGAGCTCCCTTAGAATTTTTGCTAGTCGATGCAAATCAATCATGTGAAATCTGTGTTATGCCGACAAAAACCTATTGGGAGTAAGTCGCCAATTGAGTCAACCCCTTTTTGAATAAAAAGCCAAATTATTGGTAAAAACCTTAGTGAACTATTTCACTGGGAAACGTATATTAAGGAGAGCCTATGAGAAGGGCTATCTAATTGATTTATTGTGGCAGGTTCTGTTAATTTGAAAGAACGATTTGAAGTTCCAGATGAAGAAGTTCCTCGTGTGGCTAAAGCGCTTTCAAGTCAAACAAGATGGCGCATCATTTCTCTTCTTCGGGATAAGAGTATGGATGTTAGCCGAATTGCTGAAGCGTTAAAACAAACGGAGGCGAATATTAGCGCTCAGGTTAAAATCCTTGAACAGGCAGGTCTTCTTAAAAGTCACTATGAACCAGGCGAGCATGGTGTCAGAAAGGTTTGCGAGCTGGCTGTTAAACAAGTCATAATTAAAGCCATATAATATAATTCGTTCACCGTATTTGTTACTAACAAGTCATGCCAAGAAAAAAACAAGTCCTAGCCCTAAAAGTACATTTATATGCCATTCTTTATACTGCTCTTTTCCAACCCGAAAACTTAACCTGATAATCATATGTGGTGACCACTATGTCAACAGGAAGAACCCGTATTCGATCAATAGTTAGCCGTTTAGGAACTTTCCTTGAAGCACTACTGATTTTCATCCTGCTATTTAGTGGCGTAGGTGTTATTTTCGTGGGAACAATCACAGGACAAATTGGACCAACATGGCTATTGCTCATAATCGGTGTCAGCGTCGAAGTCATCGGCCTATTAATTATAGGCCTTTATGCCTACTTCCGATTTCTTCGACAAAGAAATGTAGCTGACACCTAATGCTCAGATACTTTCTAGGACCTTTAGGTTATCGAGAATAGTGTAAATCTACAATTTTCATTTGATTCTATCACCGATTTGCATCAAACGGTCACCGAATCTGGGTGTAACCCCACACCCTCTATCCCGTCCACTGCGAAGGCTTCCGGGACTGCTTTTCGACCACTTTGGGTCAAGTGATCGATAGGATACCTCGTTTAGAGATTTCCATTAGTTATTTGTAATAAAGGGGATTATGGGCAGAGGAGAGAGGGCGATAAGTGGTTTGATAACATATGTAGGAGCTTAAAGGGGATAGCAACTCTTTGTTAACTTTATGTACTAGTTCTCTTAGCAACTTGTGAACAGATTCGATATTTACGTAAAATATTCTGTTATGTCAGGTTAACTTGAGGGTAGCTATTGGAGATCATTCTCGGTTTTATTACTGTAATTTTAATTTTCTTTGTACTTCTATTTGCGTCAATAAAAGATGTTCAAACTAACATCGTCACAAACTGGGTATGGATTATTGGATTGTTTGGGATACCCATCGCCAGTTTCCGAATGATTGTTACTGGTTTTCTTCTCCCCTACGTATTGCAAACATTGTTGATTTTCATCCTAGTAATTGTTGGATTTCGAATCGGAATAATTGGCGGAGCCGATGGTAAGGCCATCCTAATAATCTCTCTGACCTACCCTTGGATCATCCTTGACATTGTTTGGCTGTTATTAGTCCCGTTTTTCATTTTGTTAGGAGGTTTTCTCTTGGTTGGAGTACATAGCCTAGTTGTCTTAATTCAGAATCTCATTACTTGGAAGCATATTGCTCCTAACCATATTGATGCCATTAAATCGGAGAAGAAGGTGTTCTGGGTTACAAGGCGACTAGAGAGAAAGCCAACCACACCAGATTTTATTGCGTGGAAACCTGTTGTCGTTCCATTGATTTTGTATTTTTTTGTATCTTATCTAGTCTTGTTAATTTTAGTAAGCGGACCAATATTTATCCCAAGCTAAACTATAGTTCGCCACCTGGCATGACTACAAGCCCGGAACTACTGATTTCAAAGGGAAATCGTTTCAAGCTATGACCAGTTTGACGCATTTTCCGAACAACTAGACTTCGTCGGAGTTCTCTATCCTGCTCAGTAAGTGAGAGGATGATTAACCCTTGGGCAATAAATTCCTCTACTCCATATCGGCTAAAACCCGTTGACCCCTCTGCAACTTCCGAGGTCATAATCGAAGTAGCGCCAAGTTCTCGGAGAAGGCTTGAAAGTTTGAAGATTGCGTTCCTGACCGCGGCTATTCCTTCGAAACGAATACCAAGACCGGATACAGAGTCAATGACAATGCGTCGTGCATTAATTCGTTTGGTGACCCGATAGATTTCTTGTGCAAGAGCATTAATATCCAAACCTGTGCGAATTGCATGTGGTTCGGTGGTTGGTAATCCTGCTTTACTGGAAGCTGCATCCACGATAATGAGCTTTTCTTCTTCTTGCAGCTTCTCAAAATTCCACCCAAACCTTTCGGCTTCGCGTCGCAACTCTTTTGGCCGTTCTTCTAACGTAACAAAGACCCCGTTATCTCCAAATTTCATTGCTCCAGATTGAAGAAACTGCATACAAAAAATGGTCTTCCCTGTACCTGCCCCGCCGGAGACGAGCACATTACTACCAGGAATAAACCCTCCGTGAAGGATTCCATCTAATCCTGGAATTCCTGTTTTCACGCGTTCTGATGTTTCAGACATCTTCGATTTCCTCCATTTCAATGATTGGCAAGCCTGTTCCAATAAGACCGTCACCTTTCGTCGGTTGCTTAAGGAACCATAATTTTGCGTCAACAACATCTGGGTTGTCTTTAAGCGTGTTAAAAATCTCTTCAAGGTCTGATGGCTGTTTACCGAGAATTATCGCAAATATGCCGGTTTCATTCTCATTCAATGCAAGAAAAATGACATTCGCCCGGCTTTCAAGATCTGCCTTAATTTTTTGGGTATGCTCTACTGTGATATCGCGAAGGATATGCCCACCAATTTCAACAACCAACACGCCATACACAGTGTACCCTAACATCTCTTGATCAATGCTGACTGTAAACCGTTTGATAACTCCAGCTTGCTGAAGTTTCCGAATACGAAACAGAATGGTTGTATCTGGAATATTCTGATTCATAGCTTTCGATAACGTTCGTGCGATTTGTGTGTACTTTGCACGCCCATCCTTTTGAAGTAAAGAGAGGATACGCATATCCTTGTCATCAAGTTTCACTAAACTCCCTCGACGAAAAAATCCTAAAACAACTTTAGAAGAGGTCCCCTATTAAGGTTTTCTCAAAGAACGCCCAGCTATTAAAAGGATTCTTCAATCCTGTTAGGGAATCGATAATGTAGCCCAATAAATGAAGTTATACACCAGCAGCCAGATAACCAAAAACAGGAGAACGCCTGTACCCAAACCCTTCATCAACCCTCTCAGGTGACCGCCAACCTGGTCAGGAGAAATGCGAAAAAGGAACAGAGCGATGAAGTAAGAAATAACTACTAACGTTATCCCTATGACAAAACCGAATATGCCAAGTGGACCAGAAAGGTTTAAACCTAGGGCAATAGCTGCAGCAATAAGAGCGAAGATTAGGCGCGTATAATAAATCAAATCCTCAGGAGAGAGCCGATTAAACCAAGATTTCGTTTCATCTGACAATGGTGAACACCCGTGAATAGGAGTATGACAGCGTCCGAGATTTTCGTTATGCTACGAGAGATAAAGGACGTTGTAGTCGGGAGATGGATTCTGAATATTTATCAACTTAACGGTACGCTGCTTTTTAAAATTAGTAGTGATACGCCGAATAAGGTTTGGCTTCTAATTGAACCAGGAAAACACATGCACCTTACATCACTTACTTATGAACGAGAAGCAAAACTCCGTGCCTTTTGTAAAGCTCTTCGAAAACATCTTCGTGATCACAAAATTACTGACCTTGAACAACATGATTTTGATCGTGTCGTCTACTTACGAGCGGGCCCGCCAGAAAAACGATTTACCATTGTGATCGAGTTGTTTGGAGGCGGAAATGCAATTCTCCTCGATCCAAAGGATCGAATCGTGTCAGCAATGACATATCGTCGAATGAGGGACCGTGATATTGTCCGAGGTGCTCCTTTTCAGTTTCCACCCTTAAGAGCAACTGATCCGAGAGAGATTACTCTGAAAGATTTGAATTCAATTCTTGATAGCTCTGAACATGATCTTGTTCGAACGCTAGTCCGCAGTTTGAACATGAGTGGCACTACAGCCGAAGAGGTTCTTTCCAAAGTAGAAATTGATTCAACTATTTTAGCCAAGAAGCTGACTTCGAAGCAGAGAAAAACCTTGCACCAAACACTGATTTCATATTTTGATACTCTTGCTGAAGGGCAGCTTAAACCTCAGATTATAATGGATGAGAATGGTGAACCGATTCAAGTACTTCCTGCAAATAGTGTTCGATATCAGAACGTGAAGGTAAGTGAGTTTTCAACTTTCAATGAGGCTCTCGATACCTTCTATTCAACATCTCGAGAGGAGACTGCTACAGAGGAAATTGACGAGAAGTATCAACGTGAATTGGCAAAACTTCGACGATTACAAGGACAGCAACAAGAACATCTTGAAACAATGCAATCACGCGCTGAACAAAGTCGAACAGCAGCTAATGCGATTTACCAACACTTGGATATCGTTGAAGAGTTGCTGTTCACAATCCAAAATGCCAGGAAACAAAGCGTGTCCTGGAAGGATATTTCTCAACGCCTGGAGGAGGGAAAGAAACAGCAGATCCCGGCAGCCATGATTCTGGAAAGTATCAACCCTCAGGCGGGAAGAATTCAAATCATTTTGAATGAGCTATCCATATCGCTTGATGTGCGATTGGGAGCTACAGATAACGCGAACCAAATGTTTCAACGAAGTAAGCAACTTGAAAAGAAAGTCAAAGGAGCAACTATCGCCATCGAGGATACTCTTCAAAAGATAACCCAATTGGAAGAGAAACATGAAGATGCTCTTGTAAAAGCTGAGTCGGATAGACTTATGCCTCGCCGAAAGAAGCGTTGGTATGAGAAATTTCGATGGTTTAGAACATCCCAAGATCTAATGGTTATAGGTGGACGAGATGCTGGGAGTAATCAACAATTAATTCGGAAATACCTAGAAGACCCAGATTTATTTTTCCACGCTGATTTCGCTGGGGCTCCAGTTGTTGTGGTAAAAACTGAAGGACGAGAAGTTTCAGAAAAAGAGCTGGAAGAGATAGCCATTTTCGCTGTGAGTTATTCACGAGCATGGAAAGCAGGAAGACCTGCGGCAGATGCATATTGGGTATCGAGCGACCAAGTTTCTTTAAGTGCACCTTCTGGAGAGTTTCTGCCTAAGGGTTCTGTAATGGTTAGAGGTGAGAGAAACTATCTTCGAAACGCCCCAGTCCGTTTAGCAATTGGTTTATTGTTAGAAGATGAATTTCCTTTGGTTTTTGCAGGACCAGAATCAGTAGTTCAACAAAAAGCCCAGAGCTGGGTAGCTATTATCCCTGGAACAATGAAAGTCTCTGATGCTGCAAAACAATTACGTGCATATTTTGCAAAAAACGTGTCACCTGAGTTACAGGATATGGTTAAGACACTAACTATCGACGAGATTATTGCTGTATTACCACCAGGACCAGTTGATTTGTTACTCGAATGACTTTTGCTTAAGCTGATTAGGGTCGAAGTGGAAGAGCCAAAGGATTTTGAAGCCTGGAGGTAACAGTTGTGTGACGAGGTGAGGTTGGTGCATGTTGAAAAAATCATGGCAAGCCCAGTAAAGACCATTGATAAAGACCAAGTTGTCTCCGTTGCGCTTGATATAATGGATAAACTTGGAATCTCAGCGATTCCAGTTACAGAAGGAAAAAAGCTGATTGGCCTGATAACCGAAGTCGATATTTTTGATAAGTTAGGATCAGCTCGAGCGGGGAAGCTAACACCTGCAAGCATCTATGTCAGTTCAGTAATGGAGTTGAATCCCAAGACTATTACACCGTCAACCGATATGTTCGAAGCTGCAAATTTACTCTACAAGCGGAAAGAACGCGCGTTACCTGTTGTGGACAATGATGAGATTGTGGGGATTGTCACAAATACTCATTTTGTTAAGCAATGCACAGATATTGATAATCTCTCTGTTCGTGATCTCAGATTGGAAGAGCCAATTAGTTTAAGCCCCACAGATCGGGTTGTACATGCCCGTCAGTTGATGCTAGCAGAAGATATGCCCGGGCTTCCTGTCTTTGAGGAAAGAAAAGTCATTGGTTTAGTGACAAAGAAACGTTTAGCTTTGGGTTTCGCCGCGTTTCGTCGAGAAATCCCAGCAAAATATCAAAGCACACGATTACGAGATTTTCTTGTAATGAATATTATGACGAGTACTGAATTAACGGTTACACCAGACTCAACGGTTGCCGAAGCCGCGGAGCTACTTCTTCGTCCACGCCAACACCTCTTACCAGTTATGAAAAAAGAGATCATGGAAAATATTCTGATAAGGCGTAATTTGGTAGATTTGGTCGCGAACCGATTCAAAGTAAATAAAAAAGCTGATTGAAATTAGGGTGATTTAGCCATGTCTAGGTTGCTTACACTTGAAGAGGGGGTCATGTTAACAAAATTCGCCCGGCAAACTATTGAAACGTATATTCGAAACAAACAGCAACTAGATATTCCAACTACTAACTCTGAATCACTGCATGAAAACCGGGGAGTATTTGTAACTCTGAAAAAACGCCAAGGAGAGGAGGCAGACAAGTGGATGCTTCGTGGCTGTATTGGTCGATTACCGCCAGGTCCTATCAGTCGTGCTGAACCTGTTCCACTTCTCGAAGCAACACGTCAAGCCGCTTTGAGTTCAGCCCTAGATGACCCTAGATTCCCGCCTGTTCAGGAAGAGGAGCTGGAATTAATCCTTGTTGAAGTCAGTGTTTTGACGGTTCCCGAAGAGCTTGAGGTTCAGGACCGGAAGAAACTTGCAAAACACATTACCGTCGGAAAAGATGGACTAATTATTGAAGGCCGAGGATGGCATCGAGGACTTCTTCTTCCACAAGTAGCCCCAGAACAAGGCTGGAATGCCGAGCAGTTCCTACAAGGATGTTGTCAAAAGGCAGGGTTGCCTCCAGATAGTTACTTAAAATCAGAAGTTAGAATCTACAAATTCCAAGCTCAGATATTTTCAGAGACTAGCGTTAATGGAGAAATTATTGAGCGAATCTTCTAGTTTCATTTCATACTTGAAGAGAGGGGCGGCGTATTATTGACCTCGTCAAGTACCATAAGTGTGTTCATGCTAGTTATGCCCGGAATTTTGGATAAGGATTTATGAAGGAGGTTTGTGAAATCAGCGACGTCACTTGCAATAAGGCGAACAACCAAATCCACAGTTCCAGCCGTTTTCGTGATTGACAAAATTTGTGGTAGCTTATGTAGTTGCTTTGTGACCGCCTCTGTTTTTCCATGCTCTGTACGAATTAGAAGTAGTGATTGAATCGACCAACCAATTTTTTCCCAATCTAATTCAGCTCCAAGTTTTGTTACAATCCCACGAGAGACTAGATTATTGATGCGATTTCGAGCGGCGGTCGCGCTTAGCCCAACACTTCGACCAAGCTCAGAAAATGAGATTCGAGAATTTGATTGCAAGACTTGGAGTATTTGTAAATCTACTTCATCCAACATAGGAGTTCGGGCTCCCTCAAACTAGGGCTTAGGCTTTATGACTTAAAAGCATAGTCGCCCAGAAATCAGATGATGTCTACGTTACGTAAAATTCGGAGTACTATTCTCAATCAGATTCGTCCAACTCGAACCGAAATTGAAGAAGGTTTCCAGATCTTTAACCGCATCAAACGGGCAATCCTGCACATTTCCGAGATGAAGAATGTAGAAGTCTCGTTCATTAACCTTGAAGGGTCATCGGGACGAAAACAAACTCAGCTACGAAATTGGCGAGAGTTGGACATATTCATAGGGTTGCCTACGTCGATACTACCAAAACCAATTGACAAAGAAAAACCATCGAAACCGAAACTTCGTAAACTCTTCAAACAATTGGTAGAAGAAATCGCAGTTGAAGCGATTAAAGAAGCAGGGTGCTCTTCTTGGCAAGTAAAATATGCTGAACACCCCTATGCTTCAGCTACACTTGATAATTATAAAGTTGACATCGTTTTTGGATTTGACCTATCTCCGGAGTATATTTTCAAAACCGGGCCAATAACGGCGGTTGATCGTACCCCGCATCACAGTCAATTTGTTGATTCTCAGTTGTCAAAAAATCAACGAGATGATGTCCGTCTTTTGAAAGCATTCTTTCATTCGGTATATGTATATGGAGATACCAGCCCTGTTGGCCGAAGTGGATTCACAGGCTTTAGCACAGAAATGATAGTTTATCACAATCAGAGCCTAGATTCTGTTTTTGAATTTCTTTCTCAGGCCCCACCCAAACCACTTGATTATTTTTCTCGCCCCTCAGATGAACTCCTACAAAAATTTCGAAGAGAAGAACTGATTATTACCGATCCCACTGATCCTAATCGGAATATCGCATCAAGTATCTCCGAACGTGCTTATCGTTTCGCTCAACATAATGCATGTCAGTTATTGCGAGAGCCCTCACTTGCGTTTTTTAAAATGGCACAAATTCCGGTTTTAGCTTTAGATGAACTCAAAATAGAGAGTGATAATTATTTTGTCATCGAGTTTCAGGATGAGACAGGGTGGCATTATACCAAGACTCGTGATAAACTCTATCGATATTTTACTAAGTTACAAAAATTCTTGAGCCGGGAAGCCACAGGTGAACCCCGATTTGGGTCTATTGTGTTTGAAGAAGTATTTGAAGCACCCGTATTTGTTATAGCACTTAATGTAGAAAAAAATGAGATTAGCAAATCCTACACACGAATAGGTCCTCCATCTGATTTTCCTGATGAGGTTGATAAATTTACCAAAAAGCACCCTAACGCTTACTTGCGAAATGGTCGATACCATGTTGAAATCCAACGGAGATTCAAAAATGTGGGCAATGCTATTCAACACTTTCTAGCGAATAATACGCTTTCACCAAAACTAACACCAATTAGTGTTTCAAACCAAGGAAGTACATTAATTGGAAAACAAGCACTGTGGATTCTAAAGAAAGCAGTTCAGCCCTTCATTCCGTAAATGAAATGGAGTTAAAAATATTTGGTCATGACTCATAGACACGAATATTGGTTCCAGTCCTCTTTTGTAATGGAGCCTCAAAAAAAGCAACTAATTCGTCTCCACTTCCTTCAGCCAGTTTTTCATTATCTACGGCTACTAACCGTATTGCCCCGTATGCATATTCAAATAAACCAGTCACTTGTTTCACTTGATTATCAGTATAATCCATCTCAACGACGACAAAACTGGAAGGGAGTTTATTCACACCCTCAGGAGATTTTACCTTAAATTTGACCTTCTGTGTTTGTGAAATATCCTTCAATTGGTTGATGTACCTTGGTCGAATCATTAATGCCCCAGTTTTATCGAGAACGTCAGTTAGAACTCGCTCTGAGGCTTTGATCGTAAGTCGCCACTCACCCACTGGTTTCACCTTTTCTAAAAATTACAAACTGTAAAATAGTGTATTGTAACTCCGTTTAAACCGTTTGGAAATACGGTGAGTTCAATGGATATCGCTGAGATTCTCACAAAAGAGGCCCCGGGCAAGCGCTACCTTCTTCTCGGAAATGAAGCGATAGCTCGTGGAGCAATCGAAGCAGGATTAGAATTAGCTTCAACTTATCCAGGCACACCAGCATCTGAGATTGGTGATAGTTTATTTCAAGCTGCTAAGGTTGGTAAGTTCTACTTCGAATATTGCACAAATGAGAAAGTGGCAATGGAAGTGGCTGGTGCGGCAGCTATAGCAAACGCAAGATCTCTTGTTGCTATGAAGCATGTTGGACTTAATGTAGCCTCAGATGCATTCATGACTCTAAATTACATTGGTGTGCGTGGCGGTATGATCATTGTGACAGCAGATGATCCAGGTTGTTGGAGCTCTCAAAACGAACAGGATAAC
>Ga0209636_10008553_pt1 | contig 10419 bp, 6 predicted proteins | sample DeeMarSWOR152_54_FD_187464 | JGI IMG/M metagenome (GOLD analysis project Ga0209636, IMG submission 187464) | Marine sediment microbial communities from White Oak River estuary, North Carolina - WOR-1-52-54 (SPAdes) (version 2) | ecosystem: Environmental > Aquatic > Marine > Intertidal zone >... | reverse complement strand
GAAGGTGCTAAGATCCATAGGAAGGATAGAGATGCGATAGAGAGGATTAGTGATACTAAGGAGTTATTGAAGTATATTCAAGAAGATGTAGTGAGATATCTGAAAAAACTGGAGGAGTTAGAGGATCAAATTAAATATACTTCTTTAGAAAGAGAACAGGAAGAGGTTGTTCCTGAGGAGGAAACGATTGATTTGGAAGATATTGATGAAATCGAAGTGGAAGTGGATAAGCTTTTAGCTAAGTTAGAGAAGAAGGATGAGGATTGAAGAATTAGGTTGGGGAGGATTTTCTAGTTATGAGAAAAGTGTTTGTTCTGGTTTTTCTGCTGTTCTTTTTTTTGTTTGGTGTGTCTTGTAGGGCCGGTTTGACTGTTTTCCCTTTAGAGGTTTCTATTGTGATGGATGAGTTTTTTATCAGTGGTAATACTTCTGAGAAGATTAGTGTGCGTAATAATGAGGTGGAGGATGTTAATGTTTCTTGGTATGTTGAGGATCCTGAGCCTATTGATTTGATGAGGCCTAATAGGACTTGTATCTCTAATCTCTCTTGGGTTAGTGTTGAGCCGGATTGGTGTGTTATTCCTTCGGGTGGTTCTGCTGATTTTTTTATTTATTTGGGTGTTCCTGAGCGTGATGATCTTCGTGGTAAGCATTGGGAGGTTTGGGTTACTTTTAGGGTGTTGCCGAAGCAGTCTATTAATGTTGAGAATGCTGTACGTGTCTATATAGATACGCCTCCTGTTGTTCAGCGTGATTTGTCGTTTGTTTTTTTTGCTTTGGCTATTGTAGCGGTGGTCTTTGTTGTTTTTGTTGTGTTCTATTTAAAGATTTTGAAGAGATGAGTTGTATCATTTTTTGTTTGTAGGTTGTTTTTTTTCGTTATTTTATTGAGTGTTGTTTTTTTTTTTTGCATCTTTTCGTCAAATTTAATCCGGATTTTTATCTTTTGTTTAAAAAAAGTTTTATATATTAGTTTGCGATATGTTTTTTGTAAGTGTAGCAGGGTGGTACATTTTTAATTTAATTTTTCGTCAAATTTAATCCGGATTATTATCCAATTTTTAAATAAGCTTTATATATTCGTTTGTGATGTGTGTATTGGGGTGGGATGGTGATGAAGTAGATCTTTTTTTGATAAAGTGTCAAATTTAATCCGGATTTACTTCTTATTTTAAAAAAAGTTTTATATATTCGTTTGTGATACGTTTTGTAATGGGGGATGGGTATCCATTCCATTTTTCTATCATATTTTTCGTCAAATTTAATCCGGATTCACAACATATAAAAAAATAACATTTATATAGTACCTTAGTTATTCGTATTGCGGAGCGGGATGGCTGAAAAATCAATCTTGTTCTGCCCACATTGTAATAGCGATAAAATAGTGCTTAATGGACACCCGCATGGTGCAAAGCATGAGTTTTTTTGTAAAAGTTGTAATAGATATTTTACAGAAGATTCTATAAAAGGCTACCCTCCTTCTAATATTCCTTTTCCTGTAATAGCTTATTTGCTGTACTTCCGCCAGCGTATACCTGAGTTTTCCAATATGCGGAAGTATCGGCGTTTTGTAAATCATTGGTTGAAGTATTTAGAAATATCTGATAAGGAGATTTCTCGTCAGGCTGTTCATCATTGGATTAAGAACTATGAGCCTCTATTGGACAAGGTTATCACGTTTAGAGTGGCTCGTGATTATTGTCGAGAGGTTATTTCTAGGGTTGCTAAACCTGCACGTGTTGTTTCTTATTCACAGGCTTTGCAGATTTTGATAAGTAAGTTTGGTCGAGAGTATTGTGTTGATTTGTTGCGTAGTGATGAGGAGTTTTTCAAAGAGTTGGTTGAGGCTGTTAGTAAGCATGAGGTGTATAGTTGGGAGTTACGTGATGATTTGAGGCGCCGTAGGCGTCCGTTGCCATCTGGATAGAAATAGAGAGGTATGTGAAGATAGATATGAAAGAGAAGAAACGGCGAACTGGTGCGATATACGAAAAAACAGATAGTGAGCTCTATCGGTGGCTAGATAGCCTTAGTGATAAGCAGCTTGGGCATAGTGAGAATGTTGATACTGCTGTTGATGCATTTCTCTCAAAGAGACAAAGACTTAGATATGTTGAGAAACGTCGTTCTGCTGATTCCTGGTTGAAACGTGCACGTAGACATGTTTCGTTTGATTTCATTAAGAGTGTTCCTATTCAGAAGATTGCTGCTGTTTTGATTTCCTTGGTTATCTTGTTTGTTGCCATACCGTCGTTGTTGCCGTTCCTCTATGGTGGTTTTGAGTCGGATGTTTCTATTGTGTTTGAGCCGGAGGAGGTTTATGTGGGGGATCTGATGAATATTTCGGTGTCTATACCTTATCGTTATAATATTACTAGTGTGTCGGTGGATATGAGTGGTTTCGATACTTTGTTGTTGTCGATTGGTGAGAAGACTAAGGAGTTTGAGGTTTGGCAGTCTTCATGGTTGGTACCTGATGATGTAGCTATCGGTAGTTATGTTGCTTGGATAGATGCTGTGGATAATGAGAGTAGGTCGTATTCTGCGGGTAAGGAGTGGCGTGTGGTTTCATTTGTGGATAATCAGACGAATGTTTCCGATACTGATGATGGTGATGTGTCTTCTAATGAGACGGTTCCAGTTGGTGTTTTGAACATATCTGTTGATATTGATAAGGAGAATTACAGGATTAATGATACTGTATTTGTTGATGGATTTGTAACGTTTAACGATTCGTTGGTGAATACTTCTGTTGACCTACGTGTTGTTGGTCCTGGTGTGAATGATTCTGTGGTTTTGAATGTTACTATGGATGGTTTTAGTTATGAGTTTGTTCCATTGGTTGCGGGTGATTATCGGGTGTTGGCGAATGTTTCCTATAGGAATTTAACAGCTCAGAATGAAACTAGTTTTGTGGTGAAGGATGTTGACTTGAATTTGTCTTTGTGGTGTGATAAGAGTGTTTATCGTGTGGGTGATACTGTATTGGTTGAGGGTTTGGTTACATGTAATGATGTAGGTGTTAATGCTTCAGTATGGTTGAATGTTAGTGGTCCTGGTGTGAGTGATTCTGTGTTGTTAAATGCGTCTTTGGGTGTATTCTCCTATAGTTTAGTTGCTAGTAGTGTTGGTAACTTTTCTGTTTCTGGTGTGGTAGTGTTTGAGAATAAGACAGCGGAGGCAAATGTTAGTTTTGAGGTTATGGCTGTGGATGAAGATTTTGATTATGAGATCTTTGATGTGCCTGCTGTAGCTGGTAGGGCGTTTGATACTTGGTCTGCTCCGGAGAATAGCGTTGGGGTTAGGTCTATAAAATGGGTGAACCATTCCTACTTCTGGAATGTGTTTACTGGTTATGGTGAGTGGCGGTTGGAATGGTATAACGTTAGTAATGGTGAGTGGGTTGATTGTAGTGATAGTTTAGTTGTTGGTCGTAATCGTAGTGGTGATGACAGGAGTGAGAAGGTTTCGTTGGAGTTTACTGCTCCTGTTTCTGGTAGTTATTGTTTGACGTTTGTGATTACTTTGCCGGTTTTGGAGTATGTGAATCTTAGTAGTGTCTATGAGTATTGGTTGAAGTATATGGTTGGTGGTGGTGAGACTTATGATGTATTCTTTAACTTTAGTGATATAGCGGGTTTGCCTGGTGTGGTTTGTAGTCATGGTATAAGGCGGGTGTTGGGTGAGGATTTGTTCTGGTTCCGTGCACGTCGGGATAATATACCAGCTGGTATGAGTGTGTTGTTTGATCCGACGTTTGGTGATACGAGTACTAGTGCTTCTAATGACCGGTCGATAACGAATACTATTCGTGGTGGCAGGTTTACCTGTCCGAATAATGGTCAGGCTGATAACATATCTGCTTATCTTGAAATACCTGGTGGTTATAAGGGTAGTGTTAAATTTGGTATTTACCGGGTTAGTGATAATACTAGTGTGGGTAATACTTCTGCTTCCTCGTCTGAAGCAACTGGTTGGAATACTCTTGATATAGCCGCTGGTGGTGCATTGGAAGCCAATACGGATTATTATTTGGTTGCTTGGGCTAGTGATAGTAAGACAGTGAATCTTTACTATGATGCTAATGGTGCCACTGGTGCGTATGAGTCTGGTCAAACCTATGATGGATTCCCAGCTAGTTGGAATCCGATAATGGAGGCTAATACGAATTATTCTATTTATTGTAGTTATAGTTTGGTTGACCCGGTTTTGAGTAGTGAGTCTCCTACTGATACTGCGGCGGATCAGGAGTTGAATCCGAAGTTGAGTATTACGGTTTCTGATCCTCAGGGTGATACATGGAATATTACGTTTCGTACGAATGCTTCTGGTAGTTGGGCTGATATTGGATCTAATGATACTGATCCTCCTATGGAGAATGGTACTTATTCTCAGACTCCTTCGAATATGGATACTTATAGTCAAAAATATTGGTGGAGTGTGAATGTTACAGATGATGATGGTCATTGGACGAATGAGACGTATAGTTTTACAACTAAGGCTGATCCTGGTCCTGAGGTTTATGCGCCTATTACTTATAATTCGACTACTGGTGTGCAGCAGATTAGTTTTGTACGTGGCGATGTAGTTTGGGTTAAGACGAATGTTACGTATGAAGGAGGTCGGAGTGAGATAGATACTGCTTTGATCAATATTACTAATACTACTGGTGCTGTGAACGTGTCTAATGTTACGTTGACTGAGAAATCGGAGATAACGGTTGGTGGTGATGAGGGTTACATGTATCATTATAATTATACTCTTCCAGATGCTGCAGCTGCTGGTAGTTGGACTGTTAAGGTATGGGCGAATGATACATTGGATACATGGAATTCTGACAATGTAGATTTTACAGTGGTGGTTTATGGTATTTTGAATATTACTTGGACTACCGGTTCTGGTGGTTCTGATGTGAATTGTACTCATACTAGTAGTCGTCCTAAGGGTTTGACGCAGGATGAGACGTTTTGGATGAATGTGACGATTAAAGCTGATGGAGAATCTGGTGCCACCTATGGGGATGTGAATGTTACTGCTCGTACTAACTGGTCTGGTGGCAGTACGATGAAAAGTATCAATACCTCAGACGAGGAGGAGTATAAATATCCGTTTTATGTCAATGGCTCTGGTGGTAATCCTGAGGGAATACTAGAGGGGACTTGGTATAATCAAAGCTTCAGTGAATCTGGTGGTGTTCTTACTTATAGGGAGTTTATTGGTTTGACGTATGATTCTGGTGCGGATCGCACGATTTTGTTCGGTGGGTCTCCTCATGGTGGTCTTAATGATACGTGGGCGTATAATTATAGTACGAATATGTGGGTTAATAGGAGTCCTAGTTTTTCAGGTGGGACGTTATCGCCAAGGTCTATTCAAGCTTGCGCTGAGCTTGCTTATGATTCTGATATGGAGCGTACGATTTTGTTTGGTGGTTATGATGGCGGCAGCGTTTTTTATAATGAGACTTGGGTGTATAATTATAGTACGAATATGTGGGTTAATAGAAGTCCGGCTGTGAGCAGTGGTTCTTTGACACCGAGAACTGGTGTTATGATGGCTTATTATGATTCTGTTGATCGGATGATTTTGTTCGGTGGTTATTGTGGTGTTAAAGGTGGTCCGATTAATGAGACTTGGGAGTATAATTATAGTACGAATACTTGGGTTAATAGGTCTCCGAGTGTTAGTGGTGGTAGTTTACCAGAGGTATATGATGGTGCTATGGTTTATGATTCTGGTGCTGATCGTATTATTTTGTTAGGTGGTTCAAACCCAACCCTTAGTAGTGTATATAATGAGACTTGGGTTTATTGTTATAGTAATAATACTTGGTGGAAGCGTAATCCGAGTTTTGAGGGTGGTACGTTGACTCCGCGTTTTTGGCATGGTATGGTTTATGATTCTGGTGCTGATCGTACGATTTTGTTCGGTGGTAATGATAATACTCCTACTCCTTATAATCTTAATGATACGTGGGTGTATAATTATTCTGATAATACTTGGTATAATGTGAGTTTTAGTGTGGATGGTGGTAGTCTTTATCCTAGGGAGGCTTTTGGTATGGCTTATGATTCGGTTAGTGGTAGGACGGTTTTGGCGTGTGGTTTTGCTGAGTCTCCGGTGAATTTTTTGAATGATACCTGGTTATACAACTACACAGGGAACGACGAAGGCGGCGGCGGTACCAACCCAGAACAACTTGGTGAACTGAACTACGGAAACATACGCTATGTCAACTTCTCCATTAATGCTACTGGTACTGGTAAATGGATGCTCGATGTCAACGTCACATCAGACAATGCTAATGTTGCGGATAATGATACTTGTAATAGTTATGTGGTCATTGGTCAAGCAGTACCAATACAGGATAGCCATAAAATCTGGAATAGTACAACTAGTACAGAATGGACTCTCAGTGAAAGCCCCACAGATGTAAGCCTTAAACCGACTAGGTTCAACTTCACAATCTACGATCCAAACGAAGATGACACCATGGATATAACCTTATATGAAAACAATACTGTACCTGGTACTTGGAGAATAGTCAACCATAGCAGCGGTCTCTCCAGCGGCACCTACACCAACTACACAAATACAAGCTGGATTGACAGCCCCAGCACCAAATACTGGGTATCTTTCAACCTGACAGATGGCACAGACTGGTCGAATGAGACATTTGATTTCACCACAGCAGCAGGAGTGGGTAATAATCCACCTCAACAAAGCGATCAGAAGATATGGAACAGCTCCACCGTCGAAGAATGGGAGCTAGTAGATACTCCTCCTGCTCCTTCTGACGTCACCCGAATGCCAACTAGTTTCAACTTCACAATATCCGACGCTGACGCAGAGGACACCATGGATATAACCTTATATGAAAACAATACTGTACCTGGTACTTGGAGAATAGTCAACCATAGCAGCGGTCTCTCCAGTGGTACCTACACTAACTACACTAACACCTCATGGATCTACAGCTTCGACACCAAATACAATATCAGCTTCAACCTAACAGATGGAACAGACTGGTCGAATAAGACATTTAATTTCACTACAGAATCAGAAGACATAACAATAGATGTAACACCCGGAACATGGAGCCAAGGAGAAGTAGAAGTAGGAACTTCAAATGAGACAGCAGCAGATCACTTCACCATAATTAACGATGGAAACGTCGACGTAGTCATAACAGTCAATGCAACCAACGCCACCAACGCAATAGGAGTAGTAAAATGGTACCTATCGGAAACCCAAAGTAAAGACCACTTCACCCTACAATACAACAAAAGTACCGATCTCAGCTGGACCAACATAAACTACACATACAACACATTCATCGCCAACCTAGGATGGGGCGCCTCAGATACATTTGCTCTAAAAATAATAATGGCTACTACATCATCCACCACACAGCCTCTAAGTGTCAACGTCACCTTCAAATCAGTAAAAGCATAAAAAAATAGAAGAATAGAAGAACACATACGATCTTGCATCGTCTCCTTCTATGTCTCACAAAAATCTTACCAGCAATAGTTTTTTCCAGAATCTAAGATTTTTATATATATTTCCAAAAGTCTACAAAACTACATAAAAAATAAATAATAAGATATATTTATACAAATAAAAATTATAAACAAAAAATAGAATACAATAATATAATCTTATCAATTTTATAAAATAAACATACATGATACATAGAGAAATAAATAAACTATATACACTACATATACATTACATATACGCTGCATACCTATGCATTCTAACAAGATAAAAAAAAACAAAAAATATATAAAACATGTTGAGTATGGCATAGCCTCTTCATGCCCTCGCGGGTATGAAAAAAAATTGAAGGAGGTAAAAAGGTGAAGAAAAAACTAATATTTTTGACGCTGATGATAACAGCAACAATGCTCGCAACCTCAATACCCGTCACAGCAGAGACACTCAGCCCAGACCATACGACCTTCTGGGTGGTACATGACAACGAAGATCCTGAGTTAAAAGGAGACGGCCAGGTATGGGCGTGGCGCGACAACCTAGGTATGCAGCACGAGGTTAATTGGGGCATCCACGACGAAATTTGGTACACAGACTCAGACGACCCAAGTTCGCTACATCCCGGCGAAATTCGGCCTATTAGAGACGAAGGATGGCATCAAAACACATGGATAAAGACAACGATAACAGTAGATGACCCCTACCAGGGTGATGCAACTCTGCATACTAAAATCTACAGTCCCAACAATATTTACCCGGAGTTCTTCAACTGGACTATAGGCGATGGACATAAGGAGGATGCATATTTCCGTATCAGAGCCTACGACTGGGACACCGGGGAAGAAATGTGTAACTTTACACATGAGGTAGTAGTTCAGGTAGATACAGTACTAAAGGATAAACTAGATGCCTGGATTGACCAATTTAGATTCGAACTTGACTACTATGATGGCACCCAGCACTAATATAAAACCTAGACTTGAATAAGCTAGCCGAAAAGTAGAATTAGTAATCTGAAGGATGATATCTAGTCTCCAAGGATATCATCTTATATTTTTTTTTTATAAAAAATCCCCAAGAATACCACTGGTTTCAACCAGTGGATGAATTGGGGTCAAACTTTTTTTTCACTTTGTGAAGTCCCCGATTCTTGTTAGACCAGTATGATCCCCGAAAATGCTGTAATCGAACACATCTTTTCCCTGCTGTTCAAGAATATATCGCTGTACAGCATCTTTACTGACATGTCCTGCACTACCGCAGTAGTAACCACGTGCCCACAGATTCTTAAAGCGTTTCACATGTTTAGGATAACCCAGATACTCCAACTCCGGGAATTGTTCACGGAGTCGGATGGATGAGACGCCTTTCAACTGCTTCACAATCTGATACGGGACATGTGTTGGTTGTGCACCAACGAACAGATGGAGATGATCAGGCATGATCTCCGAAGCGAGCATATCTAACTCCAGTTCTTTGCATTCTTCTGTGAGGACATCTCTTAATGTGTCTTTCACTTCGCCTTCCAACAATACTTTCTTTCTATACTTCGGAATCCAAACAAGGTGATAATTGATGTTGTATTTGCAGTGAAAACCGCTTTTGACCACTGCAATCTTAACATCCAGCTGATACTTGTTTGGATTGAAGTGCGGATATTCTTGTAACATGAAGGATGCTTTTGAGCAAACCATCGCTTAATACTACTCGGTTGTTTCTTGTTGACCGATATGTTTTAAGCTGGATGGTTTGTGTTCCTTCATGTTACACTCAAAAACGATTGGGTATCGGATACCCCCATCTTTAGATGGATTCATTTTGGGAGGATGTCATTTTAGAATGGAATGAAGTCATCTTCTATAAAGGGGTGATATTAACAATCCTTGAGAAGTATATAAGCTGGGGGGAAGACATGAAAATTGGGATTTTTAGAAAATCATTAATTGATGGAATAATGATTCAAGTTTTCCTCTATAATTATCTATTTTTTCATTTTGATATTTTACTGTGATAGGTTTATATATCATGATATACAAAAGTATTACCGTGTCACATTGTGACACTAGTGGATGGGAAGATAAAAAATGTGTAATAAAAAAGAAAGTATTTAAGTAAAGAGAATATTTTGAAATTATTTTGAAATTTAACCAAATTTATAATTATTGGAGGAAAAAAATATGAAGAATGGCTTACATAAAAAGGTTTGGACCTATGGAATAATAATATTATTTATTGGTGCAAGTATCATTCCAAACATAGTTGGAGAAGGCAGTGAATATTTCTATACACTACAGGATATACCAGTTTCTAATGGTGGAATTAATGGTAGTCATACAGATATTCATACGTCGAATGATGTATATGAGGCGATTAAAGAAAAAACTAACAATGGGAATCCAAATAAGAGATATTCTTTTTTGGAGCATAAATGGCGTTTTGATATTACTGAGAGCTATGATTCCGTAGATTTTTATTTGGAGGCTTATCATACAAGTAACTCTGAGGGTGATGATTTTGTCTTTGCATATTCAACAAATAATGTAAGCTTTACAGACTTGGTAACAGTTACTAAAACAAGTGACGATGATAATTATCAAAGCGCTTCTTTACCAGATACGCTCTCAGGAACAGTCTATATACAAGTCAAAGACACGGATCGAACAAAGGGTAATAAAGTCTTAGATACGATTTATATTGACCACATGTACATCAAGGCAACGAGTGGACCTGATATTACGCCTCCTGTTATATCCGATGTAACCTCGTCGGTCAATGATGATACTTGGTATAAGGTGGATTTCGAGGAATCTGGTGGTGTTCTTACTTATAGGGAGTTTATTGGTTTGACGTATGATTCTGGTGCGGATCGCACGATTTTGTTCGGTGGGTCTCCTCATGGTGGTCTTAATGATACGTGGGCGT
>Ga0209636_10008552_pt1 | contig 10420 bp, 11 predicted proteins | sample DeeMarSWOR152_54_FD_187464 | JGI IMG/M metagenome (GOLD analysis project Ga0209636, IMG submission 187464) | Marine sediment microbial communities from White Oak River estuary, North Carolina - WOR-1-52-54 (SPAdes) (version 2) | ecosystem: Environmental > Aquatic > Marine > Intertidal zone >... | reverse complement strand
AAGAGTTTTATAGTTCAACCATGTATTCAGAGACTATACTGAGACCCATAAAGACTGGATACACCAAAGGTGTAGAGGTTAAATTCTCTGGATGAGCAGGGATAACCTTTAAACTGGAGGTAAGTAAAGATGAGACAGAGGAATTGGAAGGTGGATGAGAAATTGGCAATTGTAATGGAGGGTCTTAAGGAAAAGATCTTCTCTGAACTGGATAAGAAACCCCGCCGTGTTCAGGCCAGTACCCGTCTGGGTGGGACGATGTTATTCGTGATCTTCGCTCCTTCAGAGCCATAAAGTCTACATTCAGCTGAAAAACTCACTTAATGCTAACAGAATTCAAAGGGATAGCTCACCGTTGTTTTTCCGCAGGATCCTGGAGACAGGCAGTGGGTCTTAAACCTCCCCCAGTGATTTGGAGAATCTCCTTCGACATCCAATCTCAAGCTCAGTGTCACAGGACAAAGCGCAGTGCCACACTCTCTTGGTGCACCTGTAGGTCCTTATGAAACAACAACACTTCTTCCCCAAGTGTTTAAAATGAGTAGAGCAGGCTTCGCCATGCTCGACCTATAACTCTTCTTTTTGATGCATCGCGATTAGGAGATGTCGATGCTAATTGGCTTCGGGAATTCCTATTTCCGAAACGTCAGTCAAAAAAGAAAGGCTCCTGAGCATAGTGCTCAAGAGCCTTTTGCCGATTGATGCAGATTATTTACTTTTTCTTAGTTGTCTTCGTTCCCTTACCCTTTTTGGTTTCCCTTTTGGATTCCTTACGGGGAGAGGGGGAGCCAAAACCTTTCCCTGCCATTAATCTCACCTCCTAATAGAGGCAAAATTGTTAAATGACACATTTCCGCTCAGTTAGGCAATCACTGGCGGCGTTTAACTAAGCATTAATGAAGGCCCCCATTATTCCTACTTTTCTTCTTCTTCCTCCTCCTCCTCCTCCTCATCAAAGGGTCCGATATCCGCGCATTCTTCCGAGCAGTATGGTTTTTCGTCTTTCCATACGGGATCACCCTTTATCTCTTCTCCACAGGAAGCGCACTTCAAATTTCTCACCTCCCTATAAGGTTAAATTGTTTTAACACCTAAAAAGGAAACCTCTTCGGGGAGACCTCTGTGTAAATGATCAGAGTGTCGACCGAATTTTGGCGAATGATTATAAATGTTTTTGGTTCAATTTGTCAAGCAAAATCTTTGCATCAAAACAAAAAAATTTTCTAAGGAAAATCCGGACATTTACAGGTATCCGTTGCTTGATTATCCCTTTCGCAAGATTCTGTGTAACAATAACTTCTGACGCCCGTATAGTTGTAAGCCATCAAAGTTCATGTTAAAGCTCCACAAGTATTTGATTATTTCACCTGACTCAAAAATTTCTGTGTCGGATTATTACCAATTAGTCGAAGCATTAGGTGATGCAGTCGGTTCAGCAGTATTAACGTTTCGTTTTTTCTTGGACTTTTGTAACAAAAGAGAATATCTTAGCGTAAAGAAAATTGAGCCTGAAAAGGAGGAGTTATGAATCATCAGGAAGAAAAAGATGACCGTCACGGCATGGTGATTGGAGGACTGATAGTATTAGGTCTGGGAGTAATTTTCCTTTTAGCGAATCTGGACATCATTCCTGATTTTGGCGAAATGTGGCCATTGGTTCTGGTGGTTATCGGGGTTGCGCTTTTGGTGGGAGCATTGGTGAAGAAAGAAGCGAAAAAAGAGAAAGATGAAGACAGATTTCAGAACACCTGAGTAATATTAAGGGGGAAATAAAAGTTCTGGCCCTGCTTTCTCCACTACGAAGAAGAAAGCTCAAGCGCATCCCTGCAACGGCGCAGGGCCAGCTCGATATAAATAGTTTATTAGATAGACAATATCAGAGATATTTATGACGCAGTCGTTAGTTGGATCTCCCGATTGTGAAGGATTAGGTTCGGGGCCGCTTCTGTAAAGATAATTAATCAGATACACTACATCTCCCACCTCCACCTCATCATTTCCATTAGCATCTCCCCATACGTAGGCTCCTGCAATATTCCTGAAGATCATATTTGCCCCACCCCAGTTGCTCACCCCCAGATCAGGCTTATAGGAGTAATGATAATCGAAGACTATCTGGCTAATCGGGACGGAAGCAACAGAGACCCAGCCACTGGCTAAATTATGGCAATATTGGTCTGGCTGGAGGGTATCACCGTCTACCATCACGTTCTCCAGAGAGTGAGCCGGATAGTGATTCAGATAAAACACTTTTTTTATTCCATTACCGGCATGGGTTTCACCCACTACGTTTAATACTCCGTCGCCATCCACATCTGCCCATACCATCTCCTCCACCACGGCTGTATAGCTTGAACTGCATTGCCAGGCTGGGGTGGTAGTCAAAGTGCCTCCGATGTTCTCATATACCACCGAATATCCCCACCATCTGCCCGCGGCTAAATCCTTATCTCCATCATTGTCTACATCACACCAGGAGACAGAAGAACCGTAGCCCTGGGTGCTTGATCTCCAGATGGGGGTGGTTAAAAGCGTCCCCTCCACATTTTGATATACTTCAAAATATCCCGGTTGCCCCAACTGGATATTGTTGGCAACTGCCAGGTCCAGAAAACCATCGCCGTCCATATCTCCCCAGTTGAGCGTATTTCCGTCATAGTATCCACCAGAGTTCCAGGAGGCATATCGTTCGATTGAATCCCCATGGTTATAATAAATGAATACCGGACCTATGGAACTGATAAAAGCCAAATCCAGATCTCCATCGTTATCCACATCTGCCCATTCCACATCATAACAGGGGGTGCTATCGATCGACGTCCAGGAAGGAGTTGTTTCTAAAGTGCCTCCAATGTCGTAATAGATCCTCTGGTGTTCATAGATACTGTTATAGGATTCTCCACAAGCCACAGCCAAGTCCAGATCACCATCTCCATCCGCATCCCCGAATGCGCAGGCAAAGGAATGCATCGAATCAGCAGATTGCCACGAAGGAGTGGTCTCCAGAGTACCACCTATGTTTAGATAAAGCTGAATGGTTGAGGCTTTCCATCCGGAAGAGATGTAGTTAGATACGGCAAAATCCAGATAACCATCCTGATTCACGTCTCCCAGTGCAGAGTGGCCAGAATATTGATGGTTGGATGAAGCCCAGCCATGGGTGGTTTGAATATTCCCATCATAATTAAAGTACACGTAATTGGGAGCCAGTGCCATGTCGTTTCCGTTGGAGATGGCAAAATCCAGATATCCGTTCTTGTCAAGATCACCCCAATTGGCACCGGTGGAGTAAACACCGCTCTCGGTGGATTGCCAAAAAGGCGATTTCTGCAGAGGAATTTCCGCTGAACTGAATCCATAAATTGCCACAACCATCAGAAAAATGAGTGGCAATATCTTCATTGTAATTCACCTCGTGATTTGAATTATCTCTTTGGATTTGCGGCTTTCGCCTTTTGACCTTCTGCTGGCGGTGGTCCTTCTCTATAAAGATAGTTTATAAGATAGACCACATCGGAGATGTCCACCATCGTGTCGCTGTTGGCATCTCCCGAGAAGAAAGGCATGGGAGCAGGTTCAGTCTTAAATAGATAGTTTATAAGATAAATCACGTCCCCTATATCGATCTGTTGGTCGTAATTAGCATCTCCCCGAATATATGGTCCCACGTTCAGGGTGAACTCAAAATCCAAACCTCCTGAAACCTGTACCACCGTATCGAGGGAGAAATAACCTGGATGGGTCACTTGAAAAAGGTAATATCCACCGCCCACGTTTTCAAAGAAGAAAGAACCGGTTTGATCGGTAGTATCTGAGATTGCCAGCTCTCCGATTTGGATTATGCTTCCCGAAGAGTCCGGAGGATTATCGGACAGACCCACTTTTCCCACCACCTCAAAATAATTCTCCACCTCCACCTGCATGCTGTCTGAATCTGAGTTTCCATATCTGTCGTAAGCGGTGACCTTCACCCAGTAATTGCCATTAGGAAATTCTTCAGTGTTCCACCCATAATACAAATCGAAGGCTTCAACCACGCTATCTCCATCCGTGTTGGTGACGATGAAATAAAAGTTCCTGTAGTCATAATCTCCCTGGGTGTGACATACAACATCGTCCTGATAGATCACGCTCACATTCTGATCCCAGAAGAGGGTGTCAGTGAAAATGAAAGAAGGAACGGGACCAAAGGAGACGCTCTCATTGAAAATGGAGTATTCAATCTGGTAAGGGATCATTCGCCAAGAGGGATGATTGGTTTTGTCATATATCTTTGAGACGATATCCACAGGTCCTGATACCGGAGTTCCTGGCTCGAAATATGCGTGGGTGTTATTATAGCAGAAAGCAAATTTGTAGCCATCTCTGGCATTTTCGATCTCAGGAGGATCGGGTTCGTCAATGGGAACCAGTTCATCCAAAGGATTGGCGATGAACTTCCAGTCGGGTGCCCAGGTTACTCCATGGTTTCTTATCTTGACGAAATGTAGATGATGAAATCCAGCCACAGGCCAATAGACCAGGTCGCCTAAATAGTCGCCAACCTCTATGCTGTCGCCCACCTGAACCTGGATAGTGAATTGATCCAGGTGAGCATAGAGCCAGCCATCACACCAGCCAGCCCCAGCCGAGTCTCCCACAGCCACTCTCCAGTGATATTGACCCGAGGTGGTGAGAACAGCTTTAGCTATCCCGGATTTGACCGCGTAGACAGGTGAGCCAAAAAGTTGCAGAATATCTATTCCGGGATGAAGATAAGCGGAACCCCCATAATATTGATACTCACCATAGTTGTTCCCTAAAGGAAGAGAGACATTCCCGGGATCAAAGGGCCAACGAATCCCATCTGCCGGGTTGGCGAAAAGACTTAAAAGAAAGGCAGATAACAAAGCAAGTTTTTTGGGTTGTGTTATTTTGTATAATTTTTGACCCATTAGGGCTTCCTGGTTTAAAGTAAGAATAGCTTAATAAGGCTATCATTTACAGGGGCTTAGGCTATTCATCTTATCTTTTACTCAACATTCCTCGCTCGGTTTTATGCCAGGTTCCTTATTTAAGTCCTCTATTACTAAGTATAGCATGAAACCAAAAAATGTCAAGATGGTATTTGGCGTTATTGGCTTGTATTGTTGCGCTCTTGATGATTTTGCCAAAAGTTTGACCACCAAGATTTGTGCTCTTGTTCTCTTTACTAATTATGCCGACTATTAACAATTTGGGGGAAGAAAATTTGGAACCATTGAGGGTTATTTATTGATTAGTGCTTCCAGGATTACATCATCACCTGATAGGAAATACCTGAGCGAAGAAAATGAGACCAGATTTTTGAATCCGTATGGAGTGGAGAGACTCACACTGTTTATTCCCCTTCCTACGATCTTGTTGGCAATGAACACCACCAGATGATCAGCCAGTCGTTTCTTAAAAAATGATGTGATTATCTTTGATCCTCCTTCCACTAAGATGGAACGAAAATTTCTTTGCCCCAATTCTTTGAGAAGATTTTGCAACTCCACTCGGTCTAAACGATCTTTCTTTAGCAACCATACCTCAGCACCTGTGGATTGTATCCTTTTGATTTTTCCTTGATCAGAAAGGGAAGTTGTCGCAATAATGGCATCGGGTGCCGCCTCTCCCTTGAGTATGTTGGAATCAAGTGGCATTCGAAGTCGACTGTCAACTATTATTTTTTGAGGATTTTTGCCCTTGGTCAGGCGGACAGTGAGACGAGGATCGTCCCGGATAATTGTGTTCACCCCTACCAAAACAGCATCATGAGAGCTCCGCATTCTGTGAGCTAAACCAAGGGAGGATGGTCCGCTGATCCATCTTGAATCCCCAGTGACGGTGGCGATTTTGCCATCCAGAGTCTGCGCATACTTCAAGGTGACAAAAGGCAACCTGGTCTTATTATATTTGACTTGAACAAGTTTTTCAAGTGACTTTTCAAGTTCCAAAATGGTTTTTTCTGTCAGAACAGGAATACTTTTCATTGCAGAATAGGACTCTTTCGGTTTTTTCAAGAGAGAGTAACCTTTTGAGCATTTATTGTCAAGAGAAATACTACTGGACATTCCCCAAAATTTCGAAGAATGGAGGTCTAAATAAGGATTTGATAAGCAGATAGATGATATTTTATATGGAAAAGAATTTGGGGGTGATTTCATGTTAGCTATATTGGGCACATGAAACCTCAAGAAGCTGAGGCGTTGTATGGCAAGGGGGGGTTGTAAGATTTTCCATAAAAGAGGAGACAGTCCGTATGGATCTTCGATTGGTAGCCATCCCGCCTGAGGTGGGTCGGGGTAGGGCTGACCAATGGATAAACCCCACTTTCTTTTATCTTGACTTTTAATGACGAATCCACAATTTTTAAAATATGTCCAAAGCCATCTATTTTCTTTCTGATGCTCATCTGGGAGCAGAAGAAGAAGACAAAGAAAATCTCAAGGCGGAAAAGCTCATCGCTTTGCTTGACAGAGTAAAGGAGGAGGGACAATTTTTATACCTGGTGGGGGATATGTTTGAATTCTGGTTTGAGTATAAGAATGTCATCCCCAAGGATCATTTCAAAGTTCTTACCAAGTTAAAGCAACTGGTGGATTGCGGGATAAAGATAAATTATGTGGTAGGGAATCATGATTTCTGGTTGGGAGATTTTCTCCCCAGGTATCTTGGCATCCCCATCTTTAAACAACCGGTTGAGGTGGTCCATCAACAGAAAAGAATTTTCATCACCCACGGAGATGGTTTGGCAAAAAAAGATTTGGGATACAGAATAATAAGAAAGATTCTAAGAAATAGAGTAAATATTTTCCTTTACCGGCAAATTCCTCCCGACATCGGCTATCCTCTGGCGAAGTTTGTTGCCCGAAAGAGCAGGAACTGGGTTCAAATGCGGGACACAAGTTATCTGCAGGAGTATGAAAATTTTGCCGCCGAAAAGATAAAGCAAGGTTTTGACGCGGTTATCTTGGCCCACACACATGTACCTGTCTTGCGTGATTTGAGTGAAGGAATATATCTAAACCTGGGTGACTGTTTCCGCCATTTTACCTATGGAAGGTTATGGGAAGGGAAGTTCCATCTGGAAAGTTATGCGTAGCTGAACCTGCTTCTCTTTCTAATTCATCAATATTTTGGTGGTTACGATAGGATGCTGATCCTGGCTTAATAACGATTGGGGGTCTTCTCCAAAAGAGTTGCTAAGGAATAGTTAAAGATAGTGGGCCTCGTTAACCATTCTGGATAAGCTAATTTGATAAAAAAACCACATCCAGAGAGAAGGGCCGATGTCCACCCATACGGGTGCCTGTTTGGGCAGAATACAAATTAATCCATTTTTTCGGCTTTGCCGAGTAAAATTATAGCTTAGCATTTTCATATGGTTCACCGGGAATGGAATCTAACCTTGTTTTCATACAAGGACCAGAAAAAGATATAAACCTATGTGTTACAATTATGGTTTTGTGGTAAAGAAGATTCATTCTTAATAACATGAGGATGATCAGGGATTTGAATATTCGTATGAATGCATACGCATCTTTTCGGCTAAGACCTTCATCCGATATACCTACCGGTTCTATGGATCCTGCGGAAAGCTTAGATGCGATCGGTGTGGGTTGGAAGTACGGGTCTAAGTCTGGTAGAGACGTACCAGCAAGTTAATAAACACCATACAAGTTTATAAATTTCTTGATTGTATTCTGTTAATTTGTTATACTTGGAAGTCAAAGATAAGTAATCCAAAATGAAGATTATCTGTTTATGAGGAGGAAACCTACAAGAAAGGGAGGGATAAAAAGATGAGTGATTTTTATCAAAGTGGTGTGGTTTCCACCTTGCACCGGCTGGGAAAGCTCAATTTAGAAGCTTTAGAAGTAGAGCTTTTGGAGCATGCCAAACATCGTCCCATAGCTTTGGTTCTACCCACCACCTTCTCTGATTTTCAGGGGGAGGCTTTCAAAAGGATTCTGGAGAACTTAACTGGGGTGAGATATCTGGAGGAGATAGTGGTGGTGATGAACAAGACAGGCACCATGGAGTTCAGGCAGGCAAAAAAGATTCTCTCTGATATGCCTTTTAAAACGAAAATAGTGTGGAGCAGTGGTCCCAGGATCGGAGAGCTTTATGAGCTTCTGGAAAAAAACGAACTGTTTCTGGGAGAAGATGGAAAGGGGAGATCGGTCTGGATTGCCATGGGCTATGTGATAGCCAACGAGAGAAGCGAGGTGATAACACTTCACGACTGCGATATCCTCACTTACAATCGTGAACTTTTAGCGCGTCTGTGTTATCCATCAGCCAATCCTAACATGGGATATGAATTCTGCAAAGGTTTTTATAGCCGGGTGACCGATCGCATGTTCGGTAGGGTTACCCGCCTGTTTTTCACCCCTCTGATTCGGGCTTTAGAAAAGATTTTAGGTTATCTGCCCGTCTTAGTTTATTTTGATAGTTTTCGCTATCCGCTGTCCGGAGAGTTCAGCTTGGATATCGATTTGGCTCGGGCGAACAGGATTCCTTCCGACTGGGGACTGGAGGTGGGGCTTTTAGCTGAAGTGTATCGCAATTGCGTTGCCAAGAGGATCTGCCAGGTGGATCTGATGGAAAGCTTCGAACATAAGCACCAGGAGCTTTCAGAAAGCGACCCTACGAAGGGGCTTTTGAAAATGTGTGTGGACATCACCAAGACCATCTTTAGGACCCTTTCCACCGAAGGGGTAATCATCTCCGCCGGACTTTTGCGTACACTGGAATCCACTTATCTGAGAACGGCACAGGATACCATAAAAAGATATGAGGATGATGCCTCCATAAATCAGCTCTATTTTGAACGGCATGCAGAGGTTTCAGCGGTAGAGGCGTTCTGCAAGGGGATCAAGATAGCCGCCAAAGAGTTTCTGGATAACCCATTGAGCACTCCTGAGATTCCCAACTGGAACCGGGTCACCTCCGCCATCCCGGATTTTCTGAACAAACTGCGAGAAACGGTGGAGGAAGATAACCGTTAGCTCTCACCCATGCTCAAGTCCGCAGGATCCATGGGAACAGTGAAGTCACTTCGAAGAGATGCTTTATCAATCTTAGGCTCCTCCATCAAAGCCTGCGACCCGTTTTATGCCATCAAGAAGCACATCAAGGTTAAGGGGGGAAAGCTATGGGTGGATCAGTTTGCGTATGAATTAAGACCGATCCAGCGAATTTTTATAATTGGCGCAGGCAAAGCTTCTGCTCGAATGGTTTTTGCCTTAGAGAAGATTTTAGGGGAGAAAATCTCCTCAGGGATAGTGATAACCAAGAAGGGTTATCTGGTTCCGCTAAAGAAGATAGAATTGGTGGAGGGAGGACATCCCCTGCCCGACAGAGATGGGTGGCAAGCTACCAGAAGGATTTTGAGACTTTTGTCTCGCACCACTAGAGATGATTTGATCATCCTCCTCCTTTCTGGCGGTGGCTCCTCCCTTCTGGTCTTACCTGTTTCCGGAATAAGTTTGAAGGACAAAATAAAGCTCACCCACCAGCTTTTGCGATGTGGCGCTGACATCAAAGAGATCAACACCATTCGCAAGCATATCTCTCAAGTCAAAGGAGGAAGAATAGCTCAACTGGCTCAACCAGCAACGATTCTCACCCTGACATTATCTGACGTGATCGGAGACAAAATCGAATTCATCGCCTCCGGACCCACGGCGCCTGACAGCACCACCTTTGCAGATTGTCTGAAAATTATTCAAAAGTATAAATTGACAGACAAGATTCCATCATCCATATATCTCCATTTAAAAAAAGGCGCGAAGGGAAAGATAGAAGAGACGCCCAAGCCGGGGGATCGGATTTTTAAAAGGGTAAAAAATGTGATAATAGGGTCAAATCGAATAGCTCTGCACGCAGCAAAAAAGAAGGCAGAAGCTATAGGATATAACACATTTATCTTACCCCGACCGGTGGGTGGCGATACCACCAGGGCGGCATTAAGACACGTGGAGTTGGTTAGGCGAATAAAAAGAGAAGGAGATCCGATAAATCCGCCCGCCTGCATTATCTCCGGTGGAGAGACCACGGTGAAAATTAAGGGAGATGGGTTAGGAGGAAGAAATCAAGAATTTATCCTGGTGGGTGCCATAAAGATCCATGGAATGAAAAACGTAGTGTTTCTTTCTGCGGGAACAGACGGAACCGACGGACCTACAGATGCAGCAGGAGCAATATGCGATGGAGACACCATAAAGAGGGCACTGAAGAGAGGATTGGATCCAAAACGTTATTTAGATGAAAATGATTCCTATCATTTTTTTCAGAAATTAGACGATCTGATAATTACTGGTCCAACCCATACCAACGTGATGGACATTCATCTGGTGCTGATTGGGAAATAAGAATGACCAAAAAGAAAAAAGTTGTAAGGGCGAACTTCAGG
>Ga0209636_10008551_pt1 | contig 10422 bp, 8 predicted proteins | sample DeeMarSWOR152_54_FD_187464 | JGI IMG/M metagenome (GOLD analysis project Ga0209636, IMG submission 187464) | Marine sediment microbial communities from White Oak River estuary, North Carolina - WOR-1-52-54 (SPAdes) (version 2) | ecosystem: Environmental > Aquatic > Marine > Intertidal zone >... | reverse complement strand
GGAAAAGTAGTTGGATTTCTCTGCCATGGGATCGTGGCCCACTATTCCCTGAGCGTGATTCCGCTCTTTATCATCATGGGGTACTATGCCTTCTACGCGGGCTTGACCGATGACATCTTCTTTACGGCCCGGCAGTGGATCGGACATCTCCCTGGAGGATTAGCCATTGCAACCGTGTTAGGCTGTGCGGGTTTTGCGGCATGTACCGGGGCAAGCACTGCCTCAGCGGCCATCATGGGCAGGGTGGCCATTCCGGAGATGAAGAAATATGGTTACCATCCCCGGTTGGCGGCAGGCGTGGTGGCTGCCAGTGGAACCCTTGCCTCCCTCATACCACCCAGCGTTATCCTCGTCATTTACGGGATTATCACCGAACAGTCCATCGGGGCCCTGCTTATCGCCGGTTTTATACCGGGAATTGTCTCGGCAGCCATTTACGCCGCGATGATTTACACACGGGTTAGAATCCACCCGGAACTGGGGATACCTCAACCCGCTGTTTCCTTGAAAGCGAAATTGTATGCCCTCAAAGGTACGTGGGGTGTGTTGGTCCTGATTGTGCTCATCATTGGAGGGATCTACAGCGGCGTGTTCACACCCACCGAAGCGGGAGGGGCAGGGGCCTTTGGCGCCTTTCTCATGGCCCTGTTCATGCGCAGGTTGAGCAAAGAGAGATTAATAGAATCTCTTTTAGAGACCGGGCGTACGACGATCATGATCTTCGCGATCATCGTGGGGGTTCTCATCTTTGTCCGTTTCCTGGCCCTCACCGGTCTGCCCGACACGTTTACGCAATTTGTGCTCGATCTCCCAATCCCGCCCGGTCTGATCCTCATACTGATCCTCTGTATTTATATCTTTCTGGGCATGTTCCTGGATGCCATTGGGATGATGATGCTGACCCTGCCCATGGTGTTCCCCGCGGTAACGGGATTAGGGTATGATCCCATCTGGTTCGGGATCATCATCGTAAAGATGTGCGAGATATGCCTGATAACACCCCCCGTAGGATTAAACTGCTACATCGTGCGCAGTGTGGCCCCTGATATTCCGCTCGAGGAGATCTTCAGGGGCATTTTGCCTTTCTTGGCAATGGATATCCTTACCGTGGCATTGCTCATTGCCTTTCCTCAGATCATAACCTTCTTACCCAGCCGTATGTTAGGATATTCATAGATCATTACAAAGGGGCAGCGGGATCACCTTCGCCGAATTTAGAGTTGGGGCGTCTTTTGGGAGAGTCCTGAGCTCAATCCCCCGCAATCTCAGCGGTTAGCCTTTCGATACCCCAGGGCATCATTTGAGATGATTATCTTGTGGATGTTGGCGGATCCCTCCAGAATTTGATAAAGCTTCGCATCTCGGAGGAGTCGTTCAACCGGGTATTCTGCTGAATAGCCATAGGCGCCGAGAATTCTCAATGCTGAATCCGCCACCCTCGAGGCTACCTCGCACGAATAGTACTTCGCCATACTCGTCTCCAACGTATTGCGAATGTCTCCCGCGTCCTTTTGCCTGGCGCACCGGTAGGTGAGGAGCCGGGCTGCCTCGGTCTCTACGATCATCCGTGCAAGTTCTTCCTGAATCATTTGAAACTCCCCGATAGGCCTGCCGAATTGTTCCCTTTCCTTTGCGTATCTGATGCTCTCATCAATGAGGGCTTGACTGACCCCTACGGCTCCTGCAGCAGCGGTCAGACGGGTGTTGTCCAGACTCCCCATGCAATATTCGAATCCCCTTCCCTCCTCCCCCAAGAGATGGTCCGCCGGAACCCTCACATCTTCAAAGACGATTTCCCCGGTGGGACATGCATGCCAACCTAATTTATCAACCGTAGGAACCGTCTTTATCCCCTCCCGGTTCATGTCCACAATAAAGGCCGATAACCCCTTATATCGAATGGTCGGATCCGTATACGCATAGATGATCCCAATATCAGCCACTTGTGCATAGGTAATCCAGGTCTTTGTACCGTTGAGTACGTAAACCTCTCCATCCCTGACAGCTCTTGTTCGAATAGCTCCCACGTCAGAGCCAGCATCCGGCTCCGTGATAGCAAGACAACCGAGCAATTCACCCGAAACAAGCTTCGGAATATATTTTTCCTTCTGTGCTTCGTTCCCATACTGATATATCTCCCGAGCAGTGCCCATTGTCTGCATGTTGAAGGCAGCCCGCAAGGATCCACTCCCTTTTGAGATCTCTTCCGTGACCACTGCATGGGCAAGAAAGCCCATGCCTGAACCCCCATATTCCTCTGGTATGGGGCAACCGAAGAAACCCAATTCCCCCATCTTGACTATGAGATCCCGCTGAAATTGATGCTTCTTCTCATCCTCCGCAACTCTCGGAAGTATTTCCTTCTGTGCAAACTTGGAGGCCGCCTCACGGACCGCCTGTATCTCTTCGCTCAATGCAAACCTCACCATTTTCCCCCCTCTGAATAGAGCCCGTTCCGGAGTTTCCTGTTTTTTCCACCTGGATTTTTTGCAACCAATTGATTTAACATAGGAATATTCTTTTCATCGGTGAACACCCCTGTCTCTTCGCTCACTGTTCGTGTTTCGTGTCCGTGTCCGTTATCAGTTATTTGTTATTTGTCATTTGAGGGGCTGTTGCCCAAAACCTATTCCGCTCACTGAAAAGAATTTTTGATCGGCGTTCTTTTGTTTCGAAAACTCGCCATATTAGCTCAAACGCGGGATTTGCGGCGGTTTCGCTTCACTAAAAATGCTTCCAAAAAATTCTTTAATGTTCGCTCCAGGGATATGGGCAACAGCCCGTTGACATTTGATATTTCTCCTTCTGCCTCCAACCTCTAACCTCAAACCTCTTTCGCCTTTCCCTGACCGTAACACTGCAGCACCGCAGAACCGCAATGCGCTCAGAGCTCCTTTCCCGAATTCCCAGATATCTGAATTTCGCTCAGGGACAACGCCGTTCCCCAAAAAGTCAGGAAACTCCGGAGTCCGTTCAATTGACGAGAATGTCGCACATGACTTTTCATGAACCTGTTGGATGATCCACAATCTTGGATGGCTTTATGAGGGAAAAGTACCCTGAGTGGAACCAATGCGCTCAAACCGAAAGAGAGGTGTTCGTGCTATCCTTTCCTCTCCAACATATCCCCATACATCGATCTCATCATCTTCTTGTCAAACTTGCCTACGCTTGTTCGTGGTATGTGATCCACAAGGACGAACTTATCCGGTATCCACCACTTCAATATCTTACCCTCTCCCACAAACTGTGCCATGTGTTCCTTCAGTTCATCCTCGGAGACCTTCCCTTTAAATTCGTCTTTCGCGACCAAGAGGGCAACTGGACGTTCTCCCCATTTCTCCGATTGAGCCCCAAAAACTGCAACCTCCTGCACCTTTGGATGCGTATTTATGAGGCTCTCCAGGGTGAGGCTCGAAATCCATTCCCCCCCGCTCTTTATGACATCCTTGGACCGATCTATGATCAATACGCTTTCCTCTTCATCTATGGTGGCCATATCCCCGCTGTGCAACCACCCATCCCGCCACAGTTCTTTTGACCTCTCGGGATCTTTGTAATAACCCATTGTAAACCAAGGGGCCCTGAGCACAATCTCACCAACGCTGTCTCCATCTTTTGGTACATCATTTCCATGTTCATCCACTACCCTCTGTTCCACAAATGGCGGTGCTATTCCTGTTGCGCTGAGGAACTCTATTTTCTTGTCCTCCGGCCAGTTAAACATGTGGGGCTTGAGATATTGGAGGCCCCCCTTGGTATATATTTCCGTCATTCCCCATCCAGAACAGATGTCCATACCAAGTTCTTTGGCTTTCTTGGCAAGGATGGTGTTGAGTCGCATCCCACCCCCTTCGTAGATCAGCCCCTCCAAATATTCCTTATAGTGCTCGACCTCTGGATGGGAGATAATCATGTTGAGCATCGTCGCAACGCAACACATATAACCACCCTGCCCCCGTCTTTTTTCCCTTTTCAGCAATTCAAAAAAGACCTTTACATCAAACCTACCGGGATAGAGTTGCTTGCACCCGAGGTATGTGCCTATATATGGCACACCCCAGCCATGAGCGTGAAACATGGGCACCAGCTGTATCGTCATGTCACGGCGTGGATCCAAACCTCTTTCTCCTGAAAATCCCAGGAGCACATTTGCCCAGATGAGCGTATGCATGATATGCTGTCTATGGGTAAAGAAGCATACCTTTGGATCACCGGTCGTACCAGTCGTGTTACTTAATGATGCTACGGTATTTTCACTGAGATCGGGATACTCATAGAGTGGCGATGCGGATTGCAACAACCCCTCATACTCTGACAGAGGTTGTAAGGCTGTTTCCGGCACTTTTCCATCATCAGTTAATACAATATAATGCTTCACGGTTTTCAGTTTGTCCCTGATTGACTCAATTATTGAGATGAAGTCTTTGTTAAAGATAAGAATTTCATCTTCAATGAGGTTTATGAGGTAGACCATCTGTTCTGGCGCAAGAAGTGGATTTCCCATATGCATCATAGCACCCATGCAAGGCACCGCAAAATATACTTCAAGGAAGCGATGGGTGTTCCACTCAAAGCAGATGACTTTTGAGCCTTGTTTTACCCCTAAATCCTTGAGGGCGTTTGACAGGCGCTGACATCTTTCATAAAGCGTCGCATAATTCCCCCGGAAAAGATCCCTATAGACGATTTCACCTTGAGGTTTTACCTTTGCCGCGTGCTCCAATACATGTTTTAAAATGAGTTGATAGTCATAGCCGACCTTCGGAAATTCTTGTTCTTGCATGAGTGAATCCCCTTTTAGCTGAAATGTAGACCCATTTGCTTCCTAACCCTTACCCTCCTCGTCTTGAACTCCTTCCCTCCCTGTATCAGTCCCCCGTATACGCCGCCTCCCTTTGAATTGTTTTTATCCTAGAGGGGAATGTTTCCATGCTTTCTCCAGGGTTTTTCCTCTTTCTTTGAAGCCAGAAGCTCTAAAGCCCGGATGAGGGCAGGACGGGTTTCGCTCGGTTCAATCACATCATCGATATCCTGCCGAGAGGCAGCGTTATAAGGATTGATGAACTTTTCATAATACTCTCTCAATCTTTCTTCCCTTACCTTTTCAGGATTTGAGGCCCCCTCGATTTCTTTCTTAAAGATAATACTAGCGGCTGTCTCCGGGGCGACACTCGCAATTTCCGCAATTGGCCACGCGAAAACCTGATCAGCTCCTATATATTTACTCCCCATGGCAATATAAGCCCCTGCATACGCCTTTCGGACGATCACGGTGACCTTGGGAACAGTAGCCTCGGCATAAGCGTAGAGGAGCTTCGCCCCTCTGAAGATCATCCCCCTTTTTTCCTCTTTCGTGCCAATCATGTAACCCGGTGTGTCTTGGAGGGTGACAATAGGTATATTGAAGCAGTCGCAAAATCGAACAAACCTGGCAGCCTTCTCAGCGGCTTTCACGTCGATCACGCCAGCCAGGACTAAAGGTTGGCTGGCTACAATTCCCACTGGCCGACCATTGAGGCGTCCAAAACCCGTGATCATGTTTTGGGCGTATTGAGGTTTAACCTCGAAAAAATCCCTCTTGTCAAGCACGAGACGAATTACTTCCTTCATATCAAATGGGATTTTTGAACTTACCGGAACTAAGTTGTTCAATTTTGTTTCACGACGCTCCACCTTATCCCCCGAATCGATAACGGGCGGATGGGCGCTATTGTTAGAGGGCAAGAAACTTAAGAGCTGCCTCGTCTTTTTGAAACAATCCATCTCATCCTTAGCGACTAAATCGGCGACACCGCTCACCTCAGAATGCATGACAGCCCCTCCCAGCTCTTCCTCTGTCGTCTCCTCGCCGATTTGAGTCCGTACAAAGGCAGGTCCAGCGACATAGATAAAACTCCCCTCGGTCATGATGATAAAATCCGTCAGCCCCGGCGAATATGCTTGCCCTCCAGCCACTGTTCCCATTACCAAGGAGATCTGAGGAATTACGCCGGAATAAATGCTATTCCTATAAAACAGCTGGCCGAACATTTCCATCGGTCCCAATACCTCATGGAGGCGAAGCCCTCCAGAATGGCACATCCCAACCACGGGTGCGCCTATTTGAGCCGCCTTATCCATTATTTTGCAAATTTTCCGGCCATGCATCTCTCCGTAGCTCCCGCGCAAAGCGGTGAAATCCTGAGAGTAGACAAATACCAATCGACCATCGATTTTCCCATATCCGGTAATGACACCATCGGCCGGTATCTCCTTCTTGTCCATTCCGAAAAATGTGCAATGGTGAGTGGCCAACATATCCATTTCCACAAAGCTCGATTTATCCATTAAGGCTTCGATTCGCTCCCGTGCCCCCAACATACCTTCCTTATAGATCACCCTTGCTAAAGCCTCCGCCCTTCCCGCTTGCTTAACCTTTTCCTTCCGCTTCCTCAGCTGCTTAATCTTTTCTTCCATCTCCCCCATACCATCACCAAAGAAAAATCGTAATGTTAGAACATTTCCATCTAAACGCTTTAGATCTCGAAATTCGCCTTTCTTGAAGCCCCGCGCCCAGGGTGAATTCGGCACGGGACGCTATTGTAGCGTTTTCTCCCTATCTTGTAAAATGCTTTTTCTCGAACCATCAAAATCCACCGTCTAATTTAGGTATCAAAATTGATGAACTCGCAAAAAGTCAAAAATGGAACGGCAAAGTAAAAAGCTTCAAATGCAAGGCTTGCGAATCTTGAGGAGTGAGGCGTACTTATCAGTACGCCGCAATGACGAAAGATGAAGCGTAACGCAGCAGTTGGACTTTTTACGAAGCCGTCAAGACTGAAATCAGCGGGTTATGAAGTATTCCTGGTCACCAGCAAGGTATTAGATGCAAGGCGCCGAGGAGCGACGACTGAGGCGTATGGAGCAATACGCCGCAAGGAGGAGCAATCGAAGGCAACGCCGCCCTTCGGCTTTTCTCAGGGCCATGAGCCTGTCGAACGGCCCTTCGGCTTTACTCAGGGCCATGAGCCTGTCGAATGGCAGATGATGCCTTGATGGTGGATCAGGGACCATCAAAGGTATTGACTTTCCAGTGTAATTCAGCTATTGTTGAACCCGGAAGTGGATTGGTCCTGGTGGGCCTCCTGGACTTCAAATCCAGTGGCGGGTGCTAAAAACGTCCGCGGTGGGTTCGATTCCCATGCACTTCCGCCAAATGATTCGAAGGCTTCCGGTCCGGAAGGCTTTTGGGTTTCCCTGATACAAGAGGAGGAATTCATGTTTGGCATAGGGATGCCTGAATTGATTGTTATCCTGGTCATCGTCCTCATCATATTCGGTGCAGGTAAATTGCCACAGATCGGGGAGGGAATTGGAAAGGGGATACGGAACTTCAGAAAAGCCACCAAGAGCCCTGATGAGATTGATGTTACCCCGGAAAAGGACGAGGAAGTGGCCAAGAAGGACGACTAGACATGGAGCATTGGGTTTGAAAGGCACCGCTGCATGAGTGGTTTTTTTTTCCATTGCCTAACCTTGTAATAATCAACCTCGTATGGATCCCGGCCTCACCAGAGGAAATATCGCCATTATCGGAATTGGCTCCAACGTCGGGGACAAAGTTAGAAACTGCGGGCGAGCTATCGCCCAAGTAAATCAACATAAGCAGAACAGGCTCGTAGCTCAGTCCTCCCTCTACAAGACGGAACCCATCGGCTTCACCCAACAGGATTGGTTTGTCAATTGTGTGATTGAGATCGAAACGGGCCTAACGGCTTTCGCGCTGCTCCATGTGCTGGAGGATATCGAACAATCCATGGGCCGAAGGAGGACCTTCAAATGGGGCCCTCGCATTATCGATCTGGATATCCTCTTCTTCAACGATGATATCATCCACTGTGAAGACCTGACCATACCGCATCCCGAGCTGCAAAAACGTGCATTCGTCTTGGTCCCGCTGTGTGAGATCGCAGCGGATTACATTCACCCCCTCCTGAAAAAATCAATCTCCCAACTGCTGGCCCAATTGGGGGACGGAGGGGGAATCGAGAAATTATAGAGCCTCTTCCGTCAAGGGCTGGTTGCCATGAGATTGCTCATCTTTTTGGGTTTGCTCATCCTCCTCTACTACCTGGTCAAGGGGTGGATATCTCCATCGAAACAGAGGCGCATGGAACGTGCCGGAGGGGAATGGGAATTGGAAGGCGAGATGGTGAAGGACCCTTCTTGTGAAACCTATATCCCCAAGGAGTCCGCCATTCGGGCCTGCATTGATGGAAAGGACTACTACTTCTGCAGCAAGGAGTGCTTAAGAAAGTTCAAAGGTGAGATGAGCGCATAGCCGAACACCGCTCAAAGGCATGCAGCAATTCTCGGAGAACTCAAAAGAGACCCAAAAAAGAGGGAGGATATCTCCTCCCCGTTACTGCTCAATAACGATCCGTTTCAGCTCACCCCGTTTTGGCAACTTCAAGGTGAGTACCCCATTCTTGTAGTTCCCCTTTATTCCTGCGGGATCCACGGAGTCGGGAAGGGCGAAGGAACGGCTAAAGGGACCATATGACCTTTCGACGAGGTGGTACTGTTCCGGCTTTGTCTCTTTAGTCAGGGGCCTCTCCCCCTTGATAGTCAAAACATCCCTCTCCACATCCACGACGAGGTTATCAACATTGATCTCCGCCAGCTCAACGTCCATAACAATTTCATCTCCGGTCTCGTAGATATCCACCGTGGGCGTCCACGCGCTCCTCGGTAACGCCTCCTCCCTGCGAGTTCGAGGCAAGGTCGCGTCAAAGAGCCTATTCATCCTCTCCTGGAATTCCGTCAAGTCCTTCAGGGGATCCCATCTCATGAATACCATATCTAATCACCTCCCTGATCCTCTCCCCAAACCGTAGGCGACTTTCCTCATCCCCTGCAGTCCGGGCAGACATTGAGGAAATCCTTGGGAAGCTTCGCCTTTTCCTTGATGACCTCCAGCTGGTACCATGGGGCGAAACTGCGCCCGCATACCGTGCATTTCTTCATGGGCAGGCTTCTCTCCCACCTCACGATGGTCCGTTCCTCCTCCGTCTCCTCCATTTTGATGCAATCGACTGGGCAAACGTAGACACATGCTCCACAAGCAATACATGCCTTGGGGTCCCGGAAGGGAGGCCCCATTTCCCTCTTGTACCCACGACTGAAAAAGCTGATGGCATTAGCGCCAACCACCTCGCGGCATACCCTTTCACAGAGTCCACAGAGGATGCACTCCTCCTGGCCCGACTCAAACCTGGGCTTCTCAATGCCCATCTGAGACGCCAACTCTTGGAGGACTTCCCTGTCTGGACATCTGGCCAGTAAGAGCTCGAGAACCACCCTTCTCGCCCTTTGGACCCTCTCCGTATTGGTAAAGACCTGAATCCCTTCCATTACGGGATACGTACATGAAGCCGTTAGCCTCCTCCTACCACCCTTTCCTACCTCCACCAAGCAGAGCCGACAGGCTCCATAAGGCGATACCTCATCGTGGTAGCACAGGTGCGGAATTTCGAAGCCGTGCTCCAAGGCAACGGGCAGTATTGTGGTTTCCTCCTCCGCCTCAACTCCTACCCCATCAATGGTAAACTCGATCATCGCGCTTATTCCTCTCAGCCTTTCATGGGAATATTATTGATGGCTTCGTAAAAAATCCAACTTCTGCGTTGCGCTGCATCCTTCGTCACTGCAGCGTACTGTAAGTACGCCTCATTCCTCAGGATTTGCGCGCCTTGAATTTGGAGTTTTTTACTTTGCCATCGAATTAAGACTTTTTACGAAATCATCATTATTGGACCTTTACCGCATCGAATTTACAGGACTCAATACACATCCCGCATTTAATGCACTTCTCCTGGTCTATTGTGTGGGGGACTTTTTTCGCTCCTGAAATGGCGTTGCTGGGACAGGCTTTCCGACAACGGCCGCAGGCCGTGCACAACTCGGGATCAATGCTATACTGAATCAGCTCTTTACACACGCCCGCCGGGCATCGTTTTTCCTCGATATGCGCCTCATACTCCTCCCTGAAGTACTTGATGGTGCTCAGGACTGGATTGGGCGCCGTTCCCCCGAGGGCACAGAGGGAAGCCTCGGCAACGACCCATCCCAACTCCTCCAAAAGCTCAATATCGCCCTTTTTCCCCTTCCCCTCGGTGATGTTGTTCAAGATCTCGTACATCCTCTGGGTCCCCTCACGGCAGGAGGTGCACTTCCCACACGATTCATCCCTGAGGAAGTTGATAAAGTATTTGGCAACGTCCACCATGCAGGTGTTCTCGTCCATGACGATCATCCCGCCTGAACCCATCATGGACCCCACCTCGGTCAACCTATCGAAATCCACGGGAAGGTCTAACACCGACTCCGGAATGCACCCTCCAGAGGGACCCCCCGTCTGAACGGCTTTGAACTTCTTCC
>Ga0209636_10008550_pt1 | contig 10424 bp, 9 predicted proteins | sample DeeMarSWOR152_54_FD_187464 | JGI IMG/M metagenome (GOLD analysis project Ga0209636, IMG submission 187464) | Marine sediment microbial communities from White Oak River estuary, North Carolina - WOR-1-52-54 (SPAdes) (version 2) | ecosystem: Environmental > Aquatic > Marine > Intertidal zone >... | reverse complement strand
CCAGCTTTCAAAGAGACCTATGGGCTTGATGCTGCCGTGACATCCGGAGTGGATATTATGCGAGGCTTGGCTCAAATGATAGGCATGCAGGTGCTGGATATTCCTGGGGTGACCGGCGATCTGAACAACGATTACGTGGCTCAGGCGAATGGTGCCTTGGAAGCATTCTTGAAACATGACATGGTGGTTATTCATGTGGAAGCAACAGATGAAGCGGCCCATGCTGGCCTAGCCAAGGAAAAAATAGAGGCTATTCAAAGGGTAGATAAAGAAATTGTGGGTCGGTTTCGTTCCTGGGATAATGATGCACTTCGGATGCTAATTTTGCCTGACCACGCCACGCCGATCGAGGTTCAAACCCATGTTGCTGACCCTGTTCCTTTCATACTCTGGGGACCAGGATTCACAGCTAGTGGGGCGAAGAGATTTACCGAAGCCGAGGCTAAAGGCACAGGCGTTTTTATCAAGGAAGGATATAACATTATGGGCAAGCTAATAGAGGTAAAGAGATGGCACTGATAGTTCAGAAGTATGGCGGCAGCTCGGTGGCTGACGCCGAAAAGATTAAAAATGTGGCTCGCCGTGTTGCTAAAGCAAAAGACGAAGGAAATCAGGTGGTGGTGGTTGTTTCCGCCATGGGACACACTACTGATAACTTGATTAAATTGGCTTACCAGATTAATGAACAGCCTGGCGATAGAGAGCTCGACCTCCTTTTATCCACCGGGGAGATAGTTTCCAGCACCCTTTTAGCCATGGCTTTAGAGACTTTAGGTTACAAGGCAGTCAGTCTTACCGGCGCACAGGCGGGCATACGTACTGATTCCAGTTACAGTCGAGCTCGGATTCTCCGCATCGACACGAAACGAGTAGTCAGCGAGTTGAGAAAAGGAAATATTGCCATTGTGGCTGGATTTCAAGGAGTGACCGGGAAAAAGGACATTACCACTTTAGGTCGCGGCGGTTCTGATACTACTGCGGTTGCTCTGGCTGCCAGCTTGGGTGCTGAGATCTGCCAGATATACACCGACGTTGAAGGTGTTTATACCGCTGACCCTCATCTTGTTCCCCAAGCAAGAAAGTTAAAGGAAGTTGGCTATGATGAGATGTTAGAACTGGCTACCTATGGAGCCAAGGTGTTGCATAACAGGGCAGTGGAATTGGGAGAGTTATATAATGTGCCCATCTTAGTAGCTTCTAGCTTTAGCGACAGCCCGGGTACTATTATTTGTAAGGAGGCTTCCATGGAAGTAAAAAACAAAGTAAGGGGCATTGCCCATGATACCAATGTGGCTAAAATCACCGTCGTTGGTGTCCCCGACCATCCTGGCATTGCTGCGGCAATCTTCGAGCCCCTGGCGAGAGCCAATATAAGTATAGATACCATTGTTCAGAATGCCAGCATTAATAATATTACCGATCTCACGTTTACGGTGGCTCGGAGTGACTTGCTTAAGGCGATGTCCATTGTGGAGCCAGTGGTTAAATCTGTGGGAGGTAAGCAATGTGCTACCGATCCTACATTGGCCAAAGTCAGCATCGTAGGTACTGGTATGCAAAATACACCGGGTTATGCTGCCAGGATGTTTCGTGCTCTTTACGAGCATGGCATTAACATCCAGTTAATTACCACTTCCGAGATAAGGATAACCTGTATTATTTCTGAAGACAGGGTCAAGGACGCTATTCAGGCGCTACATCAAGCTTTCGAGCTGGAGAAAGAAACTTGACAATTTTGGCCTGACATCCTAATTATATAAGTTTATGGAAATGTATATAGCCTCATACCAACAACAAGAAGAGGAGAAAGCTCGATTAAGACAGCGCCTGAGCAAGGAAGCTATTGATTTAGCCCTTCAGGGGAGGTGGGAGGAGGCCGAAGCGATAAACAGGGACATAATCGAGAAATTTCCCTCTGATGTCGAGGCTTATAATCGCCTTGGCCGAGCTTTGACAGAATTAGGGGATTTTGACAGAGCTAAGGAAGCCTATCTTAAGGCTTTGGAGCTTGCTCCTGAGAACGCTATTGCCAAGAAAAATCTTGCCCGTTTAACTAGCTTGTCAGAGTCTATGGCGACCTTGAGTAGAAACCCTCAGAAAGCTTCGACCTCGCCCTCGATGAAATCGGGGCAAACTCGAAGAGTTGCTCTCGACCTTTTCATAACTGAGGTGGGGAAGGCTGGGGTGATGAATCTTCATAATGTAGCTAAGGTCGACGTCTTAGCTAAGATGGGATTTGGTGACCAAGTGCACTTGCAAGCAAAAAGGCAACACTTAATTGTGACGAATGAGAGTGGAGAATATTTGGGTGAGGTGGAGCCGAGACAAGGACTGCGTCTCATTAAACTAATGCGAGGTGGAAATAGATACGATGCGGCAATTCTCAACGTAGAAGATGATAAAGTGCAGGTGATTATTAAAGAGGTGTATCAACATCCCAGCCAAGTGGGACGTCCTTCCTTTCTTGTTAAAGCTACAGAGCACCTGCGCACGCGTATTAAAGAAAGCCTTCTCAGGCGAGGAATTATCACTGATGAAAGTGAGGCTATGCCTGAGCCCGAATATTTTGAGGAAGAAGAGGAACTTGGCCCCGAAGAGGAATCTTTGCCTGAAGGTTTCACCGTCGTTGGTGAAGACGGTGAAAGAGGAATTGAGATTTGATGGAAGCCGCGATAGTAAAACCTATCGATATCGAAGAGGAGATGAAAAGCTCCTATCTGGACTACGCTATGAGCGTCATCGTCTCCCGAGCCCTGCCTGATGTTCGTGATGGCTTAAAGCCAGTACAGCGACGTGTTTTGTACTCTATGGATGGCTTGGGGTTACGATACAACAGTCCCTACAAAAAGAGTGCCCGCATTGTTGGTGAAGTCATGGGGAAGTATCACCCCCACGGAGATGCCCCCGTATATGAAGCCATGGTACGCATGGCCCAGGATTTTTCTCTGAGATATCCCTTGGTTGATGGGCAGGGTAATTTTGGCAGCATTGACAATGACCCACCAGCGGCAATGAGGTATACCGAAGCTCGCCTTTCCAAAATTGCCGAGGAAATGTTAGTTGACATTGAAAAAAATACCGTCGACTTTGTTCCCAACTTCGATGGCTCTCTCCAGGAACCTTCTGTCCTGCCCGCCAGGTTGCCTAACTTGCTAGCTAATGGTTCTTCAGGCATAGCTGTGGGAATGACGACTAACATCCCTCCTCATAACCTAGGCGAGATATGTGATGCCATTGCCTATACAATTGACAATCCCCAAGCTACTGTAGAAGAACTACTGGAGTTAGTCAAAGGCCCTGATTTTCCCACTGGCGGGATAATTTGGGGGAAAGGGGGAATAGACAACGCTTATACTACAGGGCAAGGAAAAATTATACTTCGCGCTAAAGCCAAAGAACTGACTACCAAGGCGGGCAAGAGACAAATAGTTGTTACTGAGCTTCCCTATCAGGTAAACAAAGCAGCTTTGGTAGAGAAGGTAGCTGAGCTGTCTAAAGTGAAGAAAATTTCGGGGATAGCCGAGGTGCGTGATGAATCTGATAGGGAAGGTATGCGCATTGTTATCGAACTCAAAAAGGAAGCACAACCTCGACAGGTACTTAATAACCTCTACAAGTATACTACGATGCAATCTGCTTTTTACATCAACATGGTTGCATTAGTTGATGGACAACCTAAAGTAATTAATCTTAAAGAAGCGCTAACTTCTTACATCGATTTTCGTTTTCAGGTCATTACCAAGAGGTCCCAGTTTGAACTTGACAAGGCAAAGGATAGGGCTCATATCCTCGAAGGCTTCAGAATAGCTCTCAACAACCTGGAGCAGGTAATCAAGATTATTCGACAGTCTCAAACCGTAGAGTCCGCCCGTGCCAATCTAATGGCAGCTTTTACTATGTCACAGATTCAAGCACAAGCTATCCTTGATATGCCGCTCCGGAGATTGGCTAAGCTAGAGCAAGACAAAATAACCGAGGAATATGCCGCCGTGATAAAGAATATTTCCTACCTTGAGGATTTGTTAGCTAACCCTCGGAAAGTATTCTCACTGGTTGCCCAAGACGCCGTGGAGCTTAAATCCAATTATGGTGATTCCCGGCGAACTGTGGTGAAAACAGAGGAAATCGAAGAATTTCGTACGGAAGACCTTGTTCCTCATGAGGCAATGGTGGTCACCTTGACCAACAAGGGGTTCATTAAGAGGATTCCTGCCAACACCTATCGGCTGCAACACCGTGGCGGAAAAGGCATCATAGGAATGGTAACCCGGGGTGGCGATACAGTGAACCATATCTTGGTAGCTGATACCCATGATAATCTCCTTTTCTTTACCAGCGCTGGTAGGGTTTATTGCCTTAAGTGCTACGAGGTTCCCGAGGATTCCTCCCGTACGGCTAAGGGGATAGCCCTGGTTAATTTATTGCCTATTAACTTGGAAGATGAAGTAACTGTGTTATTAGCCATCGCAAGCTTTCCTTCGAATAAGTTCTTATTAATGGCCACGAAGGGTGGCGTGATAAAAAAGACTACCCTGGGCGCGTTTGCTTCAATAAGAAGGAATGGCATTATTGCCATGGGGCTCAGAAATGAGGATAAGCTGACCTCAGCCGGTGTAGTTGCCGATGAAGATGAGGTCATCTTGGTGAGTCGAAATGGGAAGGCTATTAGATTTCAGGTCAAAGGCTTGAGGACTGCATCTCGAACCAGTGGCGGTGTTCGTGGCATTCGTCTTGTTGACGATTATGTTGTTGGTATGGGCATTGTCCTTCCCGATGCCTATGTGCTCACAGTAACCGAAAAGGGGTTTGGCAAGCTGACCCCCATAAAAAATTATCCTGTTCACAATAGGGGAAGCAAGGGAGTAAGGACTTACAGGGTTAACCCCAAAACGGGTAATCTAGCTGTGTCCAGGCTTGTCTCCCCGCAAGGCTCCCTGGTCATGTTATCAACTGGGGGCAACGTGGTGAACATCCCTATGGAGCAAATCCCAATTCAGAGCAGGAACGGCCGAGGAGCCAGGCTAATGGGCTTAGACGAAGATGATAGTGTGGTTTCGGCCACCTGGGTTTTCCGGCAGAATTAAATCTTGCGAAATCAGCTTTAGCCCCTTTTGGGTAAATACAAAATCTAAACCCTAAACTCTAAATCGTAAACGGAACTGAGCTGAGAATTGAGAAAGTAGGATTTCAGGTAAGATTGTGGAGATTATTCGAGAATTAGCTTTGACCTTCGTCCCTCTTTTTTTCGCTATGGACGCCGTGGGGAATTTGCCTATCTTTCTTGCTTTGACACAAGATATAGAGCCCAAGCATCGTAGGCGAGCAGTACATTTGTCCACACTTACCGCCCTTGGTGTAGGCCTAGGATTTGTTGCTATTGGCAAAGCTATCTTTCTGCTTTTAGGCATTGAGGTGGCTGATTTCTTAATGGCCGGCGGCATCATTTTGCTGATTTTAGCCATTAGGTATTTAATCACCGGTAAGGTGGTAGAAACCCAGGATGTATCAGCCTCCGAGACGATAGGCGTTGTACCTCTGGGCACTCCTCTGGTCGTCGGGCCAGCGGTGCTTACTACTTTGCTGTTGCTTATTGGCAAGTATCGTATCCCCATTGTGCTGTCTTCCTTTATCCTTAATCTAGTGGTACAGTGGGTGCTTTTCAGACAAGCTGACCGAATTGTAAATTTCTTAGGGCGTACAGGCGCGAACGCTATATCCAAAATAATTATGTTGCTTTTAGCTGCTATTGCTGTAAAGATGATTCGCGAGGGCGTTTTGACAATTTTAGGCTGAGCTTCAAAGTCTTAGGGGGTTGACACGTCCCTGATAGGTAATATAGATTTAACGCAAGGAAGTGAATATGTTCTGCTCTCAATGTGGTGCGGAAAATCCTGAGGGGGCTAAGTTTTGCTACAAGTGTGGCGCCGGCATCGTTGTTTCGCCAACGCCAACTGAAGGTGCGACTAAGCCCGAAGCGGAGAGCAGCACAGGGCTATCAGCCAATGTAGCCGGGCTTCTTTGCTACGTGGCTGGGTGGATAACGGGAATAGTTTTCATAGTACTGGAGAAGAAGAGCATCTTCGTTAAATTCCATGCCTGGCAATCCATTATGACCTTCGGTGTGCTGACAGTAGCGCATCTTATTTTAAGCACACTACCCAGAGCAATTGCAGTCGCGACTTTTTTACCCGGCCTTACGATTTTTGCCAGAGTGCTTGGCACTATTATTTGGATCCTGATAGCCATATTGTGGATTATACTTGTGATTCAGGCAGGCACAGGCAAAATGTGGAAGGTACCTTGGGCAGGCGACTGGGCTGAGAAGCAAATCAGCAAGTAAAAGTTTTTAATGACTCGGTGCCCCAAGACTGATAAACCAGGCAGCTACGGCTAACTCTTTAGCATCGCCGCTGTCGAGTCATGTCGGGGGAAATTCTGCCTCTGTTCTGCCCCTTACTATAGGCAGCCGCTGCATGTTCTATAAAAATTGATATTTTACCCCTTATTTGGGGCAAAATCTCCTTTAGGGATTGGGTGGAGGGGTGTATAATAAGAGCATATGGGTTCTGAGGTTTTCTACCGTAAGTGGCGGCCACAAACCCTAAGTGAGGTGGTAGGACAAGAGCCTGTGACTCAGACTCTGCGTCATGCTGTGGAGAATGGGAAAATAGCTCACGCCTATCTTTTTTGCGGTCCACGAGGTACAGGCAAAACCAGCATGGCGCGCATCTTAGCCAAGGCAGTCAACTGTCCTAATCAAGCAGGCGGCGAGCCGTGCAATACCTGCGATGTGTGCCGTTCAATCACCGAAGGCAGGGCTCTGGATGTAATAGAGATAGATGCCGCCAGCAATCGTGGCATTGACGAAATCCGCAGCCTGAGGGAAAAGGCAAACTACGCCCCCAGTCTTGCTCGATACAAGGTATATATTATAGACGAAGTCCACATGCTTACCGAGGCAGCTTGCAATGCCTTATTGAAGACATTGGAGGAGCCACCGCCTCATGTAATTTTTGTTCTAGCTACCACGGAAGCACACAAGGTGATAGCCACCATAGTATCGAGATGTCAGCGATTTAATTTCCATCGCCTGCGTCAAACCGAGATAATGGATAAACTCAAGCTAATATGCAAGAAAGAGAAAATTCACATCGAGCCCGCTGCCTTAGAACTTATTGCTCGTGCTGCTACCGGGAGCCTTCGAGATGCCGAAAATATTTTACAGCAGATGATTGCTTACTATGGCAACCAAATCGAGCTTGCTCAGATTCAAGCAGAGCTGGGCATCAGCTGGGATTCACGGGTTAGACAACTAGCACGATGTGTGGTCAGTAGGGATGTGGCTGCTGGGTTAAAAGTCATAAATAGCCTCAATAGCGACGGTGTTGACCTTCGTCAGTTTAACTTGGGTTTTATAGAATACCTCCGAGGATTGTTGCTGGCTAAATCCCGATGCGAAGAGGCGCTGGATGTTACCAGCGAAGATTTAGCCGAAATAGGAAGCCTTGCAACCAATGCTACTCTGGATTATCTGCTTAAGGCAGTTAAGTCTTTCTCTAGCATAGATTTTCGGAGTGATAATTACTCCGCTTTGTCCTTAGAATTGGCTTTACTGGGTTGTGCTTTGTCTCCATCCACAGGGCAAGAGCAGCTAACTACAACTAAACCTTCGGAGATAGCGGATGCTACTGAGATAACCGAGCACGCAGAGGAAGTTAAGGTTCCTGCGGCACTGGATAGCTCTGAGGTTCCCAGCGAGGTTCCTGCAGCATTGGATAGCACCGAGGTTCCCAGCACAGAGGTTCCTCAGGACATTGATTACCTCCGTGGCCGCTGGAGGGAGTTCATTAAATCTTTGCGAGGGGAAGGTTCCAGTGGCAATTTGGATGCTTTTTTGCGTAGCGCCTGCGACCCCATAGCTCTTGAGGATGATACTCTGGTGTTAGGTTTCTATTATTCCTTCCATAAGGAGAAAATCGAAGACGCTAAATACCGACATCTGGTGGAGAAAAAGCTTAAGGAAGTCTTTGGTCGGCCCTACAAGATACGATGTATTTTAGTTGATTCTAAAAGAGAAACTCCGTCCCAGACAAGGCCACAAAATCCGGTAATTAAAGCTGCTCTGGAAATGGGAGCCCGGATTAGTGAGGAGGAGTTGTAGTCCTGAGCGAAGCCGAAGGAAAGGAACGAAATGGATAAATCGATATTGCGTCAAGCCCAGCAACTTCAGGCAAAGCTGGCTAAAGCTCAAGAGGAATTGGGCAACATGACTGTGGAAGCTACCAGTGGAGGTGGTGCTGTCAAGGTGGTGATGGATGGACACCAGAAGGTGCATTCTGTGGAGATATCTCCCGAAGTGGTAGAGTCGGGAGATGCTGAGTTACTGCAAGATTTGGTCATGACTGCTGTTAACGAGGCTACTACCAAGTCGCAGGAGCTCGTTAGTAAGCACCTCAGCAGCCTGACCGGTGGTCTCAATATACCGGGATTACTTTAGGCAAAAGTCTGGAGATTCTTCGCTGCCCTCGGAATGACAATAAGGTAAAGGGTCAGAGAAATTGAGATTTGTCGCTGAGCCTATAGCTAGATTAATTGAGGAATTAAATAAGCTGCCTGGAATCGGGCCAAAAAGTGCTAAAAGGCTGGCTTATCATCTCCTACACAGCCCTGATGAAGAAGCCAGGGCTTTAGCCGAGGCCATCTTAACATTGAAGGAAAAGATAAAGCTTTGTTCGGTTTGTTTTGACAACACTGATTGCGACCCTTGCCGCATTTGCCAGGATAAAGAGCGCGACCATTCTAAAATTTGTGTTGTGGAGAAACCTTCGGATATCCTCCCTCTGGAGCAGACGGGAAAATATAACGGTGTTTATCATGTGCTTCATGGAACTATCAGCCCGACACAGGGTATAGGGCCTGAAGAGCTAAAGATAAAGGAGCTTCTGGCTCGTCTTAAAGATGGCTCAGTAACCGAAGTGATTGTCGCAACCAACCCCAATGTCGAGAGCGAAACTATGGCTATGTATCTGCAGCGGATTATCACGCCCCTGGGCGTCCGTGTCACTCGCCTAGCCCGTGGCTTGCCCTTCGGTGCTGAGCTGGAATATGCTGATGACCTGACCCTGGGGCAAGCGCTGGAAAACAGACGAGAATTCTGATAATGTGTACATAGCTGCACCTCGAAGATAAGATACAAATTCCGCAAGAGGTGATATTTCTTAAAACCTGAGAGGACTTCTCATTTGTCAAATATTCATTGTTAACAAAGGAGGAACAGAACATGGCAAATCTAAAGCAAATCGATGAGGCATTGACTTACTATTTGCGGCCGCAAACCTTTCCGCTTGCCATCCGGATGTGTGAATCCGAAAAGGAACTTCCCGAAAAGACCAGAACACCCCAGAAGGACGTGGGAATAAATATTTCGTTGTGCCACGCAATTAATATGGCGCGGCGCTATGGCTGGACTATGGCTGTTGACAAGTTTCAGAGCTGTTACGTTGCCGGCATAAGCATGGGATTCTTACCTTTGCTGCCAGATGTCGTTGATGGGAGCTTCCAAGAGTCACTCGGGTTATGGGGGATGAACAAAAAACAGGCAGCAGCGGCTATTGAAAACCTCCCCAAATTTGAATATGGTAAGTACAAGAACCTACTTATGGCTCCTCTAAACAGAGCCGCCTTTGAACCACATCTTATCCTGGTTTATGGCAATCCTGCTCAAATATGGATACTTCTTACAGGCTACCTGAATGGAACAGGTAAGACAGGGCTAGACACCACTTTGGCTATGGGGGCCGGATGTGCAACCTATATCACCCGGACTATGGAAAAAGACGAGTGCCAGTTCTCCCTGCTAAGCCTTGGTGAACGGCTGATCCCTCACACTGAAGACTACGAGTGCGCCTTCTCGATACCGATGAGCAAGATTGAGAAAACGATTCAAGGTTTGGAGATAGGTCATAAAATCGGTGTGTTCAGGTACCCGATTCCCACGTTTTTGAGATACAACTCACCGCATCCACCTGGATATGACAAAATGTTGAGTCATTTGCTGGGAGAAGAATCTTAGCGAGGCGGGGCTCAGCCCTTATTCCCCAGTTCGCTGACTATTTTATCAATCCGAAAAAGCCTGAAATTTGCTTGTCAGTGCGGCGCGAGTTATACTATAAGACCACATCAGTTCGCGAATAACTAAACTATTAAATCTTTAGTTATCATCGAGCAAGGAGGGAAAAATGAGGACAAAAGAGCAGTATATACAGGGTCTGGCAAAAATGAAGCGAAACACCTACTTCAATGGCTCGCTAATCGACCGCACCGACGAGCTACAGATGGACTGTATAAATACAATCGGCACCACATTCGACGAGGCTTTCAAGCCAGAGAACCAGGACCTGCTAACCGCCATCTCTCATCTCACC
>Ga0209636_10008549_pt1 | contig 10424 bp, 9 predicted proteins | sample DeeMarSWOR152_54_FD_187464 | JGI IMG/M metagenome (GOLD analysis project Ga0209636, IMG submission 187464) | Marine sediment microbial communities from White Oak River estuary, North Carolina - WOR-1-52-54 (SPAdes) (version 2) | ecosystem: Environmental > Aquatic > Marine > Intertidal zone >... | reverse complement strand
TTTGGGCGCTGTTGGTATGGGCTTTCTGGCAGCTATATTGAGCACGCCCTGCAGCTTTGCGATTTTGGCAGCGGCTTTTGCCTGGTCACAAGCTCAGCCTTTGCTGCTGGCCACGATTGCAATAATGGTTATAGGTGTTGGGATGGCTGTGCCTTATGCAATATTAACTTCAATGCCCGGCTTGTTAAATCACCTGCCCAAAGCGGGACGATGGATGGAGTTGTTTAAGCAGGCCATTGGATTTGTCCTGCTGATTATTGCGGTAAAACTAATTGCGGCTCTGCCGGAAGCCCGGAGAATGGGTGTGTTGTATTTTGCGGTAGTGCTTGGCTTTAGTGTCTGGATGTGGGGTAGCTGGGTTGATTACAACACTAAACTATTACGTAAGTGGCTTATACGAATTATCGCTATTGGCTTGGCACTTGCGGCAGGGTGGGTATTTTTGCCAGAACCGGCAGATGAGCTTATCGACTGGCAAGAATATAATGCTGAGGTTATAGAAGAGGCCTTAGCAGAAGAAAGGCCTGTTTTGATTAAATTTACCGCTGATTGGTGCCTGAGTTGCCAGGCTGTGAACGGAATAGTTTACTCCCGTGAAGATGTTGCAAAGCTAATCGAGGAAAGAAAAGTTTTGGCGATTAAAGCTGATACTACGGTGAAAGATTATCCGGCGACACTTGCTTTGAAAAACGTCTACAACGAGCCTGGAGTTCCGGTCAGCATGCTATTTGTGCCGGGCAAAGATGAGCCTCTAAGATGGCGGAATATGTCTTTTGCCGACGAGCTAAAAGCCTTTTTGGAGAAGCTTCCTTCCAGATAGAACCTATGCCTAAAAAAACAGCACCCAAAAACATAAAGATTAAAGTTGACAGAGCTGAAGCGGCGGAAAGGGTCAAAAAGATTTTGCCTGTATTGAAAGAAACGTATCCGGAAGCGAAAACCGCACTTAGGTTTAAGAATCCGCTGCAGCTGTTAATCGCAACGATTTTGTCCGCACAATGTACTGACGAGCGTGTCAACATGGTGACTAAAGAAGTATTCAAAAAGTATAAATCAGCTGCTGATTGGGCAAAAGCCGACATAAAAAAAATCGAGTCGGATATCAAAAGTACGGGCTTTTATCACAATAAGGCAGTCAGTATCAAGGGCGCCTGTACAGAGATAGTCGGGCAGTTCGCCAGCAAAGTCCCCGACACAATAGAGGAACTTGTAGCGCTTCCAGGTGTGGGCAGAAAGACGGCTAATGTTGTTTTGGGCAATGCTTTCGGCAAGCCGGCGATAGCTTGTGATACACACGTTATTCGCTTGTCCAGGCGCCTGCAGCTTTCCGAAAATAGCGATGCTGTAAAGTTGGAATTTGATTTAGCCGAAATAGTTCCAAAGGAGAGCTGGACGCTGTTCAGCCACATGTTGATTTTACATGGGCGAAATATTTGCAAGGCCCGTAGGCCAGACTGTGAGAACTGCCCGATTGCCAAATTCTGTCCTGCTGCGAACAATCCGGCTTTATGGTAGTACTTGTTTTTGCATGTATGACTTTGTTATTCCCGTACAGGTAGGAATTTGAAGGAGAGTTTTTTATATGATGGATATTACTGAAAGTCCGGTGAAAGACCTCTGGCGGATATTCAGGGTAATGGGGGAATTTGTAGAGGGCTTTGAGGAGCTTGCTTCCATAGGGCCTGCGGTGTCGTTTTTTGGCTCATCTCGGGCAAAGCCGGAAGATGAGTATTACCAGCTTGCTCAAGAAACAGCTTCGGAGATAACAAAAGCTGGCTTTGCGGTAATAACCGGCGGGGGCAGTGGAATTATGGAGGCAGCGAATAAAGGGGCCGCAGAAGCAGGCGGTAGAAGCATTGGGCTCAATATCGAGCTGCCAATGGAGCAGGTACCAAACGAGTACCAGAATCTATCGCTGCACTTCAGGTATTTCTTCTGTCGTAAAGTGATGTTCCTGAAATATGCTCACGGCTTTATAGTTTTCCCCGGCGGTTATGGGACTATGGATGAGTTTTTCGAATCACTGGTGCTGATTCAAACATTAAAACAGGCATTTTTCCCTGTCATTTTGATGGGCAGTGACTACTGGAGCGACTTAATTGACTGGATGAAGAAAACAATGCTCAGTGAACGCCATTATATTTCACCGGAAGATTTGGATGTATTTACGGTGGTGGATAAGCCGGAAGCCGCAACTAAAATTATAGTAGATTTCAGGGAAGCAGAAGGGCGTGGTGGGCTGGATTTGCCATCCGGTATGAGGAAAAACGCAAAACGTAAAACCATAGTGCAAAAATAGACGCAGTGCTGACAAATATCGGTGGATAAGCCCATTTACCCATCAACGCATTTACGCATTTTTCGCTTCTTTCATCGCCTTATTTAAATGTCCAAGCAGATACTTCTTCTCCGGCCCGCCGAGATGCTCCCAGGGCAAGGTCTCGTCAAGACCAAACTCTTTTTGCGCAAGCTCTTCCATGTCGAATCCGAATTTTTCAAATGCTCCCCGCCATATGACGGGGTTAAAACATTCGTTCCACAAATCAAATTTTGCACCGCTTTGCCAAGCCGATTCAATAACATCACATAGGCTTCTGTCGCCTCGGCCTATCGCGGATTCGAGGATGCTGCGATTTATATCGTGGAACTTAAACTGCAGGTGTTTTGCGTGGAGTTTTCTTTTCTCATCAAGGATTAACTGTTTTGCCTGTTCGAAATAGGTTCTTGGTTTTTGGGCCAGCCAGCCGAACGGCGTATGTGGTTTTGGCACAAGCCAGCTTACTGTAATGTTGAGTTCGCCTGTCCTGCCGTTAACTTTTTCGCCAAGTTTACCCAGTTGAAATGATAAATATACAATCTGCTTTATATCTTGTTGTGTTTCACCCGGCAGACCTACCATAAAGTATAACTTTACTCGATGCCACCCTGCGCGATAAGCGGCCTCAACAGCGGCGAACAAATCTTCATCTTTTAAGGGCTTGTTGATAATCTGTCTTAATTTTTCACTGGCGGCTTCAATAGCAATTGTCAGGCCGCTTTTTCTTACCGAGGTTACCGAAGCAGGAAGCAGCTTTAGATGTTGTTTAACCCGCAGGCTGGGCAGAGACAGGCCGACATATTTGTCCTGAAAGTATTCGTGCAGCTCGGCTATTAATTTCTCAATGTTTGGGTAGTCTGTGGTTGATAAACTTAACAGGCTGATAGTATCGAATCCCGTTGCATGGTAACAGGTCTTTGCAATATCGGTAATTTTTTCAACGCTACGACAGCGAACAGGCCTTCTGCAAAAGCTGGCCTGGCAAAATCTGCACCGGCCGGGACAGCCCCGCATAATCTCAACACTAACTCGTTCGTGAACAGCTTGTGTAAATGGGACTATTGGGCAAAGCGGTACGGAAGCGTTTTCGAAATCTTCGACGATGGCGTTTCGACGCTCGTGCACCGTGCCCCGTGCGCCGGGTCCCGTATGAAGGGCAGGGACATAGGCCCAGTCAAAGAGTTTAGCAGCGCAGAAAAGAAGTTCTTTTTTTGTCGCACCGGTTTTTTTTTGGTCGCGGAGGAATTGTATCAGCTCGACTATAGCTTCTTCACCTTCGCCGAGTAGGAACAGGTCGATGAACTCTGCCATAGGTTCACAGCAGTTTGCCATTCCGCCGCCTGCGATGACCAATGGGTAATTTTCGTCACGGGCGCTGCTGCGGATATTCAAACCGCCAAGGTCAAGCATGTTGAGTACATTGGTATAACAAAGCTCGTTGGTTAAGCTAAAACCGATGATATCAAAGCTTCTTAGCGATGCTTTGGATTCCAGACTGAAAAGTGTGATTTCTTTCGCACGTAACACTTTTTCGGCATCTGTCCAGGGAGCGAAAACTCTCTCGGCGGCGGCGTATTCGATTTTGTTGATAATATCATAAATAATCGCCAGACCCGGATAGCTCATTCCTACTTCGTAAATATCAGGAAAGCACAATGCAGCTGTCACGTCACAAAGCGCCAGGTCTTTTTTTATTTGGTTTATCTCGCCGCCGATATATCTGCTGGGTTTGCGCACAAACGGCAGAAATTCTTGGTGGAGCTGTTTGTCTAATATTGTTACTTCTCTTTTTTTCACAGTCGCATTATAAATTGATTATTGATTATTTTCTATTGATTACCGTTCGATTATCAGTTATCAAATTTTATATATCGAAGGGTTTTTTATGGATAGAAAGCGTCGGATTGCGGTTGAAATTCTTGTTTTTGCTTCTTTGATTGTGGCGTTGTATTTTTTTATTCCGGGGGACAAATCATTCTGGCCGAGGGGACGGGTCCAGGCCGACAGCGGGCATCGGCTGATTATGGGAACATTTGCCCATATTGTTACTGTCGCAGCAGATTCCAGCACCGCTGAAAACTGTGTTGAAGCGGCTTTTGAGCAGCTTGAGTCGGTGGACAATTTGATGAGTGATTACAAAGTGGATTCGGAATTGAGTAGGGTCAATCAGCGAGCTTATCAAAGTCCGGTTAAGGTAAGCGAACCGCTTTTTGAAGTTTTGCAACAAAGTTTGGCGCTTAGTCGGGAAACTGACGGTGCTTTTGATATTACTGTTGGGCCATTGGTGGATTTGTTTGGTTCAGGGGAAAAGAGCAGAGCCGCACCGACCGAAGAGCAAATCGCCCAGGCCAGGTTGAAGACCGGTTTTCAGAAGCTAAAACTTGATGAGCAAAATAGGACGGTTAAGTTCGCCGTTGAGGGTATGAGGCTGGACCTGGGCGGTATAGCAAAGGGATACGCAATAGATAGGGCAGTCGAGGCTATGCAGAAGGGCGGAGCAATCGGAGGAATGGTTGACGTTGGTGGTGATATTCGATGCTTTGGTGCACCACCACGTGGCAAAAACAAATGGCTAATAGGCCTGCAGGACCCCGGTGAGACAGGGGAGGAAATTATTGGCGCCCAGCCTTTGTTAGTCCTGAAATTGACAAACGCTGCAATTGCTACCAGCGGGGATTATCGCCGTTTCACCTTAATCGAAGGTAACAAGTACAGTCATATTATCGATACCAGGACGGGCTATAGCAGTGAAGGTTTAGCAAGCGTAACCATTATTACTAAAAAGGCTATCGATGCAGATGCCTTAGCCACGGCCGTCAGCGTAATGGGGGCTAAAAAAGGTCTTGCCTTAATCGAAACAAAACCGGAAACCGAGGCTATTCTGGTAACTTCCCCCCCCGAATACAAAATCATAAAAACCAGCGGCGCAGAAAAATACATAAGTATGTAAAAAGGTTTTTAAAAACTACTGAAATGGGCCTGCTATTTCAGCCCGTTCCCCAATGGCTGGGACGGTGAAGGGAGAAAAAGAGCGTTTTTTCCAGTCCCACCGCAGCCATCGCAAAGAGGGGTCATCTAAGGAAACAGCAAAGGTGAACAAGGCCTGCATTGGCCGGCCTCGGCTGTCAACTTCCTTCACCTCGACCGACATCCGTGGTAAGTCAAACCGGTCACCAATGTGGAATGGATGGACAGAGCTGCGTACTAAACTGTTAAAACGTTCGTGGAAGTACACCCAATGCAAAGGATGCACATTCGGCTGATGAATAGCGGAGAAAAGGCTGCCATTGCGGCTGCGCAGCAGAATAACATTATCTTTAGTGCGGGTAGCCTCGACTTCGGACAGGCCTAGACAAAGGGCACGAAAAGCCCGAGGCTGCGATTGGCCTTGTTGAGCTCTGAAAAAAAATATCGCATTATAAAGGCCAGAATTGAGTGTATTAACGACAATGAGGTCCTGTTTTTCCAACTCAGGCAGCGGGCCTATATCAAGGATTTTCTCTTTAGACTCGCGAATAGTAAGGTTGAGCATCTTTGGGATATAAGCCCTTGAAAGGCCTGCCAGTCCCACATGGGTCAACAATAATATTATGCAAAGCAGCCATGCAGGAATTCTCCAGAGGCTGGATTTTGGCAGCCAACTTTCTTTGGTGAACAGGCCGGCGACAAATTGGGCTACCAGCGCCATCGCACCAATACCAACAAAAAACAGGTTGCGGTTCTGAGGAACAGTCGCGCAGATAGGCAGGACCGAAAGCAGCGCGGCTATAAACCAGAAACGTGATACACGATTTTTACGAAGCATGGGTATAAACATGATAAGAACGAAAGCAACGAAACCGGCTGCTATAAACCAGGCGACAATCCTTGCCTGTTCAGAAAGAAACATATAAATTATTGAAGGCACAGGGCCGAGTTGGCCCTGCAGAAGTATGGGGCTTCGCTTCAAAACTGCTGCTGCGAAAAGGATTGGTTCACGAACCGGGTCCACATAGAAGCCGCTGCCGTAGGCGCCGTGGCCGAGTGCGTTATAGATTATCCGCCACAGGACTACTACGATTAAATATGGTGTGAGGCTTAGTGTGCGTTTGATATAAGTTCCATTATCGAGAGTTAGAGCATAGGCAAAGATGTAAATCAAAGTTGCGATGCCCGCCTCGGCCGATAGCAGGGACAGAGTAAAACAGCAGAAGGCGAGCCCGGCGGCGGGCAGCGAATTATGCCGTCGCCACCGCCAGTGAGCAAACAAGGCCAATATTCCAAAGACCAACGCCAACAAGATGTGTCTGTTAGCTAAAAGCATGACAGGAAAATAGTAGTTATCATCCAAAGCATAGAGAAGCCCTGCCAGGCCGGCTATCCAGGCTGGTCCGATGAGCCTGCGGTAGAGCATTGTTACGAGAAATACTACAGCTGCGAACCAAAGAATGCTGTGCGTATGCATAAGCAAGGCTGAATCAGGAAACAATTGGTAATCGAGCCAGAGGGTGAAGCTGGTTATAGGCCGCCAAAAAGAAATCCGAAGGCTCTCAAATGTCCACCAGGGAAGTAAGCCATAATCTGTAGGCCCAGCAAGATTGACCCCAGGGTGAATAAAAGAATAGAGATGGTTAACTGCGAAAGATAAACGACCTCTGTCGGTAGGAACCGCAAACAAATCAAGCAATTCGTCACTGACTCGGGAAGCGTCAAGGAGAGCGAGCCGATGGATGACATCATCCATTATCCATCCTACCTTTAAGGCAGGGGTCATAATCACTATGGCCAAAACGACCAGAACGATGGGAAAGTAACGATGGGCCAACACAATACTCAATCGCCCGAGTAGCTTGCGCATCTGATGAAAAACCTTTTGCTCCGCCATATTTTCTTTCCCTTTCGGCCCATTGAGTTCTCCTGTTTTTCAGGCTGTTGCGGCGGTGGTTTTTTTTGCTGGCTGGCGAGGTGCTGGGGCTGATGGGCCGCAAATGATGATTACACCGGTTGGGCATTTGTTGAAGGCGGTTTCGGTTTGCTCGCTGGGCTGGTATTTTTCGTAATCTATCCGTGCTAAATTATCTTCAACCTTGAATAGCTCGGTTTGTTTAACACACAGGCCGCAGCCAATGCAGCCGACTTTACACATTGCACGTGTGCTCTTGCCGTTCTCTTTACTGCTGCAGGCAACGGTCATCATATTTTCCTGCGAGAATGGCACCATCTCTATCAAATTTCTCGGACAGGCTTTCGAGCAGGCCCCACAGCCGGTGCATTTCTCATAGTCAACGATAGCTAAACCGTCGACGATATGAAGGGCGTCGAACTTACAGGCGCTGACACAATCGCCGAAGCCAAGGCAGCCGAACTTGCAGGCTTGAACATTAGCAAGAGCGTTTGCGGCTACGCAGGTTTGTATGCCTTGATATGTTGCGTAGTTGGTCTTATCGTCTGTTTGAGCCCGGCAATGCAAAATTGGCCTTTTGGCAGGGCCAGAATCGCTGATTTGCAAACTCAGAATTCCCGCAATTTTCTCCGACGTTTCCGGTCCGCCGGGTGCACATTTGCCGATTAATTCGGGATTTTCCACGAGGGCTTTTGCATATTGTCTGCATCCGGCAAAACCACAGCCCCCGCAGTCCAGGTGCGGCAGCGCATCGCGGATTTGCTCAATTTTGGGGTCTACCTTGACCGCCAGCTTTTCACTTGCTATTAAAAGCACTACTGCAAAGCCGCTGCCCAGGCCCAGCATTGTCACCCCGGCCGGCCATGCACTATTCCACAATTCCAAATAGTTCATTGTTCGGTGCCCATTGTTCGTAGTCTATGAACTCATAACTGCCAACTTAGTTATCTTATCATTCCTGCAAAGCCCATAAAGGCCAGTGTGAGCAGGCCTGCCGTAATCAGTGTAATTGGCGCACCCTTAAGGCAGTCCGGCACGTCAGCCAGATTTAGATTCTCGCGGATGCCGGCCATGATGCAAATGGCCATAGTAAAACCAATGCCGGCGCCGAAACTTAGAACTACGGCTTCAATCAGATTGTCGATGCCCCAAAGATTAATGAATAGACATAGTCCCAGGATTGCACAATTTGTTGTAATCAGCGGCAGGAAAATACCAAAGCTTTCATACAATGCCGGGAAAAATTTTCGCAGATACATTTCCACAAGCTGTACCGCGCCGGCAATAACCAATATGAAGCAGACGTATCGCGTGACCTCTAATGGCGTACCGAGTAGTATTAAATGGTCAATCAGCCAAGTTAGTGTGCCGCTGAGAGTTACAACGAACGTCACCGCCATACCCATACCGAAGGCCATATCGATTCTTCCGGATACCCCGAGATAGGGGCAGATGCCGAGAAATTTGGTAAAGACAAGGTTGTTGATTAGGACGATCGATATGAAACCCATAAGCAGAATGTTAAGCGTATCCATAAATCTTTTCCCTTAAGCCATTCTTTTGCTGGTGACATTCACCAGCCCCAATAGCAGTCCCAAAGTTATGAAGGCTCCAACCGGCATTCTCATTGCAGCCCACGGCACAAAATCCGTGGGTAAAACCGGAATTTCCCAGATTGCACCGGTTGAGAGAATTTCTCTTACGCCGGCCAAAACGCACAATGTTAATGTAAAACCGGCGCCCATTCCCAGTGCATCGATGATGCTTATGATAAGGGTGTTTTTACTGGCACAGGCCTCAGCCCGGCAAATGATGATACAATTTACAATAATCAAAGGGACATAAGGCCCAAGCGTCTCACTCATCCTTGGCACAAATGCCTTCAGGAACAAATCCGCTATGGTGACAAAAGTTGCAATTGTTAGTGTAAACATCAGAATTCGCAGATGTGGCTTAAGGAGATTGCGCATAAGACTGACCACAATGTTGCTGCACAGCAGCACAAAGATGACACTGAGCCCCATCGTCAAAGCTGGCTTGACTGCTGCGGTAACCGCAAGTGTCGGACACATTCCCAAAAGCAGCCGAAAGACTGGGTTTTCACGCCATAATCCTGCTATGAGCGTTTCTTGATAAAGACTGGTTGTAGCTTGCCGTTCATTTGCCATTGCTGATTAATTCCTTCTTCTGCATCTGGTCTTTGATTTGTGTTATGGAATTATTTATTATCTTGACGACTGCTTCGCTGCTTACGGTAGCTCCGCTTATTGCAACGATTTCAGAATCGATTTTTTCAGCCTCACCTATTTTTACAAGCTGTAGTTTTTCGGCCGGCGCACCAGCGAACTGATTGCGCCACTTCAGCTGTTTTATCCTGTCCCCGAAGCCGGGGGTCTCATTGCTAGCCAGAATATCGAAACCGGTGATTTCTTTAAAATCTTCATCAACAGCAACAACCAGTTCGATTTTGTCTGCGAACCCTGAGCCGGAAGTGTTAAAGACCCAGCCTACACATTTACCTGCATCTGAGACGGCCTTGTAAACGTTACTTTTTACTTTTTTGCCTCTGACTGACTCGACTTCGAGTTCTGTTTCTAATTCGAAGTTTTCGGCTTTTGTGAACAGTCCACCCATAAGGCGATTGAGTTTTTCGATTTTGTTCTGCTCTATTCTCGGCGACCAGGCGGCGTTTGTCACCGCTATCAGCAGGCCAAAACAAAATGACGAAATAATAAGCAGCCAGCTTTGTTGGATAAAATGTTTTATTTTAAACATTCGGCTTGCCTCCTACCGGGACCAGCTTGCAGAATCTGTCAATCAGAGGTGTTACCGCATTCATCAAGAGGATAGCGTACATCACGCCTTCCGGATATTCTCCGACAATCCTTATAAGCATTATTATCAACCCTACTCCGATGCCGAAAATCCACATTCCTTTGGTTGTCAGCGGAGCGGTAACCGGGTCAGTGGCGATAAAGAATGCGCACAAAAGCATACCTCCCGTTGTCAGATGGGCCAACGGTGAAATATAAGCCAGAGGCTCTGCTAAATATCCTGCTGCAGCGCAGACAAATGCTGAGGCTAAAACGGCCAGAGGAATACGCCAGTTGATCGTTCGTCTTATTAACAAATAGAACCCGCCGATTAATAGTGCCAAACCGCTGGTCTCTCCCACGCATCCGCCAATCTCTCCCGTCAGCGTTGCTTTGATTTGCTCATTTACAA
>Ga0209636_10008548_pt1 | contig 10424 bp, 9 predicted proteins | sample DeeMarSWOR152_54_FD_187464 | JGI IMG/M metagenome (GOLD analysis project Ga0209636, IMG submission 187464) | Marine sediment microbial communities from White Oak River estuary, North Carolina - WOR-1-52-54 (SPAdes) (version 2) | ecosystem: Environmental > Aquatic > Marine > Intertidal zone >... | reverse complement strand
CATTTCAGGCAAGCCGCTTGCCCCAAAGCATGGAAACCTTCTAGGCATAGCCACTGGCCTAGAATACGAGGATCGTTTCAACAGAATGGGAGAAAATTATGTAGATATAGCAGCGACCACTTGCCTCGGGATACGCAAAGAAGCATTCAAGGCCATTGGTGGGTTTAAAGACTACAGTTTAGGGGAGGCCACAGGAGAGGATTGGGATTTCTCTAAAAAGCTTACATCCGCCGGCCATAAAATATTTCATACAAATAAAGTCGAAGTATTTCACAACCATACGGCCGACTCAGTTAAAAAATGGTTCAAAAGGCGTGTACAACATTCTGGGTATAGAATAACCCACAGAAGAAGGTATGACCAAGTTTTTGAGGAATATTTCAGTTTTCCTATGTTCGTAGAAACAAGTCTGTTATTTTGTATACCAGTTGCTTTGAGGATGTATAAAAAGAGTAGAAGGTGGGAAGTTCTCACCTTACCGGTTTTTGCTGTTTTAAGAAATATCGCATGGTTTATTGGCATGACAAAGGAACTTGTCCGGTCTTAGAGACCTTGGCCGATGCCGGATTGTTTGGCTAGACTTAAAATATCATAAAAACCCAAAATTAAAATTTATTAGAGTTGATAGATTAATAGAGCTGATAGATTGGCAGAAAAAGAAATAACGCTTGAAATAAAAAATCCAGGAATAATTGTCTTGATTGTATTTCTAGCGATTGTTTTTGTCAGAGAGCTCCAAGTGACTCTAAGCACACCAATATCTTTTGGTGATGAGGGTTTTCATACTAGGATGGCCCAATGGATCGCGCAGAATAGAGAGTACCCTGTTTGGGAGCCATTAACAGAAACGCCAAGCTCGAGAAATAGTTTTTTCAGACCACCGGTTTGGAACCTACTTGAGGCTAGTTTTATTTACATTTTTGGATTTAATGAGCTTATAATAAAATTACTTACCCCGATGATATCGGTGTTAACTGGTTTCCTAGTATATTTTTTGGCCAAGCATTTTTACAACAATCGTATTGGGTTAATGTCAGGAGCGATACTTGTAACTCTGCCTTCATTTGTAACATACTCTGTTCTTTTCTATTCAGACGCCTTGACAACATTCTATACCACACTTTTCATATTCATGTTTTTGCTTTCAATGAAGACGAGAAGGAAACTCCATATGTTGGCAGCCGGTGCGTATGGTATGTTTGTATTTATGACTAAATATACTGGAAACATGATCTATGTGTTTGTTGTATGTGTCTTCCTGTATTATTTCTTTACGGAAAAAAAGTTTTTCTCATTAATCAAAAGGTATTGGCCGATGGTATTGATGATGATTCTCATACCAAGCACATATTTCATCAGAAATTATGTTTATTATGGTACACCCATTTGCCAGAAACCTCCCTTTTCTGGATTTCTTTTTGATAGAGTTTTCGATTTAAGCCGCTGCAGTGTTTATACCTTCGAAGAGCAATATGGCTTCGGGGGACGAACAGAAAAGGCAGGAACCGAACAGAATGTCTTAAGTATAGGTTTATTAAATTATTTAGAGTTCGCCTATGGTAATATTTGGTTTGTAATATTTGCATTTTTCTCAGGAATATTTTTGATTTTCATTAAAAGTGTGGGCGGATTAGAGGAGTTTCACATCAAAGGCATCTCTACAACCGACACGATATTTTTATTGTTTTTGGTACTTTACATTTTCCCAACGTTTTTTGTGACTATGACTCGTGCAGAAGATACCGCAAGATACGCGTTGATGTGGGCGCCTGTTATTTCGGTAATCGCGGCCAGATATTTTGACGAAGTATATAATTTCTTAAAAAGATATCAGAGGCATTTAGCATTGGTTGTTTTCATATTTGTGTTATATTTCTGTTATATAAACGCCTCTTCAAAACTTGCTGTCATGGCTCAAGTGAAGCAGTTCCAACCATCGTTCTTTGAAGCATGTGATTGGGGGAAACAAAACATGCCAAGCGATTCTATAATGGCAACAGTATGGACTTACAGAACGATATATAGTTGTCAAAGAAGTGCTGTGGGAATAAGCGCGGATATGGTTGTGAGTAACAATGTCTCTCATATTCTATCAACTGCGAACGAGTTAGGCATAACGCATATATTCATTCAAAAGTTCAGCATAGATTATCAGAATATGCATTATTCAGAAAGATATGATGTGGATTTTGTCAAACTTTTGGAAGACAACTCAGAACACTTTGTTAAGATTTTCGAAAACGGGCCAGGTTTAGACGTATGTTTGCAGCAGGGAGGATGTGACGGGAATATAATTTATGAGATAAAGTATTAAAATAATATATCGGTTAAACGAATTAGTGAAAAATATGCTTTGGATATTATTATTATCAATGTTTGTGTCGTTTATTGTCACTTTTTCTATATCACCATATTTTATGCAATTTCTGCGAGCCGGTGGTATCGTCGGGTTGGATTTACATAAAAAGGATAGAAAGAAGTTGCCTACGAGCGGTGGTGTATGTGTTGCATTTGGTGTACTTTCTGGTTTGCTTTTTTACATAGGTATTGCCACATTTTTTGTAAAAGTACCATTAGACTTAACAAATCTTTTGGCCGTGACATCGAGTATACTGATAATAATGTTTATTGGATTTTTAGATGATTTGAATGTCAAGGCCAAAGCAATAGTAACAAAAGAAGGACTCGATATAAGAATAGGCTTTCCTCAATGGGCAAAACCATTGTTAACGCTGCCGGCCGCTGTCCCACTCATGGTAGTTAACGCAGGTGTAACATCGATGGGACTCCCGTTTTTCGGAGAAGTTAATTTTGGCATATTATACCCAATGTTACTAATACCATTGGGTGTTGTTGGTGTGAGTAATATGATAAATCTTCTTGGTGGGTTCAATGGGTCCGAAGCTGGTATGGGGCTGGTTTACATGTCTGGGCTCGGGTTGTTCGCCTTCATGACCAATAATGTATCTGCTATAATATTTCTAGTATCCTTTGCGTCCTTATTTGGCTTCATAAAATATAACTGGTATCCTGCTAAGTTCCTGCCTGGTGATAGTCTAACATACCTTCTTGGCGCAATAGTGGCGTCGGGAGTTATTGTTGGTAACATGGAAAAGGTTGGAATAATTGTAATGATACCTTTCATAATCGAATTCTTTTTAAAATTGCGGTCTAAATTCAAGGCAAGTTGTTTAGGTAAACCGCGCGATGATGGTAAACTTGACCCCCCGTATGGTAAAAAAATCTATTCTTTAACTCATATGATTATGAATATCAAAGCCTTCACAGAAAAACAGGTAACAATAATCCTCATTATAATAGAAATTATGTTTATAATTGTCGCGTTTTCGAATATTATTTGAGAACTTTAGCTTGAGCTATACGAAAAATAATTTTAACTGGTCTTTTAGGGAGATTTGGTTGACAGTTGGCGTTTTTTCTTTTTTGGCAAAGACGTATTTTAATGGTTGTATGCCATATCCCCATCTTTTACGAGTTGCTAAATAAGCGGTCATAAAAAGAGTCATAATCGATATCGGAATCATAAGAAATTGTGTCAATGGGAATCTCGTATTTTTCCTAAAAGTCCATATCTTATTTCTATAATGGTAGAAAGCCATGATGCTGCCCATCCTTCCGGCCGTCGCTGCACCTAAATGGTAAACAATCGATTTTGGTACAAAGAACACCCTGTATCCGAGTAGCCTGCTCCGCCAGCAAACATCAACTTCCTCGAAGTATATGAAATAAGAGGCGTCGTAAACTCTTCCCATCTTCTTAACAACTTCCTTTTTAATTAACATCGAGCAATCGGAAATCCAAAAACACTCTTTAATTGTAGGCCCTGCCTTCTGGTATTGTATACCAATCAAGTTTATGTACCCCTCCCCAACTTCTCCTAACTTCTCATCGACAATCTTAGAACCACATATTCCAATCTCTTCGTCGCTGTTGGCGACTTTTACCAATTCTATAAGCCACTCTTCGTCTACACAAGTATCGTTGTTTAGAATTATCAAATATTCTCCCTTGGCTTTCTCGATTCCTTTGTTGTAGCCGCCATCGAATCCGTAGTTTTTGTCCAACTCCAATATTTTAACCCATGGGAAGTGTTTTCTGACATATTTTATTGAATCATCCACAGAGGCATTATCAATCATTACGACTTCATATCTGTTTTTTGGATAGTTTATCCTTCTCAGTGACCTGAAACAAGCGTCCAAAAACCTCTTTCCGTTGTAATTCAACACCAAAATCGAACAAAACGGCAGTTTCTCTTTGGGTTTTTTGCCTTTTTGTTTTGTGGACATGTTATACACATCAAATAGACTGTTTTGATAGCCGTTATATTATAGAACTACATTTAACGCTTAAATTTCTTAAAATTCCTTTTTACCAAATTCTTTAATCTTTTTGACAGTCCTTTCAATGTCTGTGTCTGTTAGGTTCTGATGGATTGGGATGTTAATCGTGGTCTCGTTTATCTTTTCTGAGACTGGGAGGCTTATGTTTGCCCCGTGGTGTTTTCTGTAATACTGAATCAAATGTAGGGGGAAGTAACGGAATGTTACATAGATATTGTTTGAGACCATAAATCTTGCGAATTTGTCTCTCTTTCCACCTTTTATTCTCAGCCAGAATAAATAGTATGAGCTCTCGGTTCCTTTGAGCGGCTCTGGTGGAAGGGTCAACCAAGACCGGCCACCCAGTTTTTCTTTATAAATTTCCCATATTTCTTTTCGGCGTTTAACAAAAACGTCTACTTTTTTCATCTGCGCCAATGCAATCGCTGCAAGTATGTCGTTACTTATATGCCGGCCCGACACACTGTTCAACTCGATATCCCACCATCTACCGCTTCCTTCAGTCATCTTGTCAATTCCCGATTTCCCTTTTGGCGGCAGACCGAAATATCTGTTCTCGATTGCCTTTTGGTATAAATGGTCGTCCTGAACGGCCATTCCTCCACCGTTCCCAATACAAATGAACTTCATCGCATCAAAACTGAAAATGCCAGCATCGCCCAACGTCCCACAATTCTTTTCTCTGTATTTAGAATGTGGTGAGTTTGCATTGTCTTCAATAATCTTCAGCCCTTCGCTTGCTTTCTCGACAGATTTAAAATCAATAGGGTGTCCACCATAATGAATCGGTATGACGGCTTTTGTTTTGTCTGTCCTTTTGTCTTCAATCTCCTCGGCAGTCACATTGAAATAATCTGGATCCACATCACAAAAAACTGGTTTCCCACCTGCTTTAATCACAGCGTTCGCACAACCAATAAAATTTATTGACGGGATAATGACTTCGTCGCCTTTCTTAATACCAAGTATTTCGACAGCAGAGAATGTTGCGGACGTGGCGCTGTTATACAATAAAAAATGTTTTGAACCGATCTTTTCTGCAAACGCTGTTTCAAACTCTTTTGTTATCGGTCCGGAACCTATCCATTTAGATTCGAACACCTTTCTTATCGCCTCAATCTCTTCTTCGCCAAGGGTGTTTGAGAATATCTGTATCATCTTATCTTTCTTTTCTCTGTCTTTTTTGGCGCCCAATTCTACCAACCTCTCTTATTTTTCCAACCTTCGTAAGGAACTTCATCAGAGTCCAAGGATATCCTAAATTCGTCCGGGTTCTTTTTATTATAAGTCTGGTTTGGGATGTTTAAAATCCAACATTCACCTTCCTCCAAATTCTCGAAACCATGTACAACTCCAGATGGAATTACCAGAAGTTGTGGTTTATTGCCCGTCAGAATATGTTCGTCCACTTCACCGTGTGTTTTTGAACCTGACCGCCTGTCAAAAAGGACTATCTTGCATTTGCCTCTAATTACGCAAAAGAAATCTGTTTGTTTTTTATGGTAATGCCACCCCTTTACCCAACCCGGTCTGCACACTGTCATATAGGCTTGGCCAAATTTATCAAATATTTCGCTATCTGAGCGCAAAATTTCAAATAATCTACCACGTTCGTCTTTATGCACGGTCAAATTTTTTAACAAAGTTCCTTCTATCACACTATTACCTATTACAATGTTAGATGCCCTCTTTAGAGGTGGTTCTCTTAGATTTTTTTGGCGGTGCGCTTTGTGGTGCCTTTTTCATTCTTTCAGCCACTATTCTGTTAGCTTCGAGGAGACTATCAAAAGTACCAGCATCTATCCAGAATCCATCTACAACAGCGTAAGAAATGTCATCATTTTCTAGGTAGGCTCTTATTACATCCGTTATTTCTAACTCCCCCCTTGCCGATGGGTTTAAAGTTGGTACTATATCGAATGCTTTCTTGTCAAACATATAGATTCCTATTATTGCCAAATTCGTGGGTGGGTTTTTTGGTTTTTCAACGACCGCTATAATTTTCCTTTCTTTAATATCGGCTATGCCAAAACGTTCTGGGTCTTCTACTGGTTTAAGGAGAATTTGAGCACCTATTTTACTTTTTTCAAAATTTTTCACATGCTCTGTCAAATCGATATCGGTTACATTGTCGCCCAAAATCACTACACACTTGTCATCAACAAACTCCCGAGCTATATTTAATGCGACCGGTATACCACCAGAGCCTTCTTGGCACGCATATGTGAACTTTGCTCCAAACTTTTCTCCACTTCCTAAAAGCCTAAGAAAATCTCCAATGTTTTCGCCACCAGTCACAATCATTATTTCTTTAATGCCCGCTTTGAGCAGTGTTTGTATAGGATAGTATATCATTGGTCTGTCGTATACAGGTAGAAGATGTTTGTTAGTCACATTAGTAAGAGGTCTTAGTCTTGTACCGCTCCCGCCAGCCAAAATGACCCCTTTCATGAAATTCACCTCTCGAACCCCACCTATTTAAATCTATTAATTGTATTCGTACATTAACTATTAAAATATTTTATTAGGACCAATTAAGAAGTGGATTAATCTCGGCCCGTTTTTTGATTTTGTCGACCCATTCTTTGTTTTTAACATACCAGTTAATCGTTTCTGCTAATGCGCCTTTGAACTTATCTCTCGTGTAGTCTGGTTTCCACTTTAGTTTTTTCTGGATTTTACTTGCGTCTATTGCATATCTTCTGTCGTGTCCCGGTCTATCGTTAACAAAAGTTATTAAGGATTCTGGCTTGCTCAATATCTCCAAAATGGATTTAGTAATTTCTAAGTTGTTTCTTTCATTATCCGCCCCAATATTGTAGACTTCGCCTGGAATACCTTCTAGAAGAGCCGTGTCTATAGCCTTGCAATTATCTTTGACATGCAACCAATCCCGAACGTTCTTACCATCTCCATAAAGTGTCAAAGGCATGTTTTCAAGCGCTCTAAGCGTAAAGAAAGGTATTAGTTTTTCTGGGTACTGGAAAGGCCCGTAGTTGTTTGATGGCCTGACTATTATGACTGGGACGCTATATGTATGAAAATAGGCATTGCATAAAACATCACCACTCGCCTTGGCCGCCGAGTATGGTGAATTGGGTGACAATATGTTCGATTCTTTGAACTTTTTACCGTCGTTGAGTTCTAAAGACCCGTATACTTCATCAGTTGAGACTTGGATGAATTTTTTTATTTTGTTCCTTCTGACGATTTCTAATATTGTATGGACACCGACTATATTTGTCATCACAAATGGTTGGGAACTTAGGTGCACACTTCTGTCAACATGGGTCTCAGCTGCAAAATTAATCACATAATCGACTTTTCCCATAAAAAAGTTTAGCGAATTGGCGTCGGAAATATCACCAATGACAAACTTATATCGTGGATCGTTCTCAACGTCTTTAAGATTTTCAAGATTGCCTGCGTAAGTGAGCTTGTCATAATTTATGACTCTAACATTTTTATGGGTATTTAACATATGCCTAATAAAATTGCTTCCTATAAAGCCTGCCCCACCACATACTAAAAGCTTCATTATTATCACTAGGCCAATTCTATATATCAAATCTATATTTCAAATATAGTATAAGTTTCGATAGTTATTTAAGTTTGCAAGCTAGGTGTAACATATTAAATTTTAAATTCGGAGTGTCTCTATTAATTAAGTACTATAATTGGATGAGAGCTAGAGGGTGTGATCTGATGCTTAATGCTGCAGTTATTGGTGTTGGGAATATGGGAAAACATCATGCCAGAGTCTTTTCAAATCTTAGGGGTGTTTGTCTAACAGCCGTCTCAGACATCGATAGTAATGTAGTCAAAAGAGTTGCTGGAAATTTTGATTGTAAAGCTTATACAGATTATGAAGAAATGATTAAAAATGAAAATTTAGATATTGTAAGTGTCGTAGTTCCTACAAAACTACACGCAAAAATCGCAATAGATACAGTTAAAGCTGGCATTCACACGATTGTTGAAAAGCCGATTGCCGATACTCTTGAAAACGCAAAAAAAATTATTCTTGCTGCAAGAGAAAATAAGGTAAAACTGTCTGTCGGACATATTGAGAGGTTTAATCCTGCTGTTAGTGAATTGAAGAAACTTGTTACGGCCGGTAAACTTGGAAAAATTTCTTCAATCATGGCAAAAAGAGTTGGTTATTTTCCTTCAACTCCTATAGATGTCAATGTTTTAATCGAAGTGGGAATTCATGACATAGATATATTTAATTATATTTTAGGAAAATTGCCTACAGGAGTATACGCATCTGGTGGGAAGACAGAATCAGAAAAATTTAAAGAGGATTATGTGAATGTCCTACTTGATTATAACGATGTTAGTGCATTACTTGAAGTAAATTGGATTACTCCTCTAAAAATAAGGAGGCTTGAAGTCACTGGTAGCAAGGCGTTTGCCGAGCTTAACTATATTTCGCAAGATCTTGTTGTGCACCATGTTAACAAATCCTCTATACAGGGCTCTAAAAGGATATATGAAAAAATTGAAATAGTTAAACGAGAACCACTTAAACTTGAATTAGAGCATTTTGCAGAGTGTGTATTAAAAGACAGGGTACCTCTTAATGACGGGGAATCGGCGTACCACGCCCTTAATATTGCCCACAAAGCAATTGAGTTTTTAAACAAAAATAAACAAATTATTTGAGTCTTTCACAATACCATTGTACTGTCCTTTCCAGACCTTCTTCAAAACTAACTTTTGGTTTGAAATTAGTTAACTTCCTGAGAAGAGATGTATCTGCCAAGTGTCTCCTCACATCTGACGGTCTTGGTTTATCGTACTTTATCTCTTTATCCCAATCCATAATCTCTGCGATTTTTTTTATAAGCATACCAATCTCCACTTCTTTACCATTCGCAACATTAACAATTTTGCCTGTTCTTCCCTTTGATTTATAGACACTAAGCACACCTTCTGCTGTATCAGTCACATAAATATAGTCCCGGGTTTGTTTTCCGTCACCGTGCACGATCGGTGGCTTATTATCCAGTATCCTTTTTATCGTTGTTGGGATTACTCCTGAATAGCTCTTTTCATTCTGCCGTGGGCCGAAATTGTTAAATGGTCTAACTACAGAAATATCTATTCCGAAAACTTTTTGATAAGATGTCGCAAGCATGTCACATGAAACTTTACTCGCCGCGTAAGGTGTTGTTGGATGGAATGGATGGTCTTCGTCCATAGGAACGTATTTTGCAGTCCCGTATACCTCTGATGATGAAAAATGTATTAGCGTTTTATAGAGCCCCTTTCTAAGAAGTTCACAAAGTGTCATCACTATGGCCACATTTTGCTCGTAAGTCCATCTTGGTTTTTCGAATGACACTGGAAGGGGGATTACAGCTGGGTTAAATATAACATCAATATTGTTATTTTTTATAATTTCTTCTATTTTCTTAGCGTTGGTAACGTCTTCATTATATATTTTCAAACCATGGAATCCTTTCTGCGCTTCATCAAGGTTACGTGTTTTTCCAAGAAAGAAATTATCCACGACTACTATCCTTTCCGGATTCTCACGTATTAATCTATCCACCAAGTGGCTGCCTATAAAGCCTGCCCCACCACTCACCATGACAGATTTGTTTCCAAGACTCATGCCCTCACATTCGAAAATTTTTAATTTTTAAATGAACTTATTTTAATACTCTATATGTATAGAATTAATAATTTAAAAATATCTTGGATGGGGAAGAAAACATGAAAATCCTAATTGTCGGTGGGTCAAGTTTTATTGGTAAAAACACCTTACTGAGACTATCGAAAAAACACGATGTTATCGCTACTTACTATACAGACCCACATTTTATGGGGTTTCTGAAGGAAAATGAGCTAAATAACGTAACGGCTGTTAAGTGCAATTTGATGAACATCAGCGATATTAAAAAGATGTTCAAAAAAATAGGCGGAAAAATAGATGTGGCCTTATATTTAGCTTCTAATAAAAATCTGAGCGATTCTGTAATTAACCCACTTTTTGATTTAGATATCAATGTAAGGGGGATGGTTAATTTCTTGGAATGTTATACCGGCGGG
>Ga0209636_10008547_pt1 | contig 10424 bp, 4 predicted proteins | sample DeeMarSWOR152_54_FD_187464 | JGI IMG/M metagenome (GOLD analysis project Ga0209636, IMG submission 187464) | Marine sediment microbial communities from White Oak River estuary, North Carolina - WOR-1-52-54 (SPAdes) (version 2) | ecosystem: Environmental > Aquatic > Marine > Intertidal zone >... | reverse complement strand
CAATAAATTAATTTGGTTAACAGATTTCTCGCTCCGCTCGAAATGACAGGGAGATCTCTTAACTTAATGACATTGATATGCTGCAAAAGAAATTATTATTTCAATCAATCATCAAATCAAAGCCTCACTACATATAATCTTAGGCAAATTCATTTCCTCCATTCCAATACCACGTCTATCAATTTGGTCTTTCAGATTGTGTTGATGATAAATTTTTGTCAGTACTTTGATTAACTCGTTACCTGCAATTCCGTCTCTTCTTAATAGATTTAATTCACGATTAACTGCTACACTAACAGGCATTCGAAAAGCTTTTTCTAATACATTCAACTGTGCTTTTAAATCCTCATCTTCTGTTTTTCCAAAAACAAGACGAATTTCTCGAAGTACATATTTCTGGCTTTGTGTGAGAGAAATTGTATGCTCCCGCTCTGCAGCTCTATGTTTTACTTCTTCATCAAAAAGCTTTTTAATTTTCATCACTTTTCTGTTATGATCATTGGGCAGCGGATAACCCTTTATTTCTTCACTGCATTTGAGTAAGCCAAGAATTTTTTGAATATCTCTGGAGAAAATCCTTCCATCTTCATCAGCTAGGATAAGTTGTTGATACCTTCCAGCCTGACAAAAAACAAACGTTCCTTTCTGGTCAGATTCTTTTGCCGTCCTTATTCCGTCTCGCAAATTAGCAATTCGTTCAAATTCACCAGGATTTTCACTTCTCAGTTGACGCAACATTTCCTCTGCTTCATTTATATCGAGAATATCATCTTCTTCCTCAAAAATTGAAAGTTGATCTCCTCGCTTCTCGTATATAGCGTACATGGCTTCTTCATTAATTTGCTCGGTATTATCAAGAATTGCAGCATCTTCACCGATGGTGTCATGTATTTCCTGAATTCTGTTATGTAATTTCTGTTTTAGTCCGATTGTTTTTTCTATTTCTGTTTCAGGAAGAAAGTTGTAAGCCCATATTAGCTCAAACTCTGTCCCGATCCTATCAATTCGTCCAAATCTTTGAATAAGTTTTACTGGATTCCAGTGCAGATCATAATTAATAACCTTATCACAATCCTGAAGATTCAATCCTTCCGAAAGCACATCGGTCGCAATTAGAGTTTGGATCTCAACATCTCCTTTTCTAAATTGATATTCAGGATTAGCCTTCGGTGCAAAACGTCCGACGACCCGTTCCTTGCTTTTATCTCCACTGTAAATCACTTCAATATCTTCTCGATTCAGATTTGGATTCAGATTGTTAAAAAGATATTGTGCAGTATCGGCATATTGTGTAAATATTAGCCTTTTGCCTTCATTCAGGGGATTATTTTCCAACCATTCAAATAGCGTTTGTAATTTAGCATCTTTTTGTGGTGGGATTTTTTCTTCCGATACCAGATCCAAAATCTTCGTCAACAAACCGAGATCTTTTTCAATGTCCGCCTTTAATTTCTCAACATGAAAATCATTAATGTCATACTTTTCACTGGCTCTGGTAAGAGCGTCAAAAAGCTCTGTTTCTTCCATTTGATCTGATTCATATAATAAAATTTGTGCTTCATCGCCTGCTGGTACCAATCCAAGATGGAGTGAATCAAGAAATACATTATGAATTCTGATTAATCGTTTAATTGTCTCTCGAAAGGCATAGACACTCGATTCAAAACGCTTGAAAAGCATGGTACGAATCAATCCTCGAAGATTCCTTCCCGCTCGATGCAAATCAGTATAAGGGGAGCTTTTTTGTTTTTCCTTATGGACATAATTCCATAGTCCATAGCGAGCATAAGTGAGCTCTAAATTATTTTTTCCTGCTTTTTCGCTTCCATTTGAATGGCCGAGATATTTACGAATTTGTTGATAAAGCCCTTGATAGGTTGCTTCAATACTATATTCGATGGTCTCAAGTGCCCTTATCGGAAAAAATTGATGCTTGCCGCCTACAATGATATATGCCCTGCGCTTACCCGTCAGGTAATCTTTAAATCGAGATGGATTGACTGGTTCATGTGTTTCGCTATCATAGCCGTACCATCTTAAAATATGATGTCGTGTTCGTCTGATAAGGATGCTGGGGAGAAGGTCTTGCAATCTTCGTTCATTTTTATCGATCATCTGAAAATATTTCTTCAAATCCTGGGGATCGATAGGAAGGTCCGTTTTATCATCCTGATGAAATAGTTTTATTTGATGATAAATATCCCATGCAGATTTATTGCGAGGCGTTGCTGTGAGTAATAGACATCGTCTTGAACCTGCCCCAAGATATGATTGGAGAATTTTATACCGCTGTGTTGTTTGATGACGGAAATTATGGCTTTCATCTATTAATATAAAATTTCTCTCTCGGTACATAACATCTTCTAATAGCAGATTGCGCCCAGCTTCTTCTGCTTCTTTCAACATACCCATGGAAAGGACTCGTGCGTTGAGTTGATACCGTTCATTATAGCCTTCCCACATAGTAACGAGCGATTTGGGACAAATAATTAATGCTCTCGCATCCTGAGTTCGCTCAAAGTGCTTTACCACTGCTGAACCGATATAGCTTTTTCCAACGCCCACCACATCTGCCATAAAAGCGCCGCCATAATCTTTTATCATCTGGATAGATTGTCTCACAGCAACTTTTTGAAAATCAGCTAATTTTTTAGTTATCTCATCATCCCAGAGAACCTCTCTGGCTTCTGCTTCTTCAAGCCGATCCTTTACCAGATGATAAAGTGTTTTCATATAAATATCATAAGGACGCATGGGCGCCATTGCCCAGGATTGCTTGAGCTCATTCATCAAAACTTCATCAAATTCATGGGATTCATTCCACAAATCTTCAAACCATCTGGTCAACTCTGCATGATTTGCATTGCCATGAACAATGACATTGAGCTCCGTATTATGGCTTACTCCAGACAGCGACAAATTGCTTGAGCCGACAATGGCAATGCCTTTTTCCTCTCTCTCAATTGATTTGCCATCTTTATCGTAAATTTTTCCATAATCAAAAATGTAAGCTTTCGCATGAAGTCGCCCTTTAGTATAAACTTTAACTTTCAATTTTCTTTCTTCAATGAGTCTGGCAATCGTTATTATCAATTGTTCTTGATCATCTGTTTGGTCTGAAAGCTCTATCACCTCTCTTAGATTATCCGTTGCCTCTTCCTTTATTCGTTTGATGTCACCACGTTTGGCAAATCGCATTTCCTTCTCGGCTTGTTCAACCAATTCTAATCTCTTAAATCCTTCTGATAGTTGTTCAAGAGTTGACTGGTTCGTTACATTTCCAATCAGTAATCGAAGCTCTTTCAAATCTTTCAATCTGTTTTTAATGACTTCAAATCCAGATAGGAAGAAATAACCAACAGCAAACTTGACTTTTTCTGTTCCTTGTAAAATTGTGTTAATATGATTAGAAAGCTTCTCGTTTCTATTGTCTATTTTGTCATGAGGATTCATTTTATTTTTTCCTTTTTATTGTCTCACGCCATATAGATCGTAAATGACTTTATCAATATCAACCAAAATGGTGTACACGTTATTTTCCTTTGAAAATTCCAGGCAATTTGTTTTCAAGATTTTTAATATTTCATCAACTTTCATGCTAATTTCCATCTGTTTCTCCCACGAGGCAGGGTATATTGGAAGTTGCATTATAGTTTCAATATTAGTCTGAGCTAATACTCGATCTAAAGACAAGGTTATCAATCGATAGTATTTGTTCATTAATTCTGAATTAAGGATAGCCATTATATAAAGCAGGTCATAACCTGCATTTTTACTTATAATAGCATGTAGTACATCTAGATGATAAAAACCATCTCTATCTAATGCTACAATCAACTCATTTCCCGTTTTTCGCATTAACAATTTTTCTTGTTTTACTACCCTTTTGTCAAATCCACCACCCCACAATAGTTTCGGATTCACATTAATATAATTACCTAACCAATTTATATTGTAACGTGTTACTTCGGAACCATGAACCAATCCTTTTTTCCAACAATTATCTTTTTTTTCCGACAAGTAAATATTTTTGTAACCGATCTTTGGCCTTATTCCCACATGCATCTCAAATATTTCTGATGCTTCAATAGAATCCTTTTCCACTCTTTCAATAAATTCCTTATCACTTTTTCTAAAGAAAAGTCTAAATTTATTAAAATTAATAGTTTTAAAATATTTTTGTTCGTATTTATATTTAGTAGCTATTCCTTTTGAAAAATTTTCTATTTTATCCACTAGATTTGTTTCTATATAATGATTATTACGTAATTTCTCATTATTATTTTTAGTTAAAAGAATAACTACTGGTAATCCAACTATACCATGTTCCCAAAAATCTTCTTTGAAAAGTACAATCCGATTAATGTTGCATGTGTCTAATAAAAACTTTCTAATTTTGGAAAAATATCGTCCAAGTAGAAAGCTGTCTGGGATAACAAAGCATGTAATCCCTCTTTCCTGTATTAGAGATATCCCAAGATTCATGAATAAAGCATAGGTAGAAAGCTTATATTCTGCAGAGTATGGAAAATTTTTCCTTAGAATTTCTTTTATTATCCTATCTGAAGTTTTGTTCTTATGCTCTGATCCAGTAACTCTTGAAAAAGTTAGATATGGTGGGTTAGCAATTATTATATCAAAACCTCCTTTTTTTTTAAAAACTTCTGCAAAATCAATTTTCCAAATAAATGTAGTGCCCAAGTTTTGTCGGAACTTATCAATATCTTCAGATGAAAAAGATATTTTATCATTGATTATAGACTGAATCTTCTTCTTATTTTCCATAGCTTGATAAAGAATACGATCTAATTCTATAAGTTCCTTTTCTTTTTCTTCTTTTTGTTTTTTTTCTTCACCTTTTTCACTGAATAGAACTGTTTGTATTCCCTTCTGTTTGATCCAGGTTTTTTTCTCCTTTATTAAAATTTCTGTAAGCTCAAATTGTTTTTTGATAATTAAAAGTTCCTTTTTGTTTTTTTCTAGAATATCATGTGTTAGAAAATAGGACTCTTTTTCCTGATAAATTTCATCTATCAATTTACGTCCGTTATCTGTCCGAGCAAATTGGTCAAGCTGCACATTATAACCAAAAATTTTTTCAATAAGACTATCCCCACAAAGAATCCTATAGTTAAGATTCGGAAGGGGGGGTACATATTCTCCACTCTTACTTATGTAATCGACTACAACAGAAAGCCAAAGTCGCAATTCACAAATACGTACGGCTTGTTCTTGAATATCAACACCGTAAAGACAATTTTCAATAATTTTATGTTTTAAATAATATTCATAGTTTTCACATTCAATAAAATTTTCTCCATCTATCATAATATCCAAAAGCTTGATAAGATTAATCAATTCGTGAAGCATACCGACAAGAAAAGCTCCAGAACCTACTGCTGGATCTATAATTTTTATATTATCAATAATTTGTTTTATTGATTTCACTTCTTGAATAGAGATTGTCTCTTGAAGTTTTTTGATATCATCCTCATCAAATTGCTCAACTGGATTCATTTTAAAAAGAGATTCTATCTTTTTTTTCTCAAGAGTATTATTAGCAAAAATATATTCTTTTAATGATTGCTTGCACATGGAATGAACAATTTCTCGGGGTGTATAGTAACTACCAGTAATCTTTCTTAGATCTTTATCTTTCTCATATTGGCAAATAAGATTTTCAAATACTTTTCCCAACATTTCTGGATCAATAGCAACTTCTACATCTAGTGGAGTATCTTCACGAACGGTAAAGTTATACTTTTCTAGTAGATCGTCAAATATAATTTTGAATACAGAATTTGAAATTGTTAGATTAAATGGGAATTTTGAATTAAATGGAGCCGCTTCAAATAATCCACCATTAAGGAAAGGAATTTCACCCAGGTATCTTCTCAGCTTAAGATATTGACTCGAAAGTGCTTGAAATAATAGTATGAGAAAATCTTGATAGTAGTTAACATGTATTCTATCGTATTCCAAAAACTTACGATATAAATAGTCCTTTTTTCCATCAAGCCATCCCTTCTTTTGAATAAAATATAAAAATATGAGTCGATTTAAAAGTATTTGTGCCTCTTCATTTGCCTTTTCTTTTAAAATACTACTTTTTTTAATAATTTCATTTCTAAGTAAATGGAATATATCAACAAATGTATTAAAAAATTCTTTGGTGACTTCCTCAACATCAAATGCTTTATCATGCTGATTTTGTAAATCTAGTGCAGTTACATTTTCTTTCTTCACTTCCAATAAACTAATTCGCTGCGCACCAGTATGAAGATGCTCATCTGGACCAATAACGATACGTCTAAATAATTTACGATTTTTTGGTTCATTATCCCATTTTATATTTACAAAGTTCCAATTATGGTATTCACTATCTGAGAATGTTATTAGGCAATATGGATGTTCTTTTAGAAGCTGATTTACAATGGGGCGCTCAGTACTTAACAATAGTTTTTTAGTTGTACAATGAATTATTTGGAAATCATTATGTTCCGCAACAAGATTAACATCTTGAACTGAGTTTTTAACCTGGTCATTCCAACTTCGCATTGATAATGAATTACCATTATATTTATAATTAAGATGATTACAAAATAATTCTGCTAATTTATCAGAATTATCCAAATTTTTCAATGTATAATAAACACACTTTTCGACATTATCCATTGTTGCGTCTCCTGAGTTGCGTAATGTCAAAATATCAATTTATTTTTTATGCGATGGAGAATTCTAGTAAAATTTTATCATCTAAATTGCTCTTAATTTAATTTGTTTAATAAAATTTTTCATAAAATACATACCATATTTTGTTAATTTTGCGGATATAATTGTGCTATAATACGATAATTTAAATTTCTAACCAGGCAAGAAGTTTGCTAATAATCAACTTAATGATGGCTATGATTTTTTGCTAGATTTTTTTCAGATACTTTTCAAACGAATTTGATAAGGATTACTTTGGAGTTTTATGTGAGATAAGATGAAGGGATTGAAATGATTACCGATTCAACTTGTTTAGCATTTAGACGGATTCCATTTCATAAGTGGAGTCCGTCGAAAGAAAATTTTAAAATTTTCTCTTGACTTTTTAAATTTAATGTATTATAATGTAGCATAAGGTAGCATAATGTAGCATAATTTATAGAACTAAGAAAACAAAAATTGAAGTGCTGTAGGTCGTCACAAGACGGCAGCGCATTTGCGTGGGATCCTACAGCACTTTTTTTATATACACCTGCTGCAGCCATTCAAATTTCTGATCGTTCTCAACCTGATGGTGTATCTCTCGTGGTGCTATCTTGAGTCCATAACCCCAAAAATTTCCTTTGTGACGATATACTTTGTTTTTTAAAATCTGAACATATTCAGTCTCATGTTTAGCTGGAATCTTGTCTTCAAAAGCATTATAGAAAGCACCTGCTACTGCATCTGCTAATTGTAATCCTTCCAATTTACCTGGTGGGAAAGCTTTAATGAGATCACAATCGATGTGTTGCCATTCTATTCTGATATCCTCAATTTCAGATTTTAATTTGAGAAAATTAAAATATGATTTCAATTCATCATAACTCATTCCCGATCGATTTGAAAAGATCAATAAAATTTTATTCGAAAGATCAGATTTGATGTTATAAACATCTCGAGCATGCCATGAAATGCGTTCTATTAAATAGCGACAGGTGTAAAAGTACAATCGATATCTCGAATCGAATTTTTCCTTTTCTATTATACCCAGCTTATGAACACAAACCGTTATCAAAGTACATTTCTGGTGAGCAATTTGCTTACTAAAATATTTCTTTTCAAAGTGATGTAATTTCTTCCAGTGAATATGCTTTTCCGCCTTCCATTTAAATTCGTTTTTTATATTTCTAATACAATCAATGGTGTTTTGGTAAAAAGATTTTTTTATCAAATATCCAGAAAGAACAAACCAGGTTGAGCTTCCTTTATCAAATTTAAAACCTTCATCACCTGATTCATCAATAACGCAAATGTAACCGCAATTGTACTTTTCAAGCATGCACACCTCGATCGTTAAGATGGACTCCACTTGGGAAGTGGAGTCCATCTTACTCTACTCAAAACAAAAAAAGGCACAAGACTCATTTTCCCCAGATGAATACCTGCGCCTCCCTCTCGTTTTAATATTTTTTGAGTACAGTCAGATTAAAAAAGCAATTTCAATATAAACAGTTTGATTCAAAATCGCAAGATAAATTTTCACTTAGAAAATCTTTTTGCTTGATAACATTTATTAGCATTATTATATTAAACTTAACTTTCAAAATCCTTTTAATAAAAATAGAGTGAAGAATAAGCATCGAAGAAACTATAAAAGATTTACATTCCCTTGAAAATGAAATCCAGAAATTTGAGACGAAGTATTCTATTTTATCTGAATATTTCTACAAACTCTGTCAGTCTGGGAAGCTCGAACATAATAAAAATTTCACTAAATGGGCAGGGCTGTATGAAATCAAATTGAGACATGAAAAGAGCCTACAAATGCGATGATTCTTCTACTCATTTTAGCGATCCAAGTTTCTTTTCAAACCAATTACCCCATTACCCAGTTACCTAATTACCCATTTCACATCCACCAAAATACAACGCTTTAAAAAATAAATTCTGCTTCGTTAATAAAAAGTTGTTAGTTAATACATAGTCGCTTTCTCTTAGACCAAGCCATAATCCAGGTAGATAACCGTGCCTGGAATGTAAGTAAACGATGCCAGAAAATCGGCAATGGCACGCTTGCGATAGGTATTTTATTCGACCATCGCTCTGAAAAAGAGGTATTTGTTCAATTGAAAAACAGTGCGGATACGATAGATGGTGTAGTCGTAAATTTTGTGATGGTCCTCGTCCCGATAAAAATCGGAATAGCTGATGTCCAATCCCAGGCTGATCTGTCGGCTGCAATAACATGCTGAAATAAGCGTGAGTGCCAGAGCCTGGATAAGGATTTTCAGGATAATAAAGCGCATAACGCAAATTCACATCAACCTGTCCTGCATCAGTTTCCACCTGCGAAAAATAAGGATTGTAGGTGGCATCGAGGATCAAATCCGAAATGGTATTAAATTCACTGCATCTATCCAGACCAGATCCAGAGAGATGTCGGGTTCGGCGTTGGAATCCAGCGTCCAATCGGTTTGAATAGCCAGCGGATTGACCAAGAAAAAGTAGGCGCTGATTTTATCATTGGAGGTATCAAGATAGAAGGCGATCCAGTCGTCATTGCCTGGATTATCCCATCGAGAACCTACTGCTTTAATTTTGTTCGGCTCTTGATCGTGGCAATGAGCAGCGAAGTAGATATTTTCTTGGTCGTAAACAAGATACGCTTCGGTTTGCTCTGATGGCGATCTACCGTAATCAGGCTGGATGGTTTTAAAATCGGTGAAAACCGAAGCCTGTTGCGAGACTGGATCGTCCAATTTGTCGTCAATAACAGGCGGATTTTCTATTCTGGAGATTCGAATGATGTTTTTTATCGCGTCCTTTGCAATTAGTGCAGATATTGAAATTTCAAGCCAAAGAATTCAAATTTTGGTTCGAGGGAAAGTTTTTTAACTCTTAAAATTCTTATACTCAAATTAAAAATTGTTCTCCCGAAACTTTGTGTCTTTGCGGTTTTAATCTTTCCAGTCGAAGTCTAATTTTGATTGAACAGATTAGATACTATATTAAGTTACGCAAATCTCAGATCTCGATTTTCAACTTTGTCATAAGCGGGATTCTGAAGGGGATGAGCGGGAATGTTTATCGCAAAATTCGTCAAGTGCCAATTCAAAAAAACGAATTTCCCTTGTAAATTGAGAAATAGTCATCAAGAAAATTATTTCAAATTTTATTATATTTCCCCACAGCTTGAAAAAGCACACGGACAATACTTTGTCAAAAAGATATACTCCGATACCCTCCTATTTAAATTTCAAATCTTTTCAACAAAATCATTAATTTTTTTTCTGTAATCAATTACAGCTTTCTTTCACCGTCATCAAGCCTATTGATATACACCTGGCGTAATTCTTCCAGAGTTTTGACGGTTTTGATAGCGTTAAAAATGGAACGTAATACCTCAAGGTTCTTAATCTTCCTGATTTGATGTAGTTCCCGTCTTGCTTCCTTGCCAAATTTGAGCTCTAAACCAAGGGTAATACCTTCCATTAATCCTTTTTTTAATCCTTTCTGCAATCCTTGCTGCAATCCTTGCTGTAATCCTTGTTGTAATCCTTGCTGTAATCCTTGCTTAACGCCTCTTCTCTCAATGCTGGTGATATATTCCACTTTTTTCGCCTCCTCAAATTCATAAATCTTTTTTGCAAATTTATCTTCCAGATCAGGCGATAATTCCATCACCCAATCGACAAATCGAAACAACTCCAATATTTGTTGCCGAGAAAATC
>Ga0209636_10008546_pt1 | contig 10425 bp, 8 predicted proteins | sample DeeMarSWOR152_54_FD_187464 | JGI IMG/M metagenome (GOLD analysis project Ga0209636, IMG submission 187464) | Marine sediment microbial communities from White Oak River estuary, North Carolina - WOR-1-52-54 (SPAdes) (version 2) | ecosystem: Environmental > Aquatic > Marine > Intertidal zone >... | reverse complement strand
AGAGAAATCGCAAGCCATGTCAAGTATGTCCTAATCGCGGGCGACATAGTGGATGGAATAGGCATTTATCCAAACCAGATAAAAGAACTCGCAGTCAAAGACATCTATGAACAGTATAAACTAGCCGCAAAATACATTGAACAAATCCCAGATTACATAGAAGTAATAATCACACCCGGAAACCATGACGCCACAAGAAAAGCGCTGCCTCAGCCAGCGATATCCAACACCTTTTTAAAAACACTGCAAGAAACAAGGAAAGTCCACTCCTTTGGAAACCCTTGCACCCTTGGCCTCCACAACGTGGAAATAACGCTCTATCACGGCCGCAGCCTAGACGACATAATCTCCACAGTCCCAAACATGGAGTATACACACCCGGAAAAAGCCATGACGCTGCTGTTACAGAGCCGCCATTTAGCACCTGTATACGGCGGAAAAACGCCCTTATCGCCAGAAAACAGGGATTTTCTAATCATAGAACGTGTTCCAGACATTTTCCACGCCGGTCATATACACGTACTGAGATACACCAACTATCGAGGAGTTTTGGTCGTGAATTCAGGTGCATGGCAGGGACAGACAGAGTACATGCAAAGGCTTGGGTTCGCTCCAACGCCTGGAAAGGCTCCGGTCGTGAACCTTCAATCATTGGAAATTGCAACCCTTCCATTCAGCTAAGACAAACCACGTGCAATCAATCGCGCGATGCGAACGGGCTCTGAACTCTGCTGCAAACCGAAAAGGCTTGAACCAACTCGCTCACCCACCCTATGCGCGCACCTAGAGTTTCAACATAAATCGGAGGCTCACCCGCTAAAGAAACACTCTTGTGGATGGACCCTAACTTTTCAAAAACCGCCCAACGAATCCGCCAGTCTTCAAAATGCCTCTGAAGGACACGTTTTACAGCTTTGCTGTCGGGTTTTGTACGCGATATAACGATAACTGGTTTCCGAAACGTTTTATGGATAGCCGTTGGGTCTAAGAGATTGAAGCCTACAAAGGATACGCCCGCAAGCAAACCGCGCCAAACTCCCACTCACGCAAGATTTCGGTAAGCTTTTCCGTAGCATCCAAACCGTCCACCGTTATTTTCGTGTTTTTTTGCGTCTGCGATTTTTAATCCTTTAAGCAAAACTGCGGTGAGAGCAGTTCTTTGCGTTGCCCCTTTCTGGAAGCTTCCATCTTCAACCCCGACTATCCGTATGCTTCTGAAGACATGTCGGCGCATAGCTGATCAAACGTCCAAGCCTATCATCATTAGCGAAAACTTCTCTGATAAGAGTACGTGTCGCCTCTAGTCGAATTTTTTTCGTTCGCCCGTACCTTCCCATGCTTATAACCTGTGCGTTCAATAACCCTACGGAATCAAGTTCGTTCACCAACGTGCTTACACGCCTCTGCGTCAAAGGCGTTACACCTACTTCTCCGCAAAGCTCGCCATAGATCTCATAAATGTTGCCGGTGATGACGTGGCGAAGATTTGCTTTGCTTAAGTGAAAAACGCTCAGAACCACAAGCTTCGAATGCAAAGTGAGATTCTTTAGGGCTTCAAAAACGCGGTTGTGCTCAATACGCTTCTCCGCCTCTCGAATATGCCCCTCAACAACAACGCCTGCGCCTTCTCGCTCGGCAACCTCACCCGCGACGCGCAGCAAATCCAAAGCTCGTCTTGCATCTCCATGCTCCGCAGCAGCCAAAGCAGAACAAAGGCCCAAAGCACCCTCAGACAACGCATCTTCGTAAAAGGCTAACCGGGCACGCTCAAAAAGAATGTTCCTCAGCTCGCCGGCATCATAAGGCCTAAAAACCACCTCCTCCTCACTGAGGGAGCTCAAAACTCGAGGATCAAGATACCCCTTAAGTCGGAGATCATTAGATATGCCGATGATGGAGAGTTTGCTGCTACGTAACGTCTCATTTATCCTTGTCAACTCGTATAGAAGAGTGTCGCCGCGTGTCTTCACTAAAGCATCAACTTCGTCCAGAACAGCGATAAAAAATGTTTTGGACACGTCTAAACCCGCTCTAAACCTATCAAAAACCTCTCCGACAGATAACCCGGTGAAAGGAACAGTTACGCCTATGCTCTGGCACAAGCCCGCAAAAACACGGTACTCTGTTCCTGCCAACCGACAGTTCACATAACAGAGCCTAAAGGGAGCACCAAACTCCTTAGCCTTAATCTCTAAATGATTCAGCACGTGTTTCGTTACAGCCGTTTTACCTGTACCGGTCTTTCCGTAAATAAAGAGGTTAGAACTTCTCTCACCCTTCAATACAGGAGCAACCGTTTCTCCAAGCCGTCTAATTTGCTCGTCACGGTGAGGCAGCTTGTCAGGCAGATAATCATGCCGCAAAACCTCTCTGTCCCTAAAAATGCCAGCGTTTTTAACAAACCTTTCAAACACTTCATCAAGCACACTAACGTCGTTCACTTTTTCACCCTCTGTTTAACTTGCACAAGTGGTGCCTCAGTTTCCTCTGTAGAGACATAAAACCTACCATACAGAAAACTAAATCAGCGGCAAAAAATCCTAAAAGAAAAAAAGAAGTAGATCATAACTAGGCTAACAAAACGGACAGGCACACCCCGAAATTTCTAGTGGAAATCTGTTTTAACCATAAAGGATAATGTTGATTTCTTCTTTTAGAAGAAATATACTCTGAGAAGTAAGTATACCTCGATATATTTTATTTGTTACTATAAAAGGTTCTAGATAATTAGCAAAATTTTTTATTTGAAATTTAAGCCAAGGTTTATTTTCGTTCCACTAGAAACTATGGGGTGCGTCTCTCTTTCCAACTTTCAATTTAACATAAGACAACCTTTCTTGAAGCTTCTCTACCTTTTGAAATTTTAAACCGTATTTTCAACACTTTTACCTAAGCCTCAAGGGTAAATCCACATCGCTGGAGATTCTTATTTACATTTTGTAAAACCCTGTGAAATTGATTTTCTAATGCCTCTTTTTTAACCGCTTTTTTGCTCAATTAACTTTTTTATGTTTCTTCTCTGTAAACAACACACCCCCTTTCTTCCTGTGGAGATAGCAAACCGTTACTCGTTTAATCTTGTTTTGCTGTTAGAAAAAAGTGTGAAGTTTGTAATAACAAAAGCGGTGGATTTTTTCCTTTTTTTCTTATTTCCGCTTCACAGTTAGGCTTTTGGTTTTGTTGTCTTCACCATAACTTCTATAGCTTGTGAACTGTAAAGTTGTGAAGCACCTGTTCAGGTTATGGGTGCACGTTTTAATGCCCGCTCGGAAAATACGTGTTGAAGTGTTCGATAGTGAAGGTAATCGATATACAATAGCCTTTGAGGGCACGGTAACCAGAGAGAAGGCTCTGCGCCTTCTGGATCTGGTAGAGCTGTTGGGCGGAATGCCGAGCGGGGGAAATGCTAGAATGAACGTTGCGAACAATGAGCTTTCGAAATTTGATAAAGCTCGCCTGATCGTCGACAAAAACTTTCCAACAGTATGGTTTTCCTCTAGGGACGTTCAATCAGCGTATGAGCAGGAATTCAAGGAGCCCATCAGCTTGAGTACGGTTTCCACCTATCTGTCTCGGATGGCCGATCGCGGAGTTCTCGCCAAGGGTGGGATGTCTAACCGCCGGCGTTATAGAGCGATGACCAAGGTATCACAGGGTACATTCAGTTTTATCAAAGGTAATAAATAGCATCCATCGTCAAAGATAAAAGGGATGCTCAGGTTACGAATTGTATCTGTTCACGCTTTTCTTGAGGAGGAGAATGAATGAGTGGTAGAATTCGGGAAGATTTGGCTGAGATGAAAAGGAAACTGAGCGAATACGTTGACAAGGGACGGGTAGTGGGTTATCACGAGGTTAGAAAGGAACCCGTAATAACGGTTAAGCCTGATAAGTCTAAAATCAAGCCTTTGAGAAAGTTGAAAAAAAGCGACGTACATTTCATGGCTGTGGACTGCTCAACAAGAACGTTAAAGAGAGCCAATAATTGGGGAGTCTACCTACTTCGCACAGCATATGCCTCTGTAAGAGACCGCGACGTGCATTGGGGTTACGAAGAGAGAATGCGCACCGTAGTGGGGGATGCTTATGTACGTCGCAAGATCCTACAAGACGCCAGGCTTAATCTGGAAAGTGAGATAGCTTTAAACTTAGTTCGTGACGCTGGTGAAAGTGATTATCTGCTTCTTGACGGCGCTAGCTACTTTGGTGGGGAGAGAAAGTTTTGGGTGGATTTATATGTAAAATGCAAAGAAAACGGAGTTAAACTTTTGGCAATAAGTAAACAGTCTCCAGTGCTTCACGATGAGAAAGGTCGGGACTTGGTGGCAGCGACGTACATGCTTTCTTCCCATCCTTTATGGGTCTATTATCCAGTTACAAAGGCGAACGTACATGAACACCTCTACGGCGATGTGTCCATCATAAAGTTATGTGAAGAAAGCTCGCGCGTTTTCCGTTGCGATATAATGGGATATCTAACCCATCGCGAAGTACCTGAACTAATTTCTCCACTTACATCCATATCAGAAGATCCGAGGTGTCTTGGATACCCCGTCACTCTCTGGCTTGCGCATGATTTTTCTACGCCGTCTGACTCAAAGCTCCTCCACTATCATGACCAAGTTGAGGAAACGCTGGCTGCCGCTGATTTGTTGGATGTACTCCGCATGGAAGAGCTCTCGTGTAATTTCCCAGATGAACTTCATGGAGTAAAACATCCGTTTCATTGGGAGTGGATTGAGCGTGTCTGAGCCTGTGGGATTTATTCGTGAGGTGAAGGGGGATAGGGTTTCCTTCTTCCTTAATCGAGGAGCTAACCTTTCGTTTGGTCAGATAGTCAGAGTGGACTCGGGCGGTAGAAGCTTTTATGCACGGGTCGTGGATGCTGGGAGCTCCTCCACACTGAAAACGGATGAGCAACTTCGGGAAGCGGAGGGTAAGGAATCCTTCGGGCCTTACTCCAGCTACAGGCATGTTGACGCTATTCTCTTCCTTGAGAAGGAATCCAGGAGAATCCGTTCTCCAACCTTCAACCCCGACTACATGAACAAGGTGTACGCAGCCAGTCAGGAGGACTGTTCGGTTTTGAGGCTTGGTGGGAAGTTGGAGATAGGGCGTTTGCGCTCCGGAGAACATGTGCTTGGTCCCGTGGGCATAAGTTTTGAAGCTATCCCTCTCATGATGGGCATGTTCGGGATGACAGGGTCCGGAAAAACGAATTGCGAATTGATGCTTAACGCTCAGATTATAGATTCGAGTCCAAGCACTGTTGGCCTGATTTTCGACTTTGCGGGTCAACTTCTTGAGGGAAAGGGAATAACACCTCAACGGGGCCTAAGGGATCATCCACTCTTTCACACGAGAGTTTGTTACTACTCGGCCAGAGAGCAGAAGATGCTTGTCGGCTTGTATACGATTCATCCCCAAAGACTTCCAACGCTCTTCCCCGACATAACACGTCATCAAGTCAGGCTTGCTCAGAAACTCTACAAGAGGTTAGGAAACACTTGGATAGAACAGTTGCAAGAAGCCTATAGTAGAGAAGGACATAAGGGAGTGGCTGAACTCACCGACTACAAGAGCAAAGCCGTGATAGACGCCCTTATGCTGAAGCTTTCAAGTTTGTCTCCGAACCTCTTTCCACCGTCCGACTACAATTTCGTAGACGATGTGGTTCACAACGTGAGCAAAGGCGTTACCTGTCTCATCGACATCTCAGGGATCAGCTTCGAGGAGCAACACCACGTGACATGCCTCACCACTTCCAGCGTCGCCTTTCACTACAAACGTATGTGGGAAAGTGATTTTGAGGAGTGGAAAAAGCTTCCCACCCTTCTCATAACTCTGGAAGAAGCTCATGAGTTCCTTGACCCTAACTTACCTAAAACAATATTTTCCGCCATCGCCCTGACGTACCGAAAGTATCGGGTTGGGCTGAACGCTGTGACACCACGGCCTTCAAGAATAAACCCTAACGTCTTCGCCGAGCTTTGGACCAAGGTCATTATGAAGACGGAACTACGGCGCGACAGGATCTACCTCACCGAAAATACGCCGTACCTTGAATACAGCGACACCGAAATAAAGATGCTTGATGTAGGCGAAGCCCTGCTAATCTCGGAACCCAAGATACGCTTCGCCGTTCCAGTGAAAGTCACACATTACCCAGAATATCTAGAACAAATGGGCGGGCACGACTACGGGCTTCCCGAGTCAAAAAAACTTTCAGACATGGAAAAACGGCTCAAAAAGCTGGGTCAACACAGAACCCTCTCTCTGGAAAAATGACAACCTATACAGTTTCGCTTTCGGTCTTTCCCAGCAGCTTCTTCATCTCTTTCTTAGCACGATACTTGAACGGAATCTTAGTCGTGTCCCTTTCCAAATAACCTTCCTCATACAACTTCTTCATTAACCGCGCCGTGTGCTCCCTACTCAGTCTAATTCTACCCCTTATCTCCGGGGCGGTCTGCGCGCCCTCCCCGACAAGTGTCTCCAGCACAGATAACTCTGTCTCAGTCAGCGGAGCCAACACTTTTTCTCTCTTTATGGGCATGACTGCCCCAACTCTGGATTCAGAAACAGCCGGAAACCGCTTGGTTTCCTTCTCTATGGCTGAAACCTTCGCAGCCAAATTTTTCTGTGATGCTACAGAATCACGCACCATCTTGTCCATTTCTCCTATCCGCGCCAACAAATTTTCTCTGGTCTCTGCAGAAACATCAATTTTAGCCGTTAAAGAACACAGTTCCTTTTCATTTTCTACAGCTTTTTTAAGAGCTTTGCCACTTTTGGACGAGACAGCCTCAGCTTTGTAAGCAACCAGCTCCAATTTTCCATCCTGACGTCTTAGCTGCCTATTAAAACTTAGAACAATATCGCCAACAGCCTCTTTGGCAGCCTCGTACTCCCTACGAACTCTACGGATCTGCCTATAATACTCCCCTGCAGCACCCACAGTTATAGCGAGTAAAACACCTAAAAGAGCAAGTAAAACATCAGTCAAACCAACTTGCTCTCCGTGACTCAACTGTGATTATATGTGACTCGAACATGTCACATCACACATCACAGTTTGTCGCTGAAAACATTTAAGGCTTATGGTACAACGTAACACTACCCAAGGTTCATGATATCACATGTCACAAGCGTAAACACCGTTCACACCTCCATTTTTCTGTCGATAACATTTTGTGGCGCATGAAAAGCTCGTTTTCTAGGGGTATTTCGCCTTTTCCCCTTTTTCTGATGTTCTAAATCTGGCATTTAACCGCTATCTGTGCTAGAGAGCGCATTTTGAAACGCGATGTTTCTGTGATTTGTGATGTCACGTGCGCCTCGATGATGAGTTTGACAATCGTTTCAGGCTTCTTTCAAGCTCTTCTCTCATCATGTTTATGGCTTTTAGATGTTCATCTTTTGCGTTTTTATTCATTACTTCTCTGTACGCTTCCACATAATCCTGTAGCTTGTTAGCTACTTCAAGATACGAGTCCAAAGTTGTGCTTTCGAAGATTCCCAGATACCCTAAGAGCAGCACCGTGTAGATTGCTCTTGTGACGTTTTCTCTTGCCTGTCTCAGCGTTCTGTTAAAGGCTCCACGGCTTATTTTCCCCTTTGTTAGCCTAAACCTGGCTTTCTGATCGTATTTTAACGTTTTTCCCGATACATTCTCAGATAAAACATCAATCAACAACGTTTCCAGCTGAGTTATCGTCAAATGACTGCTTTTTGAGAGTATTTTCACCATCGGGTCGTTCAAAGCGCGTATTAGCCACGTTTGAACGGTTTCTTTGAGCTTCAAACAATTTCCCTCGAACGACTTCTTGAATGGATACAGTTTTGTATACTGGCTAACTCTTTTAAGACTACCTAAACTCGCATTAATTTTCACTCGTTTTGGAACGTAAACATTTTATGCTGAAAGGAAGATTGCATAATGAGGTAAGCCTGTTGGTTGCACATTTAAAGCCAGCAGAACGGTTAAAAAACATAAAACCCTCTGGAATACGCCGCTTTTTCGCACTAGCCCAAGGAATGCCCGACGTTATAAACCTAAGCATAGGTGAACCCGATTTTACACCGCCGAAACATGTTCTGGACGCCGCTGAAAAGGCTGCTAAAGACGGTAAGACGCATTACACTCCAACCAACGGGATTCCAGAGCTTAGAACGGCTCTAGCGCAGAAGGCAAACAGCGATTACGGTCTCACTTATGATCCCGAATCTGAGATACTCGTCACTGTTGGCGGAACCGAAGCAATTTTCTTGGCGTTGATAGGTCTGATAAATCCCGGTGACGAGGTACTTATTCCTAATCCTGGGTTTGTGTGTTATGAACCAAGTGTTTTGCTGGCTGGTGGTGTTCCCGTTTACTTTCCTTTGCTGGAGGAGAACGACTTCAAGCCGACTGTTGATTCCGTGACGTCACTCATCACGGATAAGTCACGTGTGATTTTCTTAAATTATCCGAATAACCCGACCAGCGCGGTTCTTTGTTACAAAGAGGTTGCTGCCTTGGCTGCTGCTGCGGTTGAACGTGACTTGATTGTGATATCCGACGAAGTTTACGAGAGAATAATTTATGGCGATGCCAAACACTGTTGCCTTGCAACTTTTTCGGGAATGAATGCGCGCACCTTGGTTGTTAATTCCTTTTCTAAAACCTATGCTATGACCGGCTTAAGGGTTGGATACGTTTATGGGCCTAAGGAGCTGGTTTCCGCTCTCTGGCTTGCTCACCAGTTTGTTGTTGCGTGCGTAAATGGGCCGGCGCAGTACGCTGCATTGGCTGCACTAAAGGGATCACAGGATTGTGTTAAAGAAATGGTCCGCGAGTTTGACAGAAGGCGGCGTCTCGTCTACAACAGGCTTAATGATATTGAAGGCTTTGGCTGTATGCTTCCAAAGGGTGCCTTCTATGTTTTTCCAAACATCAGGGCATTCGGCATGTCTTCTGAAGAATTCGCAGAGTTTCTTTTAAAAGAGGCTGGGGTCGCCACTGCTCCTGGTTCTTCTTTTGGTAGTTATGGTGAAGGATATATCCGCATCTCCTACGCGTCTTCATACGAAGAGTTAGAGGAAGCGCTAGACCGTATAGAGAAGGCGGTTAAGCGTATCAAATAGGATTATTTTCGTATTCTCAATGTTTAGGGGTCTGTTACAGTTTTTCTGCGTGTTCTTTTAGCTTGTCAAAAAATTCTGGACGTAAGTCTCGTAGTGTTGGGACGAATGTTTCCACGGGGTTTATATCAGCGTAGTCAACCTCTCCTACAACGAGGTCTTCCTCATCATACTTCGCCTTCACAATGGTTTTTCCATTCGGTCCGATGAGTCTACTTCCTCCCCAGAACTGTAATCCATCTTCTATGCCTACGAGGTTTACATAGGCTAGAAAAGCTGTGTTTTCTATTGCTCTTGCAGTTGTTAACGTTTCAAAGAAGGCTCGGCGAACCGCTGGAGAGGCGGAGATGCAGACTATTAATTGCGCTCCTTTCAACCGTGTCAGTCGGCTTACTTCTGGGAAAAATACGTCGTAGCATATGGTTAAACCTATTTTCCCGAGTTCTGTGTCGAATGCTGCTGTCTGGTACCCAGGCCTAAAGTATCTCTTCTCTTCAAAAACGCTGTGGGTTGGAAGATATATTTTACGGTATTTCCCAATAGAGCCGCTTGGACCTATGAGAACCGCGGTATTGTAAATTGTCGCTTGTGTTTTTTCGCTGAGTTCCGGCATTCCAGCCACAAGGTGCACACGTGCCTTTTTCGCCATTTTTTCTAATATACCGATTGAACGACCCGGAATTGTTTCTGCTAGTTCGTAGACTCTGTCTCTTAACGTGTAACCTGTTAATGAAAGTTCAGGGAAAATTATGAGTTCTGCTCCTTGTTTTTTGGCTTGGGTCACGTTTCTCTCGATTTTCCTTATGTTTTCCGCCTTGTCTCCTTGCTTGCAGCTTATCTGTGCCAGGGCTACCTTGAATTTTTCTTTCATAGCTTGTCACCATCTTTAGCACTTAACTAGCTGTTCTTGAAAGTCTGAAATCCGCCCCTACCGTTCTGTACTCAAGTTTTGTTGTTAACGGCAACCGCCTTTTATGTTCCATGAATAACCATCTATGCTTTATCCTATCCACCAACTCTTTTTTAACACCTAATTGTTTTGCTATTTCTTTCGCCTTCATGAAATGTTCCAGCCCATAGAGAATAAGGTCAAGGGCTTCGTATTTTACACCTAATTCTTCTTCTGCCAGCTGACCGGGCCACAGCGTTGGCGATACTGGCTTCGTTATTATATCTTTAGGGATGCCCAGATGATGCGCGAGTTTTCGAACCTGCGTTTTGTACAGATCCATTATCGGTGATATGTCTGCTGCAACGTCTCCCCATTTAGTGAAGTAACCCATCATTGTTTCCGATTTATCT
>Ga0209636_10008545_pt1 | contig 10425 bp, 13 predicted proteins | sample DeeMarSWOR152_54_FD_187464 | JGI IMG/M metagenome (GOLD analysis project Ga0209636, IMG submission 187464) | Marine sediment microbial communities from White Oak River estuary, North Carolina - WOR-1-52-54 (SPAdes) (version 2) | ecosystem: Environmental > Aquatic > Marine > Intertidal zone >... | reverse complement strand
AAGCGAGGATGAGATCGGCGTTAGCTTGCATTATCCCTGGCGAAGACAATTCTTTCTCTGAACCAAACCTAATAAAAGTGGGTATTACTCCTCCTCTCTGAGCAAGTCCGTGTAACTGAACTCCTCTAACATAATGGCCTTCTATGTTGGCTGCTTTCGCTATCATCACCTGTGTTGTTAAGACTCCTTCTCCTCCAACTCCCGTTAGCATGAGGTCAAATTTCATTTTTCTCCCTTCCTTTTAACAATGTGGATGGCTCCCTTAGGGCATATTTGCATGCATACTGCACAGCCCAAACATATATCCTGATTTATAGAGTATACCTGTTCTCCTCCGGGTTCCACCGTCGCCTTAACTATTGCGGGACAAGCAAAATCGTTAGTGCATATACCACATTTCGTGCACTTCTCTTGGTCTATTTCGTACACTGGCAGGGTAAGCCCTTTTGCGCGGAATTGTCTCCTAGTTAATAGCCGACATTCTCCTCTGCTGACCAATACTTTTGGGCCTTTGATGTTCTTGAGTTCCTGCAAAGCTTGAATCAATTGTTTTTGGCTGAAAGCACTAGAGACTCTGACCTCTGCTCCCAGCGCCTTAACGACATCTTCTATTTTCACAGGTTCTACTTTCTCACCCATTCCAGTGAAACCTGACCCAGGGTGGGGTTGGTGACCAGTCATTGCTGTGATAGCATTGTCGAGAACAACTATGAGAGGAGCCCTTCCAGCGTCATTAAACTTGTAGTTTAATAGTGGAGGCATACCTGCATGGAAGAATGTGGAGTCGCCTACGAGAGCAACAACATTTTGATCACTCACTATGCTTATGCCATGAGACACTCCGATGCTCGCCCCCATGCTGACAACGAAATCTTGCATGTTAATAGGCTCAAATATTCCTAGGATGTAACAACCGATGTCCCCGGCGTAGATGGTTTCATCTCCAAAAACTTTTTTGACAGCGTAGAAAGTTGACCTATGCGGACAACCAGGACAAAGGACAGGCTTCCTTGGAGGAAGATCCTTCGATGCCAAGTCAACCTTTTTCTTATGGTCATTGAAGTTTATGCCTAATTTTTTCCCGAAAATTTTCTCAAATGCAGGAATTACTATCTCAAGGTTATATTCACCATATCTTGGGAGCAGGTCTTTACCGTGAATAACAAGGTTTGGGTTAGCTTCTTTTGCAATCTGTTTTACAAAATTCTCCAAAATTGGTTCAAGTTCTTCTAAGACTAAAACGGCTTCTGTATCTTTAATGAAGGCACTAACAAAACTTTTTGATGTAGGGTGAGTCAAAACGATTTTTGCAATCGGTGGTTTCAGTCCTAGCTCTAGCAATGCTTCTTTAGCGTATTCAAAACTAACTCCTGACGTTATTATTCCTATTTTTCCTTCTCCTGGAAACACCGTATTTAGCTTCTGACCGTACCTTTCCTCTATTTGCTCGAGTTTTTTATTCAATCTCTCATGAAGCACCTGCAAATGGGGCTTAAGATTATAGTATTTGTCGGGATCCTTTTGGAATCTGCCTTTGATCTTAGGTTTTTTTATTTCGCCAAGCTTTACAGTTCCGATGGAATGATTAATTTTTGTGGTAGTTCTCAGAAAAACAGGGATTTCAAACTCTTCAGAAATATCAAAAGCAAGCTTTGTATAGTCCAGACACTCTTGAGGGTTGCTTGGTTCGAACAGTGGCATTTTGAACATCCTTGCATAATATCTCGTGTCCTGTTCAGTCTGTGCGGAACTCCATCCACAAGGATCGTCGGCTACCATAACGACGAAACCCGCTCTCACCCCTGCATACGCTATTGGTGCAATGGAGTCGGCTGCAACATTGAGGCCAAAGTGTTTTTGGGTAGTCATGGCCCTCACTCCTGACCATGCTGCTCCGGTAGCTGCTTCAAATGCAACTTTCTCGTTGGAGGAGTATTCGAAGTAAAGTCCCACTTTCTTTGCTATTCTAGAAAGGGTCATTGGGACTTCAGAGCTGGGGGTTCCAGGGTAAGCAGCAACGAATCCTACTCCAGCTTCAAGGGCTCCTCTTGCGATAGCTTCGTTCCCTAGCAACACTACTTTTTTACCAGACTCTTCAAGTACATCCATTTTCGTTTTCCATCCCGATTATTACCTTGTTCATTTTAGTGAAGGTTAGTTTTCCTCCATTTAGAGATGAGACAGTATGAATTCAGTAATATTAATGTTAGTTTGTAATCCGACTTTATTAACTTGCAAACAGACCATAGATATAATTGAAGAAAACCGAGTCAGCCGATTGAAGCTTTAGACAACTTTGTTAGAAGCACTAATTGAGGGCGTTTATCCTCCTGGGGCACCGTGGAATGGAACGTTTTTCCAGAGAACGTCCCACCAGTCTTCTTCTGTTATGGTTTCTCCTCGCACGAGGATTTCTAGGACTTTCTTTAAGAGTTCATGATGTCTTTTTTCATCCAGTAATATTGCGTTTAGGAGAAGCTTAACTTTCTCGTTTTCAATGCTGGGTATTACTTCACTAATTCTTTCAATGAGTTCTGCTTCTATGCGTATATGCTCTTCAACGAGTTCTCTTTGTTTGTCCAAGTTTTCTTGTGTAAGGGCTTGGGAAACCTTTGTTAACAGTTTAATGGCTGAGGCATACATTTCCGCATGCTTCACAGAATCTAAAGATATCCCCTTCAAAACTCCCTTGACAGTTGGATTTCCTATTTCCAATAAGGCGCTATTTAACGATTCCACAATCTTGTTTTCAATCTTAATCTGCTCCTCAAGAAAAACTACTAATTCGTCTTTTGAATCCAAAACATTCGCCTCCATTCTTAAGGACATCTCAGGTTGAAGCATAAGTTTTTCGGCGAGTTTTCTTCCATTTTCCTCCAAATTCTCTGTGCACACGGTAATTCTAAGTGTTGTGGCAATTTCACATTCTTTTCTAGAAAAGTTATATGTTGGATTTTCAATAAGATTGAAAAAGACTTTACGGTGAGAAATGCGTTGAAAAAAATATTAGAGGTCAGGTGGCACGGCAGAGGTGGTCAAGGAGCATGGACTGCCAGTGAACTCCTTGCACGAGCAGCAATCAACGAAGGAAAATACATCCAGTCATTCCCAGAATTCGGTCCGGAAAGAATGGGGGCACCGATACGCGCCTTCACAAGAATCAGCAACGAACCAATCCAAATGCACTGCGCAGTCTACAATCCAGACGTAGTAGCCGTTATAGACCCGTCATTACTAAAGACTGTTCCAGTAACAGAAGGACTAAACGATGAAGGAAACCTTATCGTCAATTCTAAAGAAAACCCAGCGGAAATACGTGGAATGCTTAAAATAGAAAAAAGAAAAATTTGGACAGTTCCAGCCACGGAAATTGCTATCAAAATTCTAAACAGACCCATCTCGAACACAGCCATGTTAGGCGCTGTTGCCCGAGTAACTGGAATAGTTAGATTAGAAAGCGTTGAAAAAGCTGTTTCAGAACGCTTCAGCGGAAGCATCATGGAAAAGAATGTTGGTGTCATAAAAGAAGCCTACAAGGAGGTAAAATCAGAATGACCACCCAAGAAAAAGGTTGGAAAGAAATTCCTATGGCTGGTGTCTGCTGGAAACCTAGCACCCAATACTTAACCGGAGACTGGAAAACCTACAAGCCAATACGGGATTTGGAAAAATGCACGCGCTGCGTATTATGCGTACTTCTATGTCCAGACGGAGCAATCCACTGGAAACCAGAGAAAGAGGACATAGAGTTTGACTATGATTTCTGCAAAGGCTGTGGAATATGCGCCAACGAATGCCCAGTAGATGCCATTGAAATGAAGCTTGCTGAGGAGACATGAGAAAATGGCAATCGTTAAACAGAAAATGTTAGCTCTAAACGGAGACGAAGCCGTTGCGTATGCCGCAAAACAATCAGACGTAGATGTCGTAGCAGCCTATCCCATAACCCCTCAGACCATAATTGTGGAACGATTCAGCGAATACGTAGCCAACGGAGAAGTTGACACAGAATTTGTCTGTGTCGAGTCCGAACATAGCGCGTTAACCGCTTGTCTAACGGCGGCAACCACAGGTGCAAGAGCTTTTACAGCAACAGCTTCTGCTGGACTAGCCTTAATGCACGAGATTTTATACGTAACCTCAGGATGTCGTGCACCTGTAGTAATGGCGGTTGTTAACAGGGCTTTGTCAGCACCAATAAACATTCACTGCGACCATTCAGACACCATGGTTGAACGAGACTGCGGTTGGATACAAATTTATGCGGAAAACTCGCAAGAAACATACGATTCTATAATTCAAGCTTTCAAAATCGGTGAAAACCCAGAACTCTTGTTGCCAGTTATGGTGGGATTAGACGGTTTCACATTAAGCCACACATTAGAAAACGTGCAAACACTGCCAGATGACGCTGTGAAAAAGTTTGTTGGAACCCGCCAGTTTCCACTTGTAACCACCCATGAAGGAAAAACTGTGCCCTTCAAACTTGACCCAAAAACTCCCTCGACGATTGGTCCTTTAGACCTATATGATTACTATTTCGAGCATAAGAGGCAACAGGAAGAAGCGATGGGGATTGCTCCGAAAGTCATTCGACAAGTGCATGAAAAATATGCTAAGATAAGCGGAAGAAGTTACGGAGATGGATTAATTGAACCATATTATCTTGAAGATGCTGAAACGGCAATAGTGTGTTTGGGTTCAACCTCTGGAACAGTCAAAACCATCGTAAACGAGCTTAGGTCAAAAGGAATGAAAGTAGGTTTGCTCAGGCTTCGCACTTTCAGACCATTACCAGTAAAAGAAATAACTAAAGCATTAGAAAATGTGAAAGCAGTAGCTGTTATGGATAGAAGCCTAAGCTTTGGAGGACACGGCGGCGCAGTATTCCACGAAATACGCCACATTTTATACGACACGTCTACGCATCCCTACGTCGTGAACTACATTTATGGACTCGGCGGAAGAGACACACACCCAAACCTCATACACAAAATCTACGGAGACCTGCAGCGAATACTAGAAACTCAACGGATCAAGGAAAAAGTGCAATTTATCGGACTGAGGGAGTAAAAGGAGGAATGGAAATGTTTTCTGAATGGAAATTCACTGCAAAAGACATAGCTGAAAAACCAGATTTGTTCATGTCTGGACACAGAGCATGCGCAGGCTGCGCACCTGCAACAGTTCTCAGACTAATCATGAAGGCTTTAAGGGGACCGACAATAGTGACGTTTGCAACTGGCTGCATGGAAGTGGCTTCAACCATTTATCCTTACACATCGTGGAAAATTCCGTTTATACACACGGCCTTTGAAAACGCAGCAGCAAACGCTTCAGGAATCGAAACTGCGCTCAAGGTATTGAAGAAGAAGGGACGAATACCACAGGAACAGGTAGACGTCATTGCTTTCGCCGGTGACGGCGGCACATACGACATCGGCATTCAAGCCCTCTCGGGAGCAGTTGAAAGGGGACACGACTTCCTCTACGTATTATACGACAATGAAGCCTACATGAACACAGGCATACAGAGAAGCGGTGGTACGCCTCATGGCGCTTCGACAACCACTTCGCCAGCTGGCACGGTCATACCTGGAAAACTGGAATATAAGAAGCCGATAGCGGATATTATGGTTGCCCATGACATACCTTATGCTGCAACGGCGGCGCCACATTATTGGAGAGACTTGATAACGAAAGCCAGAAAAGGAATTGAAGTAAACGGTCCAGCATTTTTGCACGTATTCGCGCCTTGTCCAAGAGGGTGGCGAAGTGACATAAGCAGATCAATTGAGATTTCACGTCTAGCCGTGGAAACCTGTATCTTTCCGTTGTGGGAAGCAATAAATGGCGAATACCAACTATCCGCATCAAGCAAAGCGATAGCTTTAAAACCGGAAAGAAAGAAGCCCGTGAGAGAATATTTGCAACTACAAGGACGCTTTAGACACTTGTTCACTCCAAAATTCGAAAAGATAATCGATGAAATCCAACACATAACAGATGAACGATGGCAACGCTTACTTAAGAAGTGCGGTATTGCCTAGATTTGGATCACGTTCTTGTTAAAGAAACATGAAAAGGAGAATTAAAAGAACACTAGCCGCTGAGAATAGGGACACGGCAAGTCTTTTGGCTTGTTTCGCTGTTCGATCGGCTACGAGGCACAGCTTCTCTATCTGTTTCTCCCCGATGACGTTGACGTCAGGTATTGTTTCTGTGCGCCACGATGCCTCTGCAGGTTCCAGATTGTCTAACGCGTCTACAGCAGCTTGCTTAATGTAATTAATCAGCTTTGTTTGATCTATAACCTCGCCTACGGGATGGTAGCCACGGGCTGTTCGCACGACACCGCAAACCGCGTGAGTGTCGGTGGTAAGAACTTCTCCGTCAAAGAATCCGATTTCTCTAAGCGCTGAAAGAATCTTTTCTCGCAGTCCGGATATCATGTTGTTTCCGTCGATAGTTACATAAGCTGCTTTCTGGTCGCCGACCCTTGTTACAATCACGCTTATTCCCCCAGATCCCATGCCCTCTTCCACGGTGAAATCTTTAGGAACAACCGTTGCCGCTCCTAAGTCAAAGGAGGAACGTTCATAGGTCAGCGCCTTTTTGACGCTAGCTACAGAAGCCTTTCTGAGGGAAACAACAGCCTCGTCGACATTGAAGGATCCCTCGATACTGTTGTGAGCGTCGATGACAAGGGCGGAAAGCCCTCGTTTTTCAGCTTCCTTGACGATGAACGAATCTAACTCTTGGGGAAGGTCTTCCATGGTTTTTGGCGCGACAGTTAACGTAAGAAGAGTGCAGTCTCCAAATATTTGGCAGCTTGCCGTTGCCTCGTTTTTTCTGGTTCGCACGAAGGGAGTAGCCTTAGAATAGTTGAGTGAAGAGTCCGTAAAGCCAAGTATGCCTTCTACAACTCGTTGGTTTTGAAGCTGGGAAGAAAGGTCGAGTTCGTGTCCAACCAATCCGTGGGGAACAGAAACTACGCATTGAAGCTTGTTTTCCAGCGTGGTTTGAATCAAAGAGGGGAGGAGGCTGCTTCCAAGATTTTTGAACGGGCCTGGATGCAAAGCTGGAACAACCATCACCGCCTTTGTCCTTTTGTTGGCTCTGAACGTCAGCATAGAAACCCTCACGTTTTGTTCGCTGCCAAGCTTCTCAAAGAAGACTTCAAGGGGCGCGTTCAAGCCTTCTGTCCAATTGGCTAAAAAAGCCTTAAACAGAGCGGAAGAAGCTATTCCAAGGGTTTTCTTACCAACGCGATCTAGGAAGTAGGTGAAAAGAAGCACTGTCAGCACAGCTATGAGGATTGAAACTAGAAGAAAGATGGGAAGCTGTGCGTCTAGGCTATGTTCAATTGCGGAACCCATAAAAAAGACGGGAATGGTGCACAAGGCGGGTTGCAAGAGGGAGGAGAAAAACATTCTTCCGAAGTCAGCGAAGGATGCTGTGGAATACACTAACAAACGAAGCATCAGTGCTCCGCAAAAACCTAAAAAGAAAAATTTAACCCAAAGATTTGGGTTATCAAGAAAGGCGCTTATTAAACTGCCAAGAAAAATAACCCCAAACCATATCAGGCAGGAGAAAAGGGAAAGGGCAGAGCAACGTCTCAAATTGAAAATAGGGTCCTTTTTCATGGAACTGCGACTGACTACAAAGTCGGATGCAAAGGTGAAGGAAAGGAAGATTCCGCCGAACGTTACGCTTAGAGCAAGTCCGTCGTAAGAGGGCTGTAAAGGTAGGATTGCTAGAAAACCGCCGAGCAGACATAAGGCGCCAAATAGGATAAAGATTGCAGCGTGGGAAGGAAGCGTGAAGAGCGACGAATAACGCTTCACAGTCTTGCTAATGTATTCATCCAATGAACTATGGGTCAACCAAGTATTCCTCGTCTATATCCTTCTGGAAGAGAGTTCAAAAATCTTGAGGTTACATATATCCAGTGCAAGAGAATAGAGGGACAGAATTCACATAATTTGGAAGATGCGAGGAAATTGTCGCAACTATTTTTATGAGAAAAGTAGCGAAAAAAGAAGGGTGCACTATCAGAAACAGTTTTAAAACGTTGATCAGGCAACCTGAAAAGGGAGGATAAAAGCTTTTATGCTTCAGTTTGGGTAACCTTTTGTAGAGGATTATGTCTAAGGCTGGTCCGCCTCCAACGGTGTTTCATATTCTCGAGCGAAACATAGGTCGAAGAATGGTGGCTATATTAGGTCCTTCGTATGGATTTGAAGGAACTTTAGCTGCTGTTACGCTAGAGCCGCCTGGCATTTGGCTTTCTGACGCTGAGGTTGTGACGTTGCGGTCGACGATAGCTCAGCCGGTGCCGCAGGTGGTGAATAGAGAAAGTAGAAGTGAAGTTTTCATTAACTTAAGTTCGGTTCAACGTATCGAAGTTTTGCATGAAAGTTGAGGTTGGTTAGAAGAAGACTTGCGCCAGAATGCAGGCTATTATTAGCGCTATCGCCAGGATTATGGCTAATTCGGGTTTCACCTTTATGCCCCTAGTTTCTTCTTCGAAGAATCTTAGTAGTCCAGCGCTTTGGGCGGGCATAGGTGCTTTTCTTTCGCTTTTTTTCGATTTCCTCTTGCTCATGATGGTTCTGTTCTATGATTTTCTTGAGGCAAGTTAATTAAGGTTGTGCTGTTGTTTATGCGGTCGTTAATTTCTATCTCTTTTTTCACTCTAGTTCTCTAGGGAAGAGTGGGGTTGTATCTAGCCTCATCATAATTTGTGTCACAAAACACACAAAACTTGGCATTTTTGCAGCGTAAAGCGATTTTTGAAAAAATACTGTTTTCAACATAGCACTGTTATTAGGCTCCAAATATGATTGGATTGCTGAAAAGGGAGGAGGAGGCTACATATGATTTCAACATGGTTCGGTGCCGAAACAGCACAAAACACACTATTCGCCTACTCCATGAAGAGTGGAAAAGGTGAAAAGGGATGGGCTGGAATTTAGAGAGGGCTGGCGAGGAGGGCTGTTGTTTTGAGAGAGCGAGAGACGGTATTGTGGACTGTAGGGTATGGCAACCGGTCTGTCGAAGAATTTGTGGCTTTGCTTGAGGAGCATAAAATCGAGGCTTTAGTTGATGTCCGTAGTTTTCCCACATCTAAAATTGAGCATTTCAAGGGGGAAGAGATGGAAAGATGGTTGCCTGAGCATGGAATTGAATACGTTTGGCTTGGCAAGGAACTGGGTGGATATCGCCGAGGCGGATACGAAGCCCACATGAAAACTGAGCTGTTCAGAGAAGGCGTAGAGAAGCTTCTTGAGTTTGCTGGACAAAGACGCGCGTGCATCATGTGTATGGAGAAGACCCCAAAATATTGCCACCGTCGTTTCCTCACCGCCTACTTGGAAAGTAAGGGTGTGGAAGTGATGCATATCCTTGAGAAGGGACAGGTAGGCCTTATGAAATTCAAAGACATAATATAGGAAACAGCGTTTAGTTTATGAACCGCCGTTAAGAGGAGATGGAAAACGTGCACGTCCGTGAGTTTCAGGACATGATGCGTCGGATTTATTTTCACCGAGATTCCGAGCGCGGAGCGGTTGGAACGTTCAATTGGCTTGTGGAGGAAGTGGAGGAGCTGGAAGAGGCTTTAAAGGAAAAGAATACGAAGGCTATAGAAGGCGAGTTTGCCGATGTTCTCGCCTGGTTGGCTTCTCTAGCAAACGTCGTTAACGTAGATTTGGAGAAAGCCGCAATGACAAAATACGATAACAGGTGTCCTAAGTGCGGGCAAACACCATGTAAATGTTCCTTTTAAGAAAACGTAAAATGAATGACTGCTGAACAGAAACAAAATAGTTATGGAATCACTTTTATACTTGAACCTGCGAAAACAACTTTTTAGAGGTATGAGATTGCCTTACTGTTGGAAGTGTGGAGCTGAAATGGAAGAGGACGCAAGATTTTGTCCCAAGTGTGGCGCTTCTGTTAGCAGACGCGTCAGAAGAGAGAAAGAACACGACTGGTGGGAATGATCGATGGTTTATTGCACTAAATGTGGCGCCAAAAACGAAGAAGACGCGGTGGTGTGTGTTAAATGCGGAGCAAGTCTAGTCGGTCGTCCAGCTTGGAGACGCGAACGCAGGCGACCAGAAGAAGAATGTTTTGGACTTCCCCACGGCGGCGCAATCGTAGGACTAGTTATTGGCATCATAATAATACTCGTAGGACTCGCCTCGCTCTATGAAATAGATATAGGGCCACTCATGATAATCGCCTTTGGAGTCTTGATTCTCGTCTGGGCCTTGTACAGATACAGCCGTAGACCCTAACCTCCCCTCTTTTTCCTATCTGCAAATTCGCAAGTAGCAACTTTGCAAGCGTAACAAATTCTTTCATGATCCCACTGCGAAAGCGATATTCGCGTAAAAAGCCAAAAAAGAATCAAAG
>Ga0209636_10008544_pt1 | contig 10426 bp, 8 predicted proteins | sample DeeMarSWOR152_54_FD_187464 | JGI IMG/M metagenome (GOLD analysis project Ga0209636, IMG submission 187464) | Marine sediment microbial communities from White Oak River estuary, North Carolina - WOR-1-52-54 (SPAdes) (version 2) | ecosystem: Environmental > Aquatic > Marine > Intertidal zone >... | reverse complement strand
TTAGTATTGCTTTTTTTGACAGTTGGCCCGGCACAATCAGCCGAAAAATCGGAAGAGCCTTTCGCGTCAGATACCTCAGATGCAACGGAAGCGGGGATTTCGAACACGCGTTCCGCGAGCTGTCTGATCAATATAACATCCGACCCGGCTGTTCTGCCGCTTAATTTCGAGACTATCGACTACTTATTACACAGCTCCGGTGTCGGCGGAAGAGCCGCTCGCGAAGTCCTCGATGTTTCACCAGATCAGGTCCATGATTTGTTCACTATCGAATATGTGGATTTGCGTGCTTCTGATGCTGCCGGCGGTATAGGTATACCGCCTACGCCCCTGCGAACAGGCCTACCGACGACCCCAACTTCAGGTGGTTACGACGAAGAATATGACGAATATGAATATGAGATGATGATGGAAATGGAGAAGACGTACCCGCCGTCCGAATACTCCCCAGGCCCAAGCCGGTCCAGGTCCTCTATTGGCGAGCGTTCCACTTCCGACGGACGCTCCACGAGCCGTTCAACGTCTCGGCCTACAAGCACCAGCAGGTACGGTACCACAACCTCCTCGAAGTCCCGGCCTGCGACCGGCAGCTACAGCTACAGCCGTCGCAGTCCGACCGAGCCGCGCTCCACAGGCGGCTACTACAGCCTTACCGCAGCACCCCAGCAACGCACACGAACCGCCAGAACACCGGCGGCCCCTGCTGATGAGCAAACGTATCTGTTTAGCCTGCGAGTTCAGTTGCCCGCGGATGTCAAACCTGAAGCCGAGGGGTTTATGCACGTTCTTGTCGCAAACCTGAACAACGCTCTGGCCGATGCCTTTGATGAGTACTCGCATAGACTCCAGAGCCAGCTTAGTCTTGCCAGTGAGGAGGCCGAGCGGGCCGAGAACGACCTGCGCCAAAAGCAGGATATGCTTCGGGAAATTTCCGGCTCCCGGATCCTCGACCGTAACCGGATTCTTGCCGACATTAGCAGTCTGCGCCGCGACCTGCAGTCTGCTAAGATGGATCACGCTTCCGACCAGGTCACCATCGATGCGACGACCAAGCGAATAGCCGAAATCCAGGCCAAGCTGCAAGAACAAATCGCAGAAGACGCCGTTACCAAGGAGCTGCAAGGGATACTCGGTCTACAACACGAGCATTTGCAAAGAACCAGCGAGCTCGTCAAGAGAGGACAGGTTTCTTCTGCTGAGCTTGCGGATGCGGAGGAGAAGCTGGCCAGAGCCAGAATAGAACTGGCACAACGGCGCGAACAGTTGAGCAAAGCCGCAGGTGGCAGCCTGATCGAGTCTCTCAACAGCGAAGTGGCTGACCGTTCGATATTGACAGCTCAACATCAGGCATACGTTTCCAGCCTGGAGAAGCAGCTCATAGAAGCAGAGGCCCTGCTTGGCAAAGCCGACGACTATGAGCTGCTGTCACTCAAGGCCGACATCGCCAAACAAAACCTCCAGGAGGCACTGGTATGGCGTGACAGAATGAGCCGAAAACTCCGGATGCTCCAGCCGCCCGTGGTCTCGGTTATCGGCGCAGAATGATTTGCTTCGTGCAAGAAAGCCCCGGCGCCGGGTTGAGCCGTCCGGCGCGCAGCCGATGAGAACCAAAGAGAAATATGCGCATACCCGACCAAGCGACCCGCCAAAGCCGGCACGTCATTAATGCTTGAAGTGTCTCTTGCCGGTAAAGACCATTGCAATTTTGTGTTTGTCGGCGGCGGCGATGACTTCGTTGTCTTTCTTTGAGCCGCCGGGCTGGATGATCGCCGCTACACCTGCCTTGGCGGCATTTTCAACATTATCCGGAAATGGAAAGAACGCATCCGAGGCCATTGCACAGCCCTTGGCCTCGTCACCGGCGCGCTTGAACGCGATCAGGCCGGACTCGACGCGATTCATCTGTCCCGCCCCGACGCCTAAAACCTTCCTGTTCTTGACCAGCACAATGGTATTGCTCTTGGTATGCTTGCCGACAAGCCAGGCAACTCTCAGGTCCTCAAGCTGTTCCTTATTCGGCCTGGTCTTGGTCGGATACGTCAGCACATCCGGTTCCCATCCGGCCAAATCTCGTTTCTGCAAGAGCATTCCGCCCACGATGCAGCGAACGTCAAACTCGCGGCAGTCGATTTTGGCCCTGTCAATCGGCCCGGTTTCCATCAGGCGGACCCGGCTGCCCCAGGCCTTCAACGTTCTGATGATCTCTACCGCGTCCTTATCGAATTCCGGCGCGATAATGACCTCGGCGAAGAACCCGCCGGCGCCTAACGCCTTGCCGAATCGGCTGTAAGACTCCATGATGGTCCGCGCCAATTCGACGTCCACTTTTCTGTTCGAAGCGATGATGCCGCCGAATGCGCTAATCACATCCCCTTCGTACGCCTTGCGGTACGCCACACAAATATCATCATCGATTGCACACCCGCACGGATTAAGGTGCTTGACGACGACCGCCGCCGGCTCGGCAAATTCCTTCACCAGTTCAAATGCCGCATTCGTATCCAGCAGATTATTAAAGCTGATGTCTATACCGCCCTCTAATAAAGTGCCGCTGCTGACAGACGTCTCACCGCTCGGTGGCAGCTTGTAGAACGCGCCGCTTTGATGGGGATTTTCGCCGTAGCGCAGCGACGCCTCTTTCTGAAGCGCAATTGAAATCCTCTCCGGATACTCTACGCTTGTTTGACCGTTCAGATACTTTGCTATCGCTGCATCGTACGCGGCGGTCAGGCTAAAGGCAATCCGTGCCAAATCGCTCCGAAGCTCTTCGCTCACGGCCCCGTTGTTCTTCTCCATCTGTTCGATGACCTTGTCGTACTGGTCGGGTCCGGTCACGACCGTGACGTACCTATGATTCTTGGCCGCGGAGCGAAGCATACTGGGCCCGCCGATATCAATGTTCTCAATCGCCTCGGCCAGTGTGCAATCCGGCCTGGCGACCGTCTGCTGGAACGGGTAAAGATTCACACAGACCAAATCGATGGGCTCAATGTTATGCTGTTTCATTGCCGCTGCATGCTCGCTTTTGTCGCGAAGTCCCAACAGCGCGCCGTGGATCTTGGGATGAAGGGTCTTGACCCGGCCGTCCATCATCTCCGGGAAGCCGGTAACCGACTCGATACCCACGACGGGCACTCCTTCGGTGCTCAGCTTCTTGGCCGTCCCGCCCGTGCTAATTATCTTGACTCCCATCCTGCTAAGCTTCTTGGCAAAATCCACAACACCATTCTTGTCGGAGACACTAATCAATGCTGTCTTAATTTTCACGTCCATTTGCACTCTTTCTCCTTACACTATTCACTGACGACTATCGACTGTTCGACCGGTTGTAAACAGGCAATCCGGCCACGGTTGTCCGCGATGTAGATCTTTGAGTCCGCTATATTGGCCGCCTGTTGCGAGACGCCGGCAAAATTGACCGAGTATAGCTTCTTCGCGCTGACATTGTCCATCACGACCAACGTCTCGTTCTTTGTCATCACGTAGGCCCTGCCCCGGGCTTCCGCCAGCAAATCAAGGCCTCCCGGCACCGTCCACAAGAACAAGCCGCTTTTTTTGTCTATCGCCGTCATGCCCTTACCGGGGACATGTTGATAGACGACCTGTTGTGTTACACGCGGCGCCTGCTCGAGCAGTCCATCTGTCTGATACTTCCAAACAAGCCGCCTTCTTTCAGGCAAGCCGGCTATGTCGATCCTGTAAACGTTCGTATCCTTGCTGGCAAGAAACAGTGACATCCCATCGTAAATATACAGGCTCCCCGGTCCTTTCCTCACAGAATACCTCTTTAGGTTATCGGTTATCCGCCATTCACTGCCCGCCTGTTCAATCGACACGCGGGCATCTTGCGAGAGCAGCCTGTCGCTCTCTTCAAACTTTTGCCGCAGCCCTTCGGTGATGATGCCGCTGTCTAAAGTATTTTGGAACTGCAACTCGGCCGTACACAGGAACATTTGGTCCAGCACAATCGGTGCGGCAATGGCATCTGCGGCGTCGAATTGCCACAGACGCTTAGGCCTGTCCGGCGTAAAACTAATCACATTACCCGCATCGGTGGCAAAGATGACAAAGGCATCATCGGCAACGATGGAAGTGATCATCGAGTTGTTCTCGGGCGCAACCTCAAACATGCGGACCCTATCGGCCGCACGTAATACGTGCAAATGTCCGTCAGCGCCGCTTAAGTAAAAATACGAACTGTTGCGGGCAGCGGGACAGACTATGCCAAATCCAACGTCGATGGTTTTGCCCTCGAGTCCCGAGGCCACGTCAATCTCAACCAGCCTACTCCCACCGGCATAGATAAGCAGGTCGCCGTAGAGCTTCAATCCCGCGATGGGCACACCGGGCGGCGCAATCGTCCTGCCGAATATGATATTCCCGTTTTCCCTATTCATGGAAGTCGTATAATTGCGGTCAGAGATCGCATAGAGACGGTTGCCGAGGATGCGCAATCGCTCTAAACGCTCCGTCTTTCGAATCGGCAGCTCATTTTCCCACACGATTTTCAAATGAGCATGTTTGAGCAGCTCCGGCGAAACGAGCCGCTGCGGACGACTTTCAGCAGCAAAGCTACTTTGCACAACGCACAAAACTAAAAGACTCCACAGCAAAACAGATCTGCATCGTACCGTTCTTAGCATTTTCACAATTCCTCGCAAAAAATTACCTTTTCGTCACCATATTCCATCATTCCTGCAGAATCGCAGATCCACCCAAATGGGGCAGGAGTCCAATTGCGCTTGCGGATCGGCCTTTAAGACAGTTCGATATACTCCGTCAAATCGACGTTGTGCTCTGTTTCGAATTTCCGCATCTGCTCAATGCGTTCGATATCGTCCTTTATTCTATTTGCCAGCTTGAATATGTACGGCTTACCCGCCAAGCGGTTTTGCAGGTCATCGAGCATCGGCTCCCAGGTCCCGCCGTACAATTGGGCCTTGAGAATGACCAGCATGCGGTGCTCATCGCTCAGGCGAGCAACAAAATCGCCTACGACCTTTTCCACAGCCGTATCGCTGCCTTTATCGCTCTTTTCGCGAGGCTTATCCATCCTGCACCTATTGCTCTAAGTTGACGAATCATTACCCCAACAGAGCTATTGCTGCCTGCCTTGCTTCAATAGGTGCTGGATACTAACCGACATTATCGAAGATTGCAACAAATTTTCACAAATTCATGCATTTCGTATTTGACAAGGATTTATACACTTTTTCAAATGTAGTTTTTCAGAAAGCCAATTATCAAATAATGACGATGATTCTTATTGTGAAAACCTTAAATGCTCGTTTGTCTGCAGCTGTACTTTTTTGGGCGGCATTATGCTGTGGGTGTCGGCAATTAGCTCCAACTGAAGTCCGGACAGTCAGATTGACCTATCCGCAGGCTCGCAAGGATTCCACAGTTGACGTTTATCATGGCATTGAAGTTCCCGACCCCTACCGCTGGCTCGAAGATGCCGATACCCCGGAAACCCAGAGCTGGGTGGCAAAGCAGAATAAGCTGACCTACGACTTTTTAGCTGCTGCTCCTGCCAGAGAGAAAATAAAGACGCGCCTGACTGCGTTATTGAATTACCCGCGGTATTCGGCGCCTTATAAGCGGGGCGGTCGATACTTTTTCTGGAAAAATGATGGCCTCCAGAATCAACCCGTCCTTTATGTTCAACAAACACTCGAAAGCGAGCCAAACGTCGTCATTAATCCGAACTTGCTTAGTGAAGATGGCACCATTGCCGTAACCAGAACAGCCGTCAGCGAAGATGGTAATCTTCTGGCCTACGCTATCTCCCGCGGCGGAAGTTACTGGCAGGAAATCAAAATCCGAACAATCGATTCCCGCGAAGACTATGAGGAAACCCTTCAATGGTGCCGAGGTACGGTAATCGCCTGGAAACACGATAATACAGGCTTCTTTTACACCCGTTTCCCTGGCCCAAATACTGTTGCCACTGAAGACCGGACCAACTGTAACCGCGTTTATTGGCATCAGCTTGGCACACCACAATCGAAAGACCAGCTAATCTACGAACGTCCCAGTAAGAAAGAATTGCGTTTTGATCCATTTATTAGTGAGGACGGCAAATTTCTCATCGTGCAAGCCTATCACGGCGCTGACACCAGGAACCGCGTTTGTTACCGACCACTTGAAAACACCAACCATTTCATCAGATTGCTTGACGATGCTGACGCTCGTTACGAATCCATTGGGAATACTGACTCGTTTTTCTACTTCCATACCGACTTGGATGCCCCTCACGGACGAATCATAGCTATCGACACCAATAATCCCTCGCGCAACAATTGGCGCACAATCCTGCCTCAAACCGATGATGTAATCGAGCATGTAGCGCTGTTTAGCAACCATTTTGTAGTCGAATATGTGCATGATGTGCGCCAAAGGCTAAGAATCTATGATCTTGACGGGTCTTTCGTTCGTGAAATCCCCCTGCCCGCTCTTGGCAGAATTACCCGCTGGTCTGGAAAGCAATATGACAGCGAAATGCTTTTTTCTTTTACTTCTTTTTTGTTTCCTGAGACAAGCTATCGCTATGACTTTCTCACTGAGCAGTTGACAGTCGTCCGGAAGCCTGAAATCGACTTTGACTCTTCAGACTATCAGACAACGCAAGTTTTTTATCATTCTGAAGATGGCACTCGCATTCCTATGTTCATCACCCAGAAGAAAAGTCTCAAGCTCGACGGCAATAATCCGACTTTGCTTTCTGGTTATGGAGGATTTGGTGACATTAGCAATAGCAAACCTCGCTTTTTTGTTCCCATACTTATTTGGTTGGAGCACGGCGGTGTATATGCTGTTGCTAACATTCGCGGCGGTGGAGAGTACGGCGAGGCCTGGCACCAGGCTGGCATGCTCGACAAAAAGCAAAATGTCTTTGACGACTTTATCGCCGCTGCCGAATGGCTCGTAGAAAAAAAGTACACCAACCCCAAAAAACTCGCTATTACGGGCGGCAGTAATGGCGGCCTGCTGGTCGCCGCCTGCATGCTACAGCGCCCCAGCCTATTTGGTGCTGTCGTCTCTCAGGTTCCGGTTATCGATATGTTAAGATACCACAAATTCGCTATTGGTTACTACTGGATACCGGAATATGGCAATGCAGAAGATTCTGCGGAGCACTTTAAGCTCCTCTATTCCTATTCTCCTCTGCACAACATCAAGACAGGTATGAAATATCCGCCGATCCTCGTTACAACTGCCGATAACGATGACCGTGTTGTCCCCGCTCACGCCAAGAAATTCGTCGCCACCCTCCAGACAAAAGCTGCCGGCGAGAATCCTATTCTGCTTCGTGTGGAAACCAAAGCCGGACATCGTGTAGGTAAACCTTTATCCAAAGTCATTGATGAACAAGCCGATATTTACGCCTTTCTCTTCAAGGTGCTGGATATGTCGAGCGTTAATGCTGGAAAACCCTAAAACCTGGGTTAACGCCCTTAAATATGCTTTTGTTCTTTTATTTTGTGGGCCAAACGTTTTACTTGAAGAGAGCGCGGTTCTATTTGCCTTTTCGAAACGGCCTGAATATCTTCAGAAGGCTGTAATCCCACCAGGATTTTCTAAGTGGAAATACGCCTTTTTCCACGAAACCCACGTCTTCTATGGAATAGAATGCGTGCGGATTGAATCTCTTAATCAGGCCAATGACCTTGGGGACTTCTCGTCGAAGCACTATGGTAAAGACGACCTGCACCTCTCCGCTTGTGCCGTGCCCATCAACGCTGGTAACGCCGTAGTCCTCAGCTCTCAAACGCTCGACCAGCGGCAACGCGTCCTTCTTCGTGACAACGCGTACGAGCACAACGCCCAAAGAAAGTCTCTCGGCTATGGATATGCCTACATAGTTACCCATGGCGAAGCCGCCGGCATAGGCAATATAACAAACGGGATTGGAAAGGTTCCTCATAATCTGGCCGATCGCCAGCAGCCAGATCAAAATCTCGAAGAAGCCAACGACAGGAGCCAGATACTTTAATCCTCTCGATACAAATATCACCCGAACCGTACCTATACTGACATCTGCAATCCTGGCAATGAAGATTAGGAATGGCAGGATAAACCAGGTGTAGAAACTCGAGTTGAGAAGTAGCACGTTACCCATATCAGTTCTTTTCAAGATTATCATGGCAAAGCTTCGTACAAGGAACATGAAGCTGTTGCCGAGTTGACATCAAGGATTCATGCAAACCCTGTTTCTGATGTTTTCCAATTTTCCGAAGCATATTAGCTCATCATTCAACAGAATCTTTGTATCCTTCGGCGGGTTCGGTATGGTCTGCTCACCTCTGACTATGGCCAGCACGGCGACATCATGCTCTCGCAAACCCGACTTTAATAAAGTTTTGTTCAACACAGGGCTGCCGGCACAAACAGCCACCTTCGAGACGCCGTACCCGCCGGTGGCCAGTAGGAGTTCCTCAAACGATACCTTCTTAAACATCTCTCTTTTGATGATTCTTTTTCTAAGAAAATTTGTGAGCCGCCTGACAAACTTTTCGTATGTGAAGACCCTGTAGACAACGTATACCAAGACCACGATAATGCCCAAATTCACCCACCTGACTAAATACGGTGGAATGTAAAACGGCAGAAATGATTCCGACAACTTGGAAAGTATCGTCTCTTGAGGTACCAGCGAGCCGGCCAGAGTGGCAATCATAATGACCAACCCTGCGTTGCCCAGCACTATGAGAACTGAAGCAATCTTTCTCCTTTGTTTGTCGCCTGTAATCAGCTCCGCCTCTTTCGTAGTAAATCCCGTACCCGAAAAACATGACAGGGCCTGAAACTTGGCCAACGACCACTCGAGGCCCGTCAACTGAAAGGCAATGGCACCGATTCTGACAACAATGAACGATACAACGAGTGTCAAAATAAACAAGATCAGCATAAGCAATACTCCCTGAGCTATTACACGTAGAAATAGCCTCTACCCTTATAGCCATTTCTTCCTTCTGAAGTAGATCAGCATAATCACTGCCACCACCGCCATGGCCAGCAAAGCAGCCGGATAACCCCAATACCAATTCAGCTCGGGCATATTCAACGGACTTTTTTCAGAGTTGAAGTTCATACCATAGATACCCGCAATAAAAGTCAGCGGGATGAATATAGTCGCTATGATAGTCAGCACTTTCATAACTGAATTCATCTTGTTGCTAATGCTCGAAAGATATAGGTCGACCATTCCTGAAACCATGTCCCGGAAGCTTTCTATGGTGTCTATTATCTGTATCGTGTGGTCGTACACATCTCGCAGGTACAAACTGGTGGACTCTTTGATGAGCGATGATTCGGATCTCTGCAGGCTGCTGATAACCTCCCGCAAGGGCCATACCGACTTTCGCAGAATAATCATTTCCCTTTTCAACCGATGTATTTGCTGGAGCGTCTTTTCGGTCGGATCCTGGACCAGCTCTTCTTCGAGAAACTCGATCTTCTCGCCTATTTTCTCCAGGATGGCAAAATAGCTGTCGACAATAGCGTCCAGCAGCGAATACGCCAGATAATCCGGCCCCATTTTCCTGATACGCCCTTTCGCATTTCTCAATCTATCTCTGATCTGTTCAAAGACATCACCGAGCCGTTCTTGAAATGAGATAACGAAATTTGAGCCGAGTACGATGCTGACCTGCTCAGTCTCGACCGCCTGGTGATCGTCGTTGTAGTCGAGCATTGTAAGGACGACAAAGATGTACTTATCGTAATCCTCGAATTTGGGACGTTGTCCGGTATGAAGAATATCTTCGAGGACAAGCGGATGCAGCTCAAACCGCTGGCCCAGGTTCTCTATGATCTGAACATCGTGCAGGCCGTCGATATTGATCCATGTGGCGGTGGGCGTCGTTTTAAATGGGAAGCAATCTTTGACGTTAGAAACCTGTTTTTCGTCGAAATTCTGCTCATCGTAATCGATATACGTTATCCGAACCGCTTCCGCCTTCCTTTCTCCAACATGCACGAGCGTGCCGGGCGGTAAGCCGGCTTTTTTTGTATCATACCTTACACGCTTCCTTGTCTTACTTCTCGGTTTCATTTGTTCGTTCCCAATTTTGCTTCATTCTCTTCGATGTGAAGTCCTTGTTCACTATCGCCCTGCTTTGACTTTCTCTTGTGATTTGTCTGACTTTCTTAGAATGACGCTTGCTGTGATCATTCCTCCGACAAATCCAAGCGTTAAGGTCAACAGAAGCAGTAGCACGCGGGGCATCGTGATAGTCATAAGGAGAAATTTCGTTTCTACAGCCTCCGTGTTTTGAAGAGAGACTATCAGAGCCATTAACAGAATAATGATGATCAGAACAATCTTAAACTTCTTCATTGTCTACCCTTTCTTCTCTCGGTTCAGTTTTCATATGATTGTTCGCTCCAATCTTCACGGCCAGATTTCTTACGACCGAAAATG
>Ga0209636_10008543_pt1 | contig 10426 bp, 9 predicted proteins | sample DeeMarSWOR152_54_FD_187464 | JGI IMG/M metagenome (GOLD analysis project Ga0209636, IMG submission 187464) | Marine sediment microbial communities from White Oak River estuary, North Carolina - WOR-1-52-54 (SPAdes) (version 2) | ecosystem: Environmental > Aquatic > Marine > Intertidal zone >... | reverse complement strand
TGGGACAATCCTTTCCGGAGATCAGCCTCCCGTCTCCTGGGAACCCAGCCCTCGATGATAAAGGTCCTATCTGTACGGAGGAAGTTCCTCCTTACCTCTTTTCTGGATTTAATATCAGTGAGGTGATCGTGCATGATCATTAGAGGTAATCGCTCTTTCAAGAGCTCTGTGCACTCTTCCTCTACCTCAATCCTCTTCTCTCTGGTTTCTTGGATAGCATTCAAAAGGTGTTCCAGTTGATCTATGGTACTGCCTTTTAATCCTTCAAAAGTTATTGGAGAAACTCCAACAGCTTTCATCCGTTTAAGAATTTCTTCTGATTCTGATCTTAAATGGACTACTGCTATAAATTTCTCTTTGTCTGTTTCACTTACTGTAGTAATGTATGTACAGGGGTAGTCATGGGCAATTTCATGGAGAAGCTCACTATCTTGCGGAGGAATCGTTCCCAAAAGTGTTGCGGTATATGGGGTTTCCAGATCTTCTAGAGGGATTTCCAGCGATTCCCAGGGGAGCAGCTCTTCATACAGAGAACTAAAATGAGCTTCCTGGTTCTTTAACTGAGTCAATTCACCATCCAGTTTCCTACACCTCTCTATTAACCCAAAATTAAATGTCCTGAGAACATCTTTGTAGTCTTCTTCATCCACTAAGACTTTAGGGCTGAAAAAGCTTTCAATAAGATTCTGAGTAGTAGTTTCAAACTTTGATACAAAATCTAGAGTATACCGGATATCTGCAATCTGACGATCAACCTCAGCCGCTGTAACTGCTTCTTCTTCTCTTAAAATCTCTGCCCAACTGGGCCTTTCAAGTCTTTCTTTCAAATCGATTATCTGCACTAGTTTCAAATCATGTAACGTATTGATTAACTCGTCCTTTCGGCCGCCATGAGCAACGATATACACCTTGAGCATCTTAGATATTGGCATCCTTCCTCACTACCCTTGAGATAATCAGTTCTGCAGCCTCCTCTATTCTTCCCTGAGAGACTTTTCGGATTCGTTCCAATTCTTTCTCAGTTTCAGCACGAATAGCTTCAATTTCTTTTTCAGCTTGCTGAAAAATTTGTTTCTTTGAAGCTTCTGCCTCTTTTCTAGCTTCTTTCTCAGATTCTTCCACAAGCTTTTGAGCACCTTCTCTCGCCTTGCGGACAATTACATCTGCTTCTGCTTTTGCTCCAGAAACAATCTTTTCTGCCTGTGCTTCTACGTCCTTGATTTCTCTTACTACTTCGATGGTCACGACTCGTCACCTGCTCCCGCTAACAAAATTTCACTTTATAAGTTTTTCGTTTGCAAAGCGGGTTTGGCGTGTACAAAAATAGGATAGGAACAGAATTAGAACAGGATATTTCCAGAATTTTACATAAGTAAAGGTTACTTTCATAAAGATAAGAGAATAAAGTAGAATGAGATGGGCAGAGACTGCGAGCAGGCATTAGCGCAGAAAGACAACAGCTTCCAGAGCTGCTCGGATCTCCTCTTCTATTCCTTTCTTGGCTTCTTCGGGGATTTCAGTATGATTCATGGTTTTTCTCTCACTTTTACACGTTCCCAGGAGTATATTCCCATCCACTGCTAGAATTGCTCCCAGTCTCACTTTTTTGAGTGAAGCTATAGTAAACAAGGATGAACACTCCATTTCCACAGCCAGAAGGCCCAGAGAGTTCCAGTACTCAGCATCTGAAATGTAAAAGGAATCATCTGTCCATACAATACCTGTGTACGCTTCAGGGGCAGTCTTTTGCAGCGCATTAACAATATCTATGTGGGCAACAGCGGGAAATGGCAAAGGGACATACCGTCGAGAGGTACCTTCTCCCCTGCATGCAGCTAATGGAATAATGAGATCGCCAACTGCAATATCTTTCTGAAGAGCACCACAGGTCCCCACCCGAATAAAAGTGTCAGCTCCACACATAATTAATTCTTCTAACGCTATGACTGCTGAAGGAGCTCCAATGCCTGTGGAACAGACAGATACAGGTGCACCACCGTAGGTACCGGTAAACATGAGAAATTCCCTATTCTCTGCTATTTTTTCCGGGTCGTCAAAAAAGGAGGCTATCCACTGCGCTCGAGCTGGATTCCCAGGGAGGAGTACAGTATCAGCCACTTTTTCGGGATTGCATAACAAGTGGGCTGGTATCATATGATAGATTGATGGCTGTCTCTTTTAAGAATTTCCAAGGGTAGAATACGATGAGTGCATAGTGTCTGGAGAAGTGGTCATGAAAAGGGTCATGACGTGATCATTTATTCGGGAATAGTACCAAAGAGATTGCATATTACAGAAGAGGTTGATGTATCGGCAAAATGTATTTCCTTTTTAACTGAAAACCAAAAGGAATTTAAACGTTTGACAATCCAAAAAAGTATGCTCAGACTTCAGGTGCATGGCATTGTCCAGGCAGTGGGGTTTCGCCCCTTTGTACACAGGATAGCAGTAAAGCACAATATAACAGGGTTTATTGCCAATGTGGGGGATCATGTGGAAATTGCTGCACAAGGTACTCCAGAAAATATTGAGCAGTTTCTGAACGATTTAAAAAATAAAAAGCCGCCCATATCGGAAATTGATCGAATTGAAAAAGAAATTCTCCCAGATCAGCAATTTAAGGAATTTGAAGTGATTAAAAGTAAAAAGAGAGAAGGTGGAGAATCTATAATCCCTCCAGATATTGCAGTCTGTAATAATTGTCTCAAAGAGTTATTTTCCCCACGAGATAAGCGGTATTTGTACCCCTTTATTAACTGCACTCACTGCGGACCCCGGTTTACTATTATTGAAGAGATGCCTTACGATCGCGAGAAGACATCAATGAGCGCATTCCCCATGTGTGACTTCTGCCATCAGCAGTACACTGACATTGCAGACAGACGGTACCATGCAGAACCAGTGTGCTGTCCAGAACAGGGCCCCCACTACACTATGTCCACTGCAAAAGCAGCTGATCTCATAGACCAGGGAGGCATTGTGGCTGTAAAGGGGTTGGGAGGATTTCACATTGCCTGTAAGATCAATGACCCTGTGGTGCTACGGCTGCGAACATTGTTGAAAAGGCCACAACAGCCATTTGCTTTGATGGCCAGAAATCTAGAATCAGTAAAAAAAATTGCCTACACTTCTGAACAGGAAGAGAAATTACTGCAGTCCTGGATGCGCCCTATCGTGGTACTACCAAAGAAAGAACCCCTGAAAAATGAGGCTCCTTTACTCCATACCATTGGTGTCATGCTGCCCTATGCGCCTGTCCATCATTTGATTTTCCATCACTGTGCATCAGATGTACTGGTGATGACGTCTGCCAATTTTCCGGGGAATCCCATGATTATTGATAATGACACTGCAGAAAGGGAGCTTTCTTTTGTGGATGCTTTTCTGTACCACAATCTAGAGATTGTCAATAGATGTGATGATTCAGTAATCAGAAATGAGGTGTTTCTCAGAAGGTCCAGGGGGTTTGTTCCTAAAGGAATTCCTATTTCTCATACTACAGTTGTATTAGCTGTGGGTGGAGAACTGAATAACACGTTCTGTCTCACCAAGGGGGGAAAGGCCTTTTTATCACAGCATATTGGAGATACCTCCAACTATGATACGTTACTGTTTCAGAAAGAGGCTATCAATCATTTTATGAGGCTTTTGGTGTTGAAATGGGAAGATATCAATACAATTGTGTGTGATATGCACCCCCAGTACAACACCAGGAACCAGGCTGAAGCATTTGCTGAACAGTATGGTATCCCTTTGAAGATGGTGCAGCATCATTATGCGCATGCTTACGGGTTGATGGCAGAACATGACAAAGAAATGATGGTTATTACAGCTGATGGTGCAGGTTATGGGCTGGATGGACATGTGTGGGGGGGAGAGGTGCTTTTCAAAAATGAAAGGCTGGGGCATTTGGAGTATGTGCCCATGCTGGGAGGCGATCTGGCCACCAAGTACCCAGAGAGAATGTTGTTAAGTTATATAGAACATGAAATACCAGGGCACAGGTATTCAAAAGGGGAACAAAGAGTGTTACTGAATCAACTACAGAAGGAAAAAGTGTTAACATCTTCTACTGGAAGATTTTTAGATGCTGTGGCTGCTTTTTTGGGGGTGTGTTATGAAAGAACCTATGAAGGTGAGCCAGCCATGAAGCTAGAGTCTCTGGCTTTGAGAGGAGATAGCCTGGATATTGAAATGGAAGTCGAAGGTGACTGCATCATGGTGAAAGATTTTGTAAAGGAAATTTCCAGGTTAAAAGCTTCTAAGAAAGATGTAGCTAAAACTGCACACACTGCTCTGGGGAAGGCATACATGGAATTAGCATCTGGCGTTAATGATATGCATGTCCCTGTAGGATTTTCAGGTGGAGTTGCGTACAATGAAATTGTGACCAATGTATTGCAGAAAGAGGCAAAAAAGAGAGGAATCACATTTTATGTGCATCGGTTGGTCCCTCCTGGAGATGGTGGTACCAGTTTTGGTCAGGTTGCTTCAATACCTACAGAATAATAATTATGCCTGTTTTCGGCAAGAATTTGAATTAAAGACCCCCATTTTTTTCACTCTTTAGGAGGAGAACATGGTCTTTATTCATGACCGTGAACAAGGTTCAAACAAAACCTTATAATATCCGAGGCAGTGTACATGCTATGAAAGCAAAAACTCTCATGGGAATAAAAGTATATGACCGAGACGCTATTGAAATTGGGAAAGTCACTGACCTAGAGATCAATACAACCTCATTTGCTGTAGAGAAAATCTACATAAAATCTGGCCTCACCAAACAGCACGAGGTGACCCCACAGGATGTGGATCGTGTTGGTGATTCAGTCATTTTAAAAATTTCAAAGAATGAAGCAGAATCCTGATCAGAAGTTGTCCTCCCAATAACTGAGTGCTACCCAATTGTAATTCTGTAAGCGCAGCATTCATCCCCCTGGGCCATGGATGTTATCCGTTCTGTAGGGTGATCCAGGAGCATTTCGAGAAATGTGCTGTGAACATTGCACACCTGAGGATATTTCTGGGCTACGTCATAGAAGGAGCAGTTATAATTCCTCAGCCAGTAGGTATCTCCATCATTTTCTGAAGATGCATAAGCTCCCCATTCATTGAGGATGTCAGTCGCCACAGTAACTCGTTCTTCTAAGGATTTGCCCTGAACTCTTTCTGCATACAATTCTGAGAATTTTATTCCAATATTATCGAAGATAAAATCAAGCTTTTGTTCTCCATTTTCCTCAATAATTTCTTCAATAAGGAACTCTGTCAGCCAGCTGTAGTACTTGGGAAATAATTCCTCAGCCTTTTCTGTTATCATATAGCTGACCTTCGGCCTCCCGATGCCCTCTTTTAACCGTTCTCTTCTCACTAAAGATTCTCCTTCCAGTATGGTAAGATGCTGTCTGATTGCTGTAGGAGAGATTTCGATTCGGGAACTGAGGTCATCCACTGTGCATGCCCCTCTTTTCAGGATACGAAGTATTTCATATCTAGAGCTGCACATACCGACTGGATTCATCAACCCTCCTTGTATACCATGTTTAAATAACTTTCTACAGAACTCACTTTTTTTACTGTCGAAAATCACCAAACGTTAAAAAGGCTCAAAAAAAGATAGGGCATGATTACCATTGTGGCATGCGGCATCCTAGCAGATGAAATCAAAGGAGTGATCCAGAATCTCACCATTTCTCCGCCCATAATTATTATGCCCCCCGCCCTTTGTCTGCATCCTGAAAGATTAAAAAAAGAACTCAAAAAGGTGTTAGAAAAAATTGAAAATTCCAAAATTGTGGTGTATGGAAAATGCTTTCCCGGAATAGATGATGTCTGTTCCCAGTATGCTGCCCACCGGATTGCAGGTGAAACCTGTGCTGAAATAGTTGCTGGAGAACAGGTGTACCAGCTATTAAAGGAAGAACCAGGCACCTACTTTTTGCTTCCCACATTTTGCGAACAATTTGAGGAATTAACAAAAGAACTTGACATGGAAAAAACCAAGGGAATTCTCTTCAAAAACTATAATCGTTGTATATTTTTAGATACAGGAAAAAATGGTAATACCTGCAAAAAAATTGCTGAACAATTGGGATTGTCCTACCACAGGGAGGTAGTAGGCGTTTCTGTCCTCGAAAAAAGACTGAAAAATCTGCTGAATACCATCATCTAGGTGAGGGGTGAGATGTCACAAGAGAGCGAACCGAAAGCTTTATAAATGGTTACCCTAACACTAGGTAAAGGTAATAGCATCCTTATAGCTGATCGAGGTGAACAAAATGGCTGATCAAGTTAGACAAGGAGAAATCATGAAGGAAGGAACGCAGAGAATACTGGCCAGAGACGCTCAGAGAATCAATATCCTGGCCGGTCGCATCGTGGCTGAAACAGTGAGAACCACGCTGGGACCAAAAGGAATGGACAAGATGCTGGTAGACTCTTTAGGCGATGTGGTGATCACCAACGATGGAGCCACTATCTTAGATGAGATGGATATTGCTCATCCAGCAGCGAAAATGATCGTGGAAGTGGCCAAAACAGTAGACGATGAAGTCGGTGATGGTACCACTACTGCTGCTATCCTGGCTGGTGAATTTCTGAAAAAGGCAGAGGATTTGCTGGATCAGAAGATTCATGCCAGTGTCATAACCAAAGGATACAGGGAGGCAGCAGAAAAGGCCGAAAAGTTCCTTGATGAAATAGCGGTAGAAGCAGCTGATGACGAAACCCTGAAGAAAGTGGCTGTCACTACATTGACTGGCAAGGGAGCAGAGGTCGGAAGAGAATACCTGTCAGAAATGGCAGTGAAAGCAGTGAAAGCAGTAGAAGAAAACGGCAAGATAGACCTTGACGACATCAAACTGGAAAAAAAGGAAGGAGGCAGTTTAGAAGATTCCAAGATCATAGAAGGGATTACCATTGACAAAGAAGTGGTCCACGCAGGCATGCCCAAGAAAGTGAAAAATGCCAAGATTGCACTAATCAATGCTGCTGTAGAAGTAGAGAAAACAGAAACCGATGCCAAGATCAATATCTCCAGCCCGGAGCAACTGCAGATGTTCCTGGATCAGGAAGAGAAAATACTGAAGGAGCTGGCTGATAAAATTGCAGAAACTGGGGCCACTGTTTTGTTCTGTCAGAAAGGTATTGACGATCTGGCCCAGCACTACCTGGCCAAGCACAACATTCTGGCAGTTCGCAGGGTCAAAAAGAGCGACATGGAAAAGTTGACAAAGGCTACAGGAGGCCGCATTGTTACCAGCATCAATGAGTTGACAGAGAAAGATCTGGGAAAAGCAGGGCTGGTAGAAGAGAGAAAAATAGCCAAAGACGAAATGATCTTTGTGGAAGAATGTGAAAATCCAAAATCAATCACCATCTTGTTGAGAGGCGGGACCAAACACGTGGTGGAAGACCTGGAACGATCAATGCACGATGCAGTCAGTGTGGTAGCAGCTGTGGTAGAAGATCCCAAGGTATTAGCCGGTGGTGGTGCAGCAGAAATGGAATTGGCAAAGTTGATATCAGGATATGCTGATTCAGTGGGCGGCAGAGAACAGTTAGCCATAAAAGCCTTTGCTGAAGCCATGGAGATTATTCCCCGCAGCCTGTCTGAGAACGCAGGATTAGATCCAGTGGACATGATTGTCAAACTGAGAGCTGCCCACGGCAAAAAAGATGGTAAGAACTACGGACTGGATGTCTTTGAGTGCGAAGTTGTGGACATGTACAGCAGGGGCGTGCTGGAGCCGCGAAAAGTGAAGGAACAGGCCATAAAATCAGCATCAGAAGCTGCAGTTATGATCCTGCGTATCGATGACATCATTGCTGCTTCAGAACTGGCAGGAGGACCAGGAGGACCTCCAGGTGGCGGACCAGACGAATTTGACTAATCTCTTTTCTCTTTTTCTTTTGTTTTAGGTTCATGCTCTTTGGTTGGTGGTTACATTTTTGAGTGCTCTTTAATTTTCTCTTGGGATATAATTGAATGCAAACCTTTTTCTATCAACCTCTCCACAAAGCGCTATGGATGTAGTCATCTATAATGGTACAATTTTGACCATGTCCTCCCAGGCTGCAAAAGCTGTTTCTGTAGAAAATGGACGAATCTGCAGTTTGGAAAAGACTGAGGCCAAGAGAGAAATTGATCTGGAAGGAAAAACATTAATCCCCGGATTTATCGACTGCCACTGCCATTTCATCGGAATGGGATTAAAACTACTGAATGTGGACCTCTCCAGAGCGAAGAATACACAGGAAGCAGTAACGTTACTACAGAACAGAGCGTCTCGTTCAGAAAAAGGTAAATGGGTTTTAGGATACGGCTGGGACGAGAGTTTCTGGCCTGAAAAGAAGTACTTAGCTGCTGAAGACCTCTCAGGTATTGAACATCCAGTGGGTGCTGTACGGGTGGATGGCCACATGGCAGTGATCAATGAAGCTGCCCAGAACGTTCTGGGAGTCACCAAAGAGTACCTGTATGAGGATGAACTCTCCATGCTGCATACAGCTATCAGTGAGCACGATATAGCAGAAGCATTCAAAAAGGCATTACAGGTAGCTCACCAGCAGGGAGTGACTTCACTTCATGACAACCCTGGAAATATCAAGAATTTTTTGCTTTATCAACAGATGAATTGTAAAACCCTGAGAATCTATGTGAATCTCCCTGTTTCTGTATTAGATGCTGTGAATGAGCTGAATCTGGGAACAGGATTCGGAAATGAATGGCTGAGAATAGGAGGAATCAAACTATTTACTGATGGCTCCATCGGAGCCAAAACTGCTGCCCTCTCCTTTCATTACAAAGGGGAGGACAATAATGGATTGCTGGTCTACTCAGATGCTCAGCTGAGAGATATTTTACAAAAGGTCCATCCCAACCAGACTGCTGTACATGCTATTGGAGACAGAGCTATCCAGCAGGTGCTGAACTGCTCTGTTCCTGGTGAACGGAACCGTATTGAACACGCAGAGTTGGTGACAGATGATCACATACTATTAATCAAGTCACTGGGATTGATCTTATCCATGCAGCCCAATTTTCTGCAGTGGTCCCATCCTGAAGGATTGTACCATAACCGGTTTGGTATAGGCATGGATAATCGGTTTTCCACATTGAAAAAAGCAGGTATTCCTATTGTCTTTGGATCAGACTGCATGCCCTTCTCTCCATTGTACGGCATCCAGCAGGTGGTGAATGCTCCTTTTGAGGAACAGACCCTCTCGGTGATGGATGCATTAACCATGTACACTAAGAATGGTGCTTATGCATCCTTTGAAGAGGATATCAAGGGGACCGTAGAAAAGGGAAAGCTGGCAGATTTTGTAGTACTCTCCGGCGATCCCAGAGAAGAAGATATTCCCACACTAAGGGTAGAGATGACCATTGTGGGCGGCGAAGTTGTTTATGGATAATTTCTGAGGTTACAAGCCATCTTTTGCCATTGTTTTTATTTTTTTCATTTTTCTCCTGTCACTGTGCACAACGTAGTGGCTGCACCTCGGCTGATATGCGCAGTTTCACTCGAAAATGATGAAAAAGAGAAAGAAAAGATTATAAACTACTGCCAGAAATATAGTATAATGAGGATAACCAGATGCAGTATGCATTGATATGAATAAATAGTGAGGTGAAAAAAATGGCGTTACAGGAACCTAAAAGTATGGATGAACTGATATACTTCACAAACCGAGAGTTAGAGGGAGGCGGGCAGGTTATGTGCTGGGTGAGGAGAAGAGAATGCCCAGAATGTGGAGAAGGGCTCATGGGAAAGCCCAGGAAGAAAACAGGTGAAATAAGGGTAAGAGCACGCACGTATGTATGTCCAGAATGCGGGTACACAGCTGGAAAGAAAGAGTATGAAGAAACATTAATGGCAGAAGCAAAGTACACCTGTCCTCACTGTGGAAAACAAGGAGAATCAACCGTCCCTTTCAAGAGGAAAAAAATCAAGGGAGTGGACACTCTGCGGATTACGTGTGAGCACTGTGGTAAAAACATAGATATAACTAAAAAAATGAAACCCAAGTAATCATTGCACCTTTTTGCACATTTACGCCCTATATCTCCTGTAGAATATACTCTTTTTTCACTTTTTCTCCTTCGAATCCTACTCCTTCTGCTTCTAAGATCTTCCTTTTCAATTCGATTCCAGCACCAAATCCAGTCAGCCTCCTATCTGAACCAACCACTCTGTGGCAGGGTACTAAAAGGGGAACAGGATTTGCTCCCAATGCTTGTCCCACTGCTCTGTATGCTTTTGTTCCAATTTTTTCAGCCACCACCTTGTAGGTGGTTACTTTTCCCTTTGGAATTTTCTGGGTTGCTGTGTATACTCTTTGCTGAAAGGAAGTCCCGGTCACCCTGAAGGAATGAAAAAAAGTCTCCCCATGGGTGATCCATTGTACCACTTTTTCAGCAATT
>Ga0209636_10008542_pt1 | contig 10428 bp, 14 predicted proteins | sample DeeMarSWOR152_54_FD_187464 | JGI IMG/M metagenome (GOLD analysis project Ga0209636, IMG submission 187464) | Marine sediment microbial communities from White Oak River estuary, North Carolina - WOR-1-52-54 (SPAdes) (version 2) | ecosystem: Environmental > Aquatic > Marine > Intertidal zone >... | reverse complement strand
TTTACCACTTAATTTCGTATGAGCCGAGGATAAAATCGAGGTCATTTTGAAAAGCGGAGAGTTTTTCTTGGGGGAAGAGGGTTTCATCTACGTCAAGGAGCATTTTTGTTTCGTCCTGTGGTGAGCCTAGAATATGTACCCTGCCGCATTCCTTTTGGTTTTCCTCTTGTGCGGCCTGTGTTTTTAATGCCAGCGTGGTACGCGATTGAGTGTCGCCGCTGGGAAGACCATATGTTTGTGACTCAGTCTCAACAGCTATAATCCCTCGTTTCTGTAACAAGCCTTGTACCTCATCGCAGAGCATCCCAGGATTTAAGCCCCTGTAAGTCTTTTTAATCTGGATTGTCATTTCGTTCTCCTGCCGAATATTATAGCACTTTCTTATTTTAGTTTCGCTGCTCATATGATATAATTTGGAATCTGAAATGAAAAAAGAACTGATGCAAATCTTAGCCTGTCCCGTATGTAAAGGGGATTTGGAGCTTAAAGTGGATGAAGAAGAAGGGGAGGAAATAGTCAGGGGTTCCCTTTATTGCTCTAAGTGCAACTATTCCTACCCCATTATAGATACGATCCCCAATTTGTTGCCGCCGGAACAGCAAACTTAGCTCAAGGACTATACGCCACGCCTGTTGTGGGCGATTCCCAGACTTCTACGTTCACCAACTTTACCGGAGACCCGGAAAAACGGGCGTGGAGCGCATCATATATAGTGGCAGCAATATTCTCGCTGGAGGGGCCAATTTTATCAAGGGGGGGCACATCGTTCAGGCAGGTATGGTCGAATCGAGCCAGGACTTCCCTCAGGTGCTGCTTTAGCTGGGCGAAATCATAGGCCAGGCCGGTCTCATCGAGCCTGGCTGCTTCTAAACGAGCTACTACCTTGAAGCGGTGGCCATGTAGCTTTTCACACTTACCATGATAGTTTGGGAGGTAATGAGCGGCATCAAAGTGCTCTTCCACAAATAGTTGATACATCAAATCCTCCTTTATATTTTCGCACCCCCTTTTGTCCTTTAACATCGTTAGCTATTTGGGCAATACTCTTGCCCAGTTTGGGATGAACTAAGTCCGGGGCGATTTCAGCTAATGGTATCAGAACGAAAGCCCGGTCTTTCAAGCGGGGGTGCGGGATAGTTAAGCTCTGGGTTTCCATAATCTTGTTGTCATAGAAAAGGATATCTATATCTATAGGGCGAGGTGAATTTATTTGTCCGCTGGGAACTCTGCCCATTCTGGTTTCAATTTCTTTAGCGAGATGGAGAAGCTCCTCGGGAGGCAAGTTGGTGGTAATTCGGCAGACCAGGTTGAGGAACAATGGCTGCTCCTTATAGCCTACTGGCTCGGTTTCATAAATGGATGAGACCTCGTCAAGATTTACTTTTAGAGAAAGCGATGTCAGAGCCTGGCAGAGGTTTTCTTCCCGTTCTCCCAGGTTTGAGCCCAGACAAAGATAGGCAATGGCCAATTCGCTTACACGCCTCTCACAAGAGCATCGCTCATCTTGCACACACGTGCCATCTCCTTGACATCGTGTACCCGAACAATATCAGCGCCCTTGGCGATGCCGATGGCTATGGTGGCCGCCGTTCCCTCCAGCCGCTGGTCGCCGGGTGGAACGAATGCCACTTCACTCGACCTTTGTTCAGGAGTTAAATCCAGCACCCAGCCTATAAAAGACTTGCGTGAGCTACCCAGAAGGATAGGCCTGCCCAGCACCTGAAGTTCTTCCAGGCGTTGCAAGGCTTCCAGATTTTGCTCCTGTGTCTTGCCGAAACCTATGCCCGGGTCAACGATGATATTCTCCCGGGGCACTCCTGCGCTTAACGCTTGCTCGATGGCTCTTTTCAAATCGGAAATAACCACAGACATAATGTCGTGGCATGAAGAACCACGCTGATTACTCATCAAAACAATCGGCACGCCTTTTTGGGCTGCTAACTCGGCCAGCCTGGGCTCCTTCTTCAGTCCCCAGATGTCGTTTATCATATTGGCTCCGGCATTTAAAGCCTGGCGGGCTACCTCCAGCTTATAGGTATCCACACTCAGGGGCACCGATATCTTGTGGGACAGCTTTTCCACGACAGGAATCACCCGTCGTAATTCTTCGTCGGGTGAAATCGGAGTTGAGCTAGGACGAGTAGATTCACCGCCGATGTCAATTATATCTGCTCCTTCAGAGGCTAATCGTTCTGCCCTGGCTACGGCTTCTTCAACGTCTGCCAGTCCATCGCCAGAGAAGGAATCCGGGGAAACATTTATCACGCCCATGACATAAGTTCGCTTGCCCCAGTAAAAGATGCTCCTGCCGCATCGGGTGGGATCCAGCTCGCTTGGTTGGTAATCAGGCATGTTATTGATTATAGCAGAGGAGGCGATTAAAATAGTAAGGCAACAAGCAGTAAAAACATACTAGCCATACTCGCGTAATCTTAAATGGGTAAGACGTTAGCCGAGAAGATTCTAAGCCTTAAATCGCATGGCGAGGCTAAAGCTGGGGACGTCGTGATTGCTGATGTGGATTTGGCTTTTGTCCAGGATACTACTGGACCCCTCACCATAAGACAGTTTAAGGAAAGCGGTTTTGAAGCTCTGGCTGAGCCGCAACAGACAATAATATTCCTGGACCATGCTGCTCCTAGTCCCGAGCAGCAGCTTTCTAATGACCATATTCTTCTGCGCCGCTTTGCTGAGGAAACAGGCTGTCGCATCTATGAGGTCGGCGAAGGCATCTGTCATCAGCTGGTCGCGGAAAATTTCGCCAATCCCGGGGATATCATTGTGGGTGCGGACTCTCATACTGTTACTGCTGGTGCTTTAGGAGCTTTTGCCACTGGCATGGGTTCCAGCGATGTTGCCGTAGCCTTAGCTCTGGGTAAAACCTGGTTTCGGGTGCCGGAAAGTTTTCTCATTGAGCTCAATGGCGTCTTTCCTCGGGGAGTTTATGCCAAGGACTTAGTTCTGTATCTCATTGGCCAGATTGGCGCTGATGGTGCTAATTACAAGGCTTTGGAATTTGGTGGCGAGGCTTTGGCTCGGATAACTATGTCGCAGCGTCTCACTATCGCCAATATGGCTGTGGAGGCCGGGGCCAAGGTTGGCCTGTTTCCTGGTGATAAAATCACCCAGGACTTCCTCATAGAGCATGGCCGGGGCGACAATTACAAGCCGCTATATCCCGATGATGAGGCAAATTATGAGCAAGTCATACCTGTGAATCTCGGCCAGCTTGAGCCAATGCTCTCTCTTCCTCACGCTGTGGATAACGTCCATCCAGTGACTCAAGTAAAAGGGGTCAAAATCCAGCAGGCATTTATTGGCACTTGTACTAACGGACGTCTGGAGGATTTAGCTGTGGCTGCTGAGATTCTTAAGGGCAAGAAGAGGCATCCCGGTACTAGATTGCTCATAGCGCCAGCTTCGAGGCAAGTGCTCATTCGAGCTATGGACAAAGGCTATATTCGGAACTTACTTGAAGCTGGAGCAGCGATTCTACCGCCGGGTTGTGCTGCTTGCCTCGGTCTCCACCAGGGGGTGTTGGGAGATGGTGAGGTTTGCCTTTCCACCGCCAATCGTAATTTTAAGGGAAGAATGGGCAACCCAGAGGCTATGATATACTTGGCCAGTCCGGCAACTGCCGCCGCCTCAGCCATAAGGGGCGAGATTACTGCCCCCAGGGAAATTATGTGATGCCTGACTTAGTGCTCAAGGGTAAAGCCATTAAACTGGGCGATAATATCTCCACAGATGATATTATTCCCGGCAGGTTTGCCCATTTGAGGAGCAACTTGCCTGAACTCGCCAAACATGTCTTGGAGGATACTGTGCCTGGATTTGCCTCAAGGGTAAAGTCAGGTGACTTTCTCGTGGCGGGCAAAAATCTTGGTCTGGGTTCCAGTCGGGAACATGCCCCGGTAGTAATCAAAATGTCGGGGGTAGGCGCTATTTTAGCCAAATCGGCAGCACGCATCTTTTTCCGGAACGCCATAAACCAAGGTTTGCCTGTTCTGCTCTGCGACACCGATAAAATCGGCGACGGCGATGAACTGGAGGTAAATTTGACTGGTGGTATGATTGCTAATTTGACTTCTGGTGTTGCATTAAGATGTAGTAAGATGCCGCCGATAATGTCCGCCATCCTTAAAGAGGGTGGGCTTATCCCGTACATACAGAAGCATAAGGACTTCAAGCTATGAAAGCATTACTAGCATGAGGGTTTTGAATTTAGGGCATTCGGATTTTGGATTTGTTTAGAGTTTAGAAATTGGCATTTAGGATTTATTGCGATGCAGCATAGAGTAACTTTTATCCCTGGCGATGGTATAGGCCCTGAAGTGGCTGAGGCGACACGGCGGGTACTGGACGCTACGGGGGTCAAGTTCCAGTGGGATACAGTTATCATAGGCAGTCAGGCTCAAGATAAGTTTGGCACACCTCTCCCTGACCAGGCTCTCCAGTCCCTAAAGAAAAACAAAGTCGCCCTTAAGGGACCGGTGACCACGCCCATAGGCACTGGCTTCAGGAGCGTCAATGTCGCTTTGAGGCAGACGTTAGACCTTTATGCCTGTCTTCGTCCTTATAAGGTTTACCCCGGCATGAATACGCCGTTCAAAGGCGTGGATATAGTGGTGGTCAGGGAAAATACTGAAGACCTCTATGCCGGTATCGAATTTGCCAAGAATGATTCAGGAACAAAGCAATTGCTGGATTTCGTGCTCGATACTACTGGAAAGGAAATAAGGGAAGATTCCGCTGTGAGCCTGAAGGTTATATCTCAAACAGCCAGCCAGCGCATTGTCAAATTTGCCTTTGAATATGCCAGACAGAACGGCAGAAAAAAGGTTACTGCGGTTCACAAGGCTAACATACTCAAGTTCTCCGATGGACTTTTCCTGGATACTGCTCGTGAAGTTGCCAAAGGATATAGCGATATAGAATTTGGCGATATGCTGGTGGACGCAACCTGCATGGAGCTGGTCAGAAAGCCTCAGATGTTTGACGTCCTCGTGCTGCCCAATTTGTACGGCGACATAATTTCGGACCTCTGTGCTGGGCTGGTCGGCAGCATGGGCGTAGCGCCTGGAGCCAACATCGGGGATGAGGTAGCTATCTTTGAACCTACTCATGGTAGTGCCCCTAAATACGCCGGGCAAAATAAAGCCAATCCCATGGCTACGATGCTCTCCGGGGTGATGATGCTGCGTTATCTCGGGGAGAAGGATAGCGCCGATAAGATGGAAAGCGCTATAGCTGAGGTCATAGCTGAAGGCAAGAATGTCACCTATGATTTGAAGCTCGATCCTGCTACAGCGGTAGGCACCAGCCGGGTAGCCGATGCCGTGATAGAGAAGCTAAAGCCCTGAGCCGAACCAGGCGGTTATGGTGAAATTTCTTATGGCGAGGGCATGATGGGAAGCACCATTATGGCAGAGGGTAAATCAGGTTAGGGAAACTTGGAGTTCGCATATACCGCTGTTAAGAGAGATTGCCCAAAGCCCTTTAAGAAAGTAAGAATTAAACTATGTGAAAGAAGATGAAAAATGAAGCTAACTAAAATCGAAAAAAGAGTAATGGTCAGCCAGAAGCATGCCGAGCACGGTATTGAACACGTTGAAAGATTATTGCCGTATGTAAATCTAAAAGAAAATCAAAATTACCTCGAAGTGGGATGCGGCAATGGGCATACGTGTAAATACCTAGCCAGGAAATATCACTTGAACGTTACTGGAACTGATGTTGACCCGGAAATGATTCAGTTTGCCAAGGAGAATATTGACGATATCCCAAGTATTCGTTTCTTGGAAATGGATGCAACAAAAATGCCTTTTGAGGATAACGAATTCGATATTGTTCTCTCCTTTGGGGTCATGCATCATATAGGCGATTGGGAAAAGGCGTTGGAAGAAATAAGTCGGGTTTTAAAGCCACAAGGGTTTCTTATTTTCGGTGATATCACATATTCAAGATTTACCACCAGAATTTTTAGGCCTATCGTAAAGAACTATGGTGTTTATACAATTGATGATATAACCCATTGTTTAAAAAGAAATGACTTCGAAATTGTTCATAAAGAGGGACCCAAGGGGATAATGATGAAATACTATAGCCTAGTGTTTCGGAAAATAGAGTGAAATTATGACGCCATTCTAGAAGAAGGGTGTTGACATGAAGGGAGTGCCCCTTCTTGAGAAAGTTTTTGAGGATGCTGAAGGCAAGGATGTCACCTATGGTTTGAAGCTTGACCCTGCCACTGCGGCAGGCACCAGCCAGGTAGCCGACGCTGTAATAGAGAAGCTAAAGCCTTAATCTGAACCAGGCGATTGTGGTAAAGTTTCTTACAGCGAGGGCGGGAGAGGAAGCACCACCATAGCAGTGAGTAAATCGGATTAGACAAACTTGCAGTTCGCATATACCGGTGTTATACGCAATCGGCTTCGGGATGCTCGAAATAAAAAGACATAAAAACAGGGCATAACTTATATAAGGTGGTAAAAAATGGCAGACTTTCAAGCAAAGATGTTTAATAAGAAAGCTTCTGATCCGAGAAACAAACCCGACCAGATTGTAGAAGCTATTGCATTAAAGCCTGGTCAAAGTATTGCTGATATTGGATCTGGGGGAGGCTATTTTTCTCTACGATTTGTCGAGATGGGAGGGAAAGAAGGAAGAGTTTATGCTATTGATACAAAGCCAGAATTTTTAGAGTATGTTAAAAATAGTGCCAAAGAAAAAGGATTGGATAATGTTATACCAACGCTTGTATCAGGGGATAAATTAGATTTACCTGAAAACAGCTTAGATTTTATATTTATGCGTAACGTCACCCATCATATACCAAATCGGGTGGAGTATTTTAAGAATTTAAAAGTATTTTTAAAACCCGATGGCAGGATTATCATAATAGAATACAAAAAAGGTAAACCTTTCACTTTTCGTGGAATATTTGGGCATGATGTTCCTAAGGAGATTATTACACGGGAAATGGAAGAAGCGGGATATCAATTGGAAAGGGAATTTGATTTTTACCAGAGCAGCACTTTACTATCTATTCAAAGAGATGAAAATGAAAAATGGAAATATTACTGGAGAAGAGCAGAAGATAGAGAAGGAAGATAAAATATGCAGCCTCCCTTCGCTCCTCGCCCTTTGGGGCGTATAACAGAGCGTATCTGGCTTCGTGCCTTGGGCACTCCGACCCAAATTTGCCCTTCGGGCAAACTTCGGATACGCTCAAGACGTTATCAGAGATTTTGGGCATAGATTCATTGGGGAATTCATTATAACCTTTGAGTGAAACGAGGGCGGAATCCCAGGAGTGCATTGGGCTTTCTAATCAGCCGTCGAGAGTTCATTAAAGACCTTTGACTTATCAGGTATTACAAGCTACCATATCAGCATGAACACAAGCAGGGCGCCTGAGCTGGCCCTTTTCCCTTTAACCGCTGAGGTGAATAATCAAGGACATCTCGTTATCAGCGGCTGCGATGTTGTTGACTTGGCTAAGGAATTCGGCACGCCGCTCTACCTTTTTGATGAGTCTACCCTCCGCCATAAGTGCCGTGAATTCAAAGACGAGTTCTGTAAATATCATCCTGATACCCTGGTCATTTATGCCTCTAAAGCCTTCCTGAACCGAGCTTTGGCTCTTATATTTAAGGAAGAGGGCCTTGGACTCGACGTCGTCTCCGGGGGAGAACTTAGCATCGCTCATTCCGTGGATTTTCCTCTGGACAAGGTCTATTTCCACGGTAACAACAAGACGCCGGAAGAATTGAATCTTGCCCTGGATTTGAGAGTTGGCAGGATTGTGGTGGACAACTTCTATGAACTTGAGCTACTTAACAAGCTAGTCGGGGAAAGGGGGATGAGGCGGGATATTTTGCTTCGCCTCACTCCGGGGGTCGACCCCCACACTCACCAATATACTACTACCGGGACGATAGAGAGCAAATTTGGCTTTCCTTTGGCTACCGGGCAAGCTGAGGAAGCAGTAAACCAGGCTTTGTCAGCCTCCAACCTTAACCTTTTGGGCTTTCATTTCCATCTCGGCTCCCCGGTGTCTGAAGTTCAGCCTTATGAGCTGGCTATGGAGCTTTTGCTTCGCTTTGCCCAGGAAATGGGCCGAAAATTCGGCTTTAACCTTAGCGAATTCGATGTCGGTGGCGGCTTTGCCGTCCCATACACTCTAGACTCCAAGGTGCCCACAATAGCTGATTATGCCAGGGCTTTGACTGGCAAGTTGAACGGTCTTATTTCAGGACTGGGATTGAGTCGCCCTCGGCTAATTATCGAGCCAGGAAGGGCAATTGTCGGGCAGGCCGGAGTGGCATTGTACAAGGTCGGGGTGGTAAAGGAGATACCGGGCATAAAGAAATATGTCTGTGTTGATGGGGGCATAAGCGACAACATCCGCCCGGCTCTTTATGGAGCTAAACATGAGGCTTTGGTGGCTAACAAAGCTTTGGAGGCGGAAAGAGAAGTGGTTACCATTGCTGGCAAGCTCTGTCAATCTGGTGATATTTTAGTAAGGGATATCAATTTGGCTTCAGTGCATCCCGGTGACATCATAGCTATTCCAGTTTGCGGCGCTTATTCCATACCCATGTCGAGCAATTATAATGCCATGCCCAGGCCGGCTATAGTTATGGTAAAGGAAGGTCGAGGGCGTCTTATTCGGCGCCGGGAAACCTATCAGGATTTGATGAGTCTGGACCTGATTTAACATGTGGCAAGTTATAGGACAGGATAAAATTTTATCTCTGCTGGATTACAGCCTTAAAACCAATGCTATAGCCCACGCCTATCTTCTAGTAGGGCCGCGGCATGTGGGTAAAGGGACTTTAGCCTTCAATTTGGCTCAAGCCCTGAATTGTGATGGCCCCGAACTGCCTTGCGGTCAATGCCGCTCCTGCCAGCGAATCCTGGAAGGCAAGCACGCTGATGTCACCCCTATCGGCTTGGATTCTAAAACGGAGATTGGCATTGATGATATTCGAGGGCTGCAACGCTTAGCCAACCTGCCACCGTATGAAGGTAAGTGTAAAGTGTTTATCATTGATGACGCTGAGTATCTATCTACTGAGGCGGCTAATTCCTTGCTCAAGATATTAGAAGAGCCACCGCAAAGGGTAGTTTGGCTTTTATTGGCTGCTGAGGAGGAGCACCTCTTGCCGACAATTATTTCACGCTGTCAGCGGCTGGAATTGAAGCCTGTGCCATCAGAGCAAGTGCAAGAGATACTCATCAATTCATATAACGTTGATGCTGATAAAGCGAAGCTTTTGACTCAATTGTGCCATGGTCGCCTTGGCTGGGCATTGTCTGCTTTGGCAAATGACGATATATTAGAGCAGCGGTCCCAAAGGATAGCCAAGCTGGTCTCCTTATTAACTGCCGGCTTGGGGCAAAGGTTTGCCTATGCCCAAGAGCTAGCAAGCCAATTTAGCCAGGACCGGAGAGCCGGGGCAGAAATAATAGAGATTTGGCTCGACTGGTGGCGTGATTTGATGCTCATTAAAGGTGGTTGCAAGGAGGCCATCATCAATGTAGATTATGAGGTAGCTCTGGAAGAACAAGCCAGGAGATTAAGTCTGAGCGAGATCGAAGGGTTTCTGGCTAATCTTTGCTTGCTACAGGAGGAAATCTCTAAGAATGTTAATCCCCGTTTAGCATTGGAATGGCTGATGCTCAATTTACCTAGAAAGAAACTGAGTATAAAATCCTGAACGAGAATGTCATTGCGGAGTTTAGAATATAATATATCTCGATGGCTAACATAATTGGAGTCAAATTCCGCCCTAGAGGAAAATTAGTCTACTGTGACGCTGGGGAGATACCCCTGCAATTGAACGACTATGTAGTGGTGGATACTGGTCGTGGTCTAGGCGTGGCTAAAGTCGTTACTCTTGAAGCCCCGTCTCAACCAGGCGAGCAATTAATGATGGTAGTACGCCAGGCTGAGGAAGAGGATTTAGAGGAAGTTCGGCGGAACCTGGAAGAAGAAGGCTTAAGCAAGTGCCATGAAATGGCAGCCCAACTTGGGTTAGAGATGAAGCCACAAGCGGCTCGCTATGATTCTAAGGGCGAGCACCTGACCATATTCTTCAGTGCTCAGGAGAGGGTGGACTTCCGGGAATTGGTTCGGAGATTAAGCCGTGCTCTGGAAACACGGGTGGAGTTAAGGCAAGTGAGGGCAAGGGATGAGGCTAAGCTGTTGGGTAGCATAGGCAAGTGCGGCTATCCTTTATGTTGCCAGAATTTCCTCACCAGCTTTGCCTCAGTATCTATTAAAATGGCCAAGGAACAGAGCTTGGCCTTGAATCCTATGAAGATATCGGGCATCTGTGGAAGGCTCCTTTGCTGCTTGTCGTATGAAAGCAAAGACTATGCAGCTATGAAAAAGAAGATGCCTCAGCCGAAACAAGAAAT
>Ga0209636_10008541_pt1 | contig 10428 bp, 10 predicted proteins | sample DeeMarSWOR152_54_FD_187464 | JGI IMG/M metagenome (GOLD analysis project Ga0209636, IMG submission 187464) | Marine sediment microbial communities from White Oak River estuary, North Carolina - WOR-1-52-54 (SPAdes) (version 2) | ecosystem: Environmental > Aquatic > Marine > Intertidal zone >... | reverse complement strand
TCTTCACACCATCTTAATATACCTTGATCACGAGTTTACGCTTAGAGGATGGGAATTCATACCTGCCGTAGAATTTTCAAGGGAAATAGTTCCCGTTTTTAAAAAAAAAGAGGAAGAGGAAGAAGATGAAGATTTCTTGGATCCAAGCTTCATCCTGATGAAAGTGGGCGTACAACACTACGCAAAATTATCAAAAGAGGAACAAAAAGCTCTAACAGAGCCATTAAACCTAAAAATTAACAAGGACCAAATCAACTGGAAAAGGATAACTTATGAAACAGGCATAACTGAAGAAAGAAAGGAGGAAATAATCGGCCTCTTTGAAAAAGGAAAAACCCTTTTTGAAGCAATAGAAGTCTTAGGATTTGACGAAGCAATGACCATATACCACTACCTAAACTCCTTAAGCGAAAAAACAAACGATAACTGATCTTCTTCTACCACCAATACTCATAACCTGTTGTAAAACTAACTTCTTTTCCTGTTTTAACCCGTTTTGGAACCCATCGTATTAATATATAAATAGAATTTTCGTAAATCATTTATGCACTAGAGTAAAGACAGGTTTATGTTTTGCATGGTGGTTTGTTTTGAAGTTGTATGAGTTTGAGGCTAAGGGGATTTTGAGAGAGTTTGGAGTGGCTGTTCCTCGTAGTAAGCTTGTAAGTTCTGTTGATGAGGTTTTTTCTGTTGCAAAAGAGTTTGGTTCTTGTGTTGTTAAAGCACAAGTTCTAGCAGGGGGTAGGGGTAAAGCTGGCGCTGTTAGATCCGCTCTAACTCCCGAGGAAACGGTGAAAATAGCTGAAAAACTGTTAAAAAAGGAAGTGCTTGGAGAAATCGTTGAAAAACTTCTTTTAGAAGAAAAAATCGATATTTTAAACGAACTTTATGTAGCAGTCACCGTGGATACTTTTCAAAGAAAACCCTTAATTTTAATCGGATTAAAGGGAGGAGTTGATGTCGAAGCCTTCGCCAGTGAAGTGTTTAAACTCTCTCTGGAGTCTTGGTCTGAAAATAAACACTCTTCCAAAAAGATAGAAGAGTTTGTGGAAACGCTTTTTCAAAAAACCCTTATAGATCCTCGTGTTGCGATGGAAGAGTTTAAAAAAACCTTGTTGTCTATGTGGGAGTTGGCTTTAAAATACGATTGCGAACTTGTTGAGATAAACCCGTTAGCCCTGTCTGAAAAAGGTTTAGTGGCTTTAGATGCAAAAATCTTGGTCGATGATAATGCCCTTTTCAGACAAACAAAGATTAGAAAGCAGGCACAAAAACGAGCTCGGGAAATACTTGAAGCTGAAGCTGAAAAAGCAGGCTTTTCTTTCGTTCTACTTCAAGGAGATATTGGTGTCATAGGTAATGGTGCTGGTTTGGTAATGGGCACCTTAGACCTTGTCAAGGATATGGGAGGAAATCCCGCGTGTTTTGTAGATATAGGTGGAGGTGCAAGTCCTGACCAAGTTAAAAAAGCTTTGGAGTTTGTGTCAAGAATATCGGGATTGAAAGTGATACTTGTAAACGTTTTTGGCGGTATTACAAGGTGTGATGAAATAGCCGAAGGCATAGTAGAGTGGCTACAAGAACTTAAATCCCAAGAAAAACCCATTTTACCCCTTGTGTGTAGGCTTACCGGAACAAAAGAAAAAGAAGGTCAAAAAATCCTAAAAAAAACAGGAATAGAAGTTGAAACAAACACGGAAAAAGCAGTAATAAAAGCTACAAAACTATCAAAAAAAGAAATGTAAAAAATATCACCTCTTAAGAAAAGAAAAAGAAGCAGAAATATCAATTATCGCACATACACTTTTTCTAATTTCGTTTAAAAAGAAAGGTTTTTTATCTTGCGATTTCTCGCCCTTAAAATGGTGTTTTCTATGTCTGAAGTAACAAAACCTACAATAGCGCCAACAGTGTTTGCAGATCATGATAATGAAAACTACTACATTCAGATTGAATTACCAGGTGTAAAGAAAGAAGATATCGAACTAGAAGTCAGTGAACAAGGTTTCTGCATTAAAGGACCAAGGGAAGATATCGAGTTTTCATGTTGCTATCAATTAGCCCACGAGGTGGTCCATACAAGGGCTAAAGCCAAATTTGAGAACGGTTTGCTAGATGTCGTCATACCACTAACACACCCTGTATCAGGAATAAGAGTGAAAATAGATTGAAAGAGAGAAAATTCGCCAATATTTGACATAAACACATACTTTTTCCTTTTTTTCAAATTTTTGAAGATATTTAACATCATGCTTTTACCTTAAGGTTTTGCAATTCGAGAGCTTTATTTATTTCAAATAGAAATGAAACTAATTCTCAATAACTTTTTTATTTCAAATTTTATCAACAATAAGCTAACAAAAACAATTAAAACAAATTTTAAAGTTTTAAGGAGGGTTCCTAAAACGGGAATTATTATCCATGAAAATACAAAAGTCCTAGTGCAAGGTATAACGGGGAGACAAGGAAGGTTTCACACAAAACTTATGCTAGAATATGGTACAAAAGTAGTGGCAGGAGTTACTCCAGGCAAGGGAGGGGAAACAGTTCACGGAGTCAAGGTTTATGACACGGTAAAAGAAGCGATGATGGAAAGTAATAATGTTAATACTTCCATTGTTTTTGTGCCTTCTCCTTACTGTTTAGAAGCGGTAAAAGAAGTTCTCATCGAAGGAATAAAACTCGTTGTAGTAATAACAGAACACTTACCTTTGTGGGACGCTTTAAATATGGTAAACATTGCTGAGGAAAAAGGAGCAAGAATCATTGGCGCAAACACTCCAGGAATAATAAACCCAAAAGCAAAGTGTAAAGTAGGCATCATGCCAAACAAAATAAACATCCAAGGAAACATAGGTGTGGTAAGCCGTTCAGGCACCCTCTCCTACGAAATAATATTCTCCCTTTTAGAGGAAGGGCTTGGAATCAGCACATTCATCGGCATAGGCGGTGACAAAATCCACGGAACAAACTTTACTGAAGCTCTCTCCCTCTTTGAAAAAGACAAAGACACCGAAAAAATAGTCATGATAGGCGAAGTAGGAGGAGAAGAAGAAGAAAAAGCCGCCGACTACATAAAAGAAAACATATCAAAACCCGTAGTAGCATACATTGCCGGAAAATACGTTCCAAAAGGCGTTAAAATGGGTCACGCAGGAGCAATAATAGAAGGAGAAAAAGGAACAGCAGAAAACAAAATCAAACAACTAACAAAAGCAGGAGTAAAAATCGCAAAAACCCCAAAAGAAACCGCCAAACTATTACAAAAAACTAAATAAGTCAAATTCGCGAAGCAAAGCTTTTAGGGGTAATCATCCTTCAAGAACTACTTGTATGAGTTCATCTATACTTTGAAGGCTTAAGACAGAAACGGTTAAAATCCTTTTTAAAATCTCTCCAATTACCGTCAATCTTTCTTCTATGGCGGGGGGCAGAGATTTAGCGTTAAAAACCAAAGTAAAATAATCTTCCTTATAAAGAACCATATAAACAACTATGTACTCATCGTTAAAAAAGGAGATCTTCAATTTATTAGATTCAGATTTCGTCTCCTTTAATAAATGATAAGCATCCTCAATTAAACGTAAAGATCCATGAGGTCTATCGCTTATTACAGTAAGAGGTAACACTTCATCATCTACAACAACGATATCTTTAGCCCTCAAAACACCCTTAATTGTCTTAAGGAAGTTTGTAAGAACTTTTTCACGTGACTTTGCATACTTACGAATTGTCTCTCTATCCAAAACCTCTTCGCTCAACGTTATTACCATATAAATATACCCATTATTATTTTATATCGTTTTAGTTTTAACCTCCCCTATTTTTATAGCCCTCCCTCTGAGGGAGTTTGATTCAAGTTTTCAACGATTTTCAGCAACTCTTTAAAAGAGTTTATCACAAAGTCCGGTTCTTCCTCAGGAGAAGAAGGTTCTTCCAAGTATCTTGAGTTCCATCTCAAGAGGATGCTTTCCATGCCCGTTTTATTCGCTCCAAGGATATCTGTGCTTATCTTGTTCCCTACAAAAACAACTTCTTCAGGTTTAAGCGAAAGCGTTTCTAAAACAAAATTAAAGATTGAGACATCAGGTTTTCCTACCCCAAAAGACTTTGAAGCAATAACATAGTCAAAAAAATGAAGAAGCCCCAACCTTTCCATAATCCATTCAATGTCCTCTGTTGTAGAAGTAGTAGTGTTACTTATTACGGCAAGCTTATACCGCCCTTTAAGCTTCTCCAAAACCTCTTCAGCACCATCAAGAGGCTGAAAACTCTCCTCATCGATCAAAGTATCTCCCAAATCAAAGAAAATCCCTTTTAGCTGCATCAAAACTACTCCTCGCAAAATCCAAGAGATCTGAAACAAAAAACAAGATAAAGATTACTTTTAAACTTTAAACGCACAAGTTTTATAACCATTGATATATTTATTAGGTTTTTCGAAAACCTTTCCTACCTTTAAAAGTCTCTTTTTATAAAAACTCTTGTTTTCTCTTCCTTATATTGTCTGTTTTTTAAAGGCCCAGCAAGCAAGAGAGAGCAAGATTACAGCAAAAAAGCCAAGATACACAAAGGAAAGGAAAAGCCCTATATTTGCATGAGAGGAGCCCCATAATACATCAAAGTTTGCCGCTTTTTCGCCGATTAGGTAGTAGCGTATAATGCTTACTACGTGGGTTATAGGGCTATACTTTGCGAATTCTTGCAAACCTTGTGGAAGAAATACTATAGGGTATATTGCGCCACTAACAAAGAATAAGGGCATTGCTGTTAACTGCATAACACCTTGAAATCCTTCAAAACTTTCAATTTTTGCCGCTATTGCTGCCGTTAAACCGAAAAGTCCTAAAGACACTAAGATGATGGCAAAAAGCATGGGCAAGATTTTGTAAAGACTAAGCTCAAATTTGGCTCCTATAGCTAAAGCTAATAACAGTACTAGAATTGCTTGGAATAAGCTCCGAGTAGCTATTCCTGCCCCATTGCCCAGTGGTATTGTTGAACGTGGTATGGGTGCAACAAGAAACTCCTTCATCATCCCAAATTCTTTATCAAAAAGGAGGGTCATTCCTCCAAAAAGACTGCTAAACAGAACAGTCATAGTGATAACTCCACATGCTAAATAAGTTAAATAATCATATTCCGCCCCAAAAGGGCTACCTCCCAAAATATTATTAAAGGTCTTACCAAGTACCACCATCCATAAAATCGGCTGAACAATCATGCTTATAATAATCGACCTACGCCTAACGCTAATTCTCAAAATCCGCTTATAAATCGGTAAAAAACCATTTAAAAACTTCTCGAAAACCATCAAAATCACCACAAAAACGCGCTAAAATCCCTTAAAACCTAGAACCTTCATATTAGCTTCGTGAAAGCTTTTTTATAACAAAATGCTTCTTAATGCCTTCAGATCCCGATGCTTCCTCTTCTCTAATTTCTCTACCGGTATAAGCAATAAAAACATCATCTAAAGAAGGCTTTTTTAAACTAATACTCAAAGCATTATAACCTGTCTCTTCAAGCTTTCTAATAATTTTAGGCAAGCTTTTATCGCTCTCTGCAATCGTCAACTCTAAACCGTTATCTTGTTTCACGATCACGTTTTTAATATAATTCTCAGGCTTAAAAGCAGAAATAGCTAGCCCAACATCGCCCTCCCCTGTTATTTTGACTACATCCCCTCCAAGACTGTTTATAAGCTCAGAAGGAGAGCCTGTCGTGACAATTTTACCATAATCGATTATGGAAAGCCTTTCACAAAGGTGTTCCGCCTCGTCAAGATAATGGGTTGTAAGAAACACAGTAACACCCTGCTCCTTGTTAATTAATTTTATGTAGTCCCAAATGTGGAACCTAGTCGTCGGATCAAGGCCTAAAGTAGGCTCATCAAGGAAAAGGATTTCTGGTCGTGTAACAAGGCCTCTTGCTATCTCAAGACGCCGTCTCATGCCCCCAGAGTACGCCCTAACCAAATCTTTCGCCCTAGCAGTTAAACTAACAAGTTCTAATAACTCTTTAATTCTCTCCTTTGCTATCTCTTTTTTTACCCCCCAAAGCCTCGCATGAAGCATCATATTCTCATAACCAGAGTACCTATCTTCCAAAACGGAATCTTGAAAAACTATTCCTATGCGCCGACGGACTTCATCAGGATGCTTAACAACATCAAAACCGCTAACTATAGCTTTGCCAGAAGTAGGCTTTAGGAGGGTGGTCAACATATTGACCGTGGTAGTTTTACCAGCCCCATTAGGCCCAAGAAATCCGAAAATTTCACCCTTCCTAACCCCCATATCAACTTGATCAACCGCTTTTATCGTCTTGTTAAATACCTTTGTCAACTTTTCCGTAACTATTATATCCTCTAGCAAAGCAAACATCCCACCAAAACTAAAAGCAAATAATAAACATAGTTACATATGAAATAAAGCTTTTAGGAAAAATAGGCTTAATTTCCAAAAAAAGGGTTAAAGCCTCTGTTCAAAAACATACTTTTACTTTTTTAATATAAGTTGTTGAGCTTTAAAAATCAAACCTTTTATATTTTATTATTAAAAAAAGAAGAGGTAGTTTATTGGGTTTTCTTTTTTTTAGATGAGCATGTTTAGGACTGGTTCTATGTCTATTTTGGTTATATCGTGTTTTACTAGGGGTTTTTCGGCTATTTGTGGGTTTTCATCTTCATAGGTAGGCCTTGTTTCTTTATAGAATATGCCTATGGGGATCTTTTCATTGTTCGTTTTTTCCCATTCAAAGGCTTTTTCAAAAGCTGCATCTTTATCAGTGAAATCATGGTCTGTTTCTTCTAGCTTATAGACACGGTCGTTAAACCAATCATAGGTATTCACGCGATTAAAGGTGACACAAGGCTGTAACACGTCGATGAGGGCGAACCCTTTATGTTTTATACCTTCTGTTATTAACTCCGCAAGGTGTCTATTGTCTCCTGCATAACCCCTTGCTACAAAAGTTGCATCAGAAGAGAGCGCCAAAGCGATAGGATTAATAGGCAACTCGATTACGCCTTCCGGCGTAGATTTGGTTTTAAATCCTTTAAGACTCGTAGGGGAAGTTTGCCCGGTTGTAAGACCATAAACTTGGTTATTATGAACAATACAAGCAACATCTAAGTTTCTTCGTATGGAGTGAATCAAATGACCAAGACCTATACCATAACAATCACCATCACCGGCATGTACAATCACAGTTAATTCATGATTTGAAAGCTTTATCCCAGTAGCTACAGGCAAAGTCCTACCATGGAGTGCATGAAAACCGTAACTAACAACCCACTGTGGCAACTTTCCAGAACAACCTATACCTCCAATTAAAACGACATCTTTCGGGTCAAGTTCCAAGTTCACCAAAGAATGCCTAATAGCCGTTATAATACCGAAATTACCACACCCTGGACACCAGTTAGGCAAGCCACCATTGTAACCAAACTTATACTTAAAATCACTAATCTTGAGACCCATATTTACACAACCTCCTTTATACCGCGAACAATATCCTCCGGATAAAACGGTCTCCCGTCATACTTCAAAATCTTATGATCCACCACTTTCCCTGTGTTCTCCCGTATTAAAGAACCAAGCTGGGAAGTGAAATTACCCTCAACTAAAACAGTTTTCGCAGAAGAGTCCATAAACTTCCTCACTTCTTCGGTAGGAAAAGGGAGTATCCAAATAAGATGCAAGAACTTCACCTTCAAACCATCTTCTTCAAGGACTCTCATCGCTTCAAGCATAGGACATTTCGTTGACCCCCAACCTATCACCAAAAGGTCAGAAGACTCATCACCATAAAGCTTCGGCTTTGGAAGTTCTTTCGCTGCAAGTTCAAGCTTTCTCATCCTCTTCTCCACCATTTTTCGCCGGTTCTCAGCGTCCTCTGACATGAAACCGTAAACATCATGCTCCTCTCCTCCAACATTGTGAATACCGCCCTTCTGGCCAGGAAAAGCCCTTGTAGATATTCCTGTTTCAGTAAACTCATACCTTTTGAAAGTAACTTCTTCTGCTTCAAGATCCTCTTCTCTTGCCAAACATCCGCGATCAAGCTTAACGTTGGAAACGTTAAACTTTTCCACGCTTTTACTGCTTTCTGCCAAATATTTGTCTTCAAGAATTATCACGGGAACTTGGTAACGTTCAGCGAAATTATGCGCGTTTATAGTGGTGTAAAAACATTCTTCCATGTCTCCGGGAGCCGCTACGAGTCTTGGGAATTCTCCTTGAGCTGCATGAATAGCGAATCTAAGATCTCCTTGTGCTGTCCAAGTAGCAAGACCAGTGGCAGGACCAGGCCTTTGAGCCACCACAACAACTACAGGTACCTCAGTGTTTCCTGCTAAACCCAAAGCTTCCGACATAAGGCAAAAACCGCCCCCAGAAGTAGCTGTCATAGCCCTTACGCCAGCGTAAGCCGCACCTATGGCCATGTTCATCGCTGCAATCTCGTCCTCTGTATGTTTCACTATCATTCCAAATCTTCGTTCATGGGCCGCCATAAAGTGCAAGATAGGCGAGGCAGGGGTCATAGGATAAGCCGAATAAAACTTGCAACCCGCCTGAATAGCCCCCAAAGAAATCGCTTCACTACCACTAATCAACGGCTTCGGTTCTCTTCCTTTGATCTTACTTAACTTGAATCTAAAACTGTCTGCTGGATAATTTTCTTTTATATAATCGTAGCCACCCTTTGCAGCAGCTAAGTTAGGGTTTACAACTTTGTCTCCTTTAGGAGCAAAAGTGTCCCTGATAACCCCATTCAACATATCTAAGTCATAGTCAGCAAGTGCGATAGAAGCTCCCAAAGCCACACTGTTTCTCATAATAGTCCTTTCCCCTGTCTCTGTAGCTATTTTTTCCAAAGGAACATGATAAAGGTTCACATCATCTCTTCCTAAACTCTCTGCAGTAAGCGTTATTTTATCTCCATCGTAGAGTATTCCTCCTCCAGGGTTTAACTCGTTTTTGTGAAGTTCCACAGTCTCCTCGTTCAAAGCTACAAGCAAATCTACGGGGTAGTATTGCGATGTTATTTCCCTTTCCATCACCCAGACGTGAGAAACGTTATGACCGCCCCTTATGAGGGAAGGATACTCATTTATTACGAAGACATTGAGACCTCCTCGAGAACAAGCTTTAGCAAAAATAAGCCCAGCGCTCATAATACCGAATCCTGCTTCACCGCCAAGTTTCCAACTTAAAGTATTCACTACTTTCTCCATCTCCATAAAAAAACAACCACCTTTTCAAACCAAAAAATAATAGAGAAGTAAGAAAGAAAATCAAAAAAATACCAACTTCTCTAAACTTCTTTTATACAAAAACCAAAACAATAAAAACCTAACCAAATCAAAAGAAGCAAAAAATAAAGTTTTAAGCAATCAATCAAATTTCTTCGGCTTAAAACCCTGATTTGGTTTACAAAAGAGGTGCTTTTTTGGACGTTTTTAAAGCCATATTAGAACGCAGAAGCATCCGAAAATATGTTAAAAATGAAAAGATCCCTGAGGAGACGCTGCAAAAATTATTGGAAGCAGCAAGACTTGCCCCCTCTGGAAAAAATAGACAAGATTGGTCCCTCGTAATAGTCGAAGACCCAGAAATCAAACAAGAACTAGTACCTGCCTGTAACAACCAAAACTTCGTAGGAAATGCATCAATAGTCATTGCAGGTATCGTAAATCCCTCATGGAAATGGTGCGATGTCGACCTAGCAATAGCCTTCCAACAAATAGTCCTTGAAGCAGTAGAACTCGGCTTAGGAACCTGCTGGATCGGAGCATTTGAAGAAGACAAAGTAAAAAAGGTATTAAACATTCCCCGTAAACTGAGAGTGACAGCCCTACTAACCGTAGGATTTCCCGCAGAAAAACCAAAACCAAAGTCTAAAAAACCCCTAGAACAACTAATCCACATCAACAAATTCTCCAAAAAATAAAACCTTCACCAACCCCAAAAAAAAGACTATCAAAAAAATCTATAAAAAGTACTTTCAACTACGTCTCTCCTTTCTAATAAAAATTAAAATGATTTTTGTTTTTTAGGGAATTTATTTCGCGTAAGATTTAAAAGGTTGGTTTGGTAGAGAGGTTGTTATTGGAGGCACAATGGATGTTGAGGGTTTGTCTTCACGTATGATAATCTGAGCGTTTGTCTTTCTTTTTCCAAGTATGTGGTTTTTTGGAGCGCCTCCTCACCTTTGTTCTTTTTGAGTTTAATACGGAACGTATGTATAGGTTTATTTGGTATTCTTGCTGTTTTTTGTTTTTAGGGGTGTTGTTCTTTGCCAAGGGCTAACGATGTTGTAACTAAGACTCAGACGCCTAAAGGTACTGTTGACCTTATGCCTGAGGAGGCTTGGAAACGACAGTTTATGGAAAGAGCTTTTACCCGCGTTTTTGAAAGTTGG
>Ga0209636_10008540_pt1 | contig 10428 bp, 12 predicted proteins | sample DeeMarSWOR152_54_FD_187464 | JGI IMG/M metagenome (GOLD analysis project Ga0209636, IMG submission 187464) | Marine sediment microbial communities from White Oak River estuary, North Carolina - WOR-1-52-54 (SPAdes) (version 2) | ecosystem: Environmental > Aquatic > Marine > Intertidal zone >... | reverse complement strand
TCTCTAAAAATGAGGATCTTAATCCTCCTGGGTCGCGATAATTGAGATGCCAGGAGGATTAAGATCCTCATTTTTAGAGAAGATTGGAAAAATAACGCGAGGCAACATCCAAAGTAAAATATTATAATCTTTATAGCTTCCATCCCCAATAGTCCTAATCACACTCGTCCATCTCATAAGCAATGTTTTTTAGAACCAGATTTAAATACCCCAATACCACTTAAAACGGAAAATCAAATATAACAAATTTATAAAAAAAGGAAGATCTGAAATTTGCCCCTAACTGTCGAAGATAGGCAACTTGTTACGCCTGGAGATTTACTGGCGGAAGTTGATTATAAAGCTGGAGAAAACACCTATTCGGAGAATGATAAAATCTACGCGTCAAAGATAGGAATCGTAGGTAGCAGAAGAAATATAGTTCACGTAATAGCTCTTAGAGGATTCTACACTCCTCAAGTTGGCGATATAGTGATAGGTAAAGTCGTGGACATTAATTTGGGGGGTTGGGTTCTAGACATCAATTCTCCTTATCAAGCTATCCTGTTTGTCTCAGAAGTTTTCGAGCGGTCGTTCAATCCACGAAAAGATGAGCTATCTGAAGTCTTCAATATAGGAGACATGATTCTCGCAAAAGTTTCTGGGTTCGACCGCACACGCGATCCTGCGCTAACACTTCGTGGTCGAGGTTTAGGTAAAATCACACACGGACGCATCATAGAGATGACTTCAGCAAAAATACCCCGACTGATTGGAAAGAAGGGATCTATGATAGATATGGTTAAGAAGGGGACTGGCTGTCAGATCGCTGTTGGACAAAATGGTAGAGTTTTAGTCAGAGGTAAAAGAGAGGAAGATGTGGCGTTTACAATAAAGATAATTCGAAAAGTCGAAGAAGAAGCCCACACATCAGGCCTCACAAACAGGATAAGTGAACTAATAAAAAAAGAGAAGATGTAAATTGGTAGAAGGATCACAAAAGAAAAATCTTATCAACAAGAAAGGGTTGAGAGTGGACGGCAGAAAACCGGATGAACTGCGTTCAACAAAGTTTGAAATTGGTCTTCTAGAAAAAGCAATGGGCTCCGCATACGTCGAGCAGGGAAAAAACAAAATAATCGCAGCAGTCTACGGTCCAAGAGAAACTCATCCTAGACACCTTGCTCTTCAAGACAGAGCGCTTTTAAGATGTCGTTACCACATGGCACCGTTCTCGGTGGAAGAGAGAAAACGTCCAGCGCCATCACGACGAGAAATTGAGCTTTCAAAGGTAATCGGCGAAGCTTTGGAACCAGCAGTGTTTGTTGACCTATATCCACGAGCATCAATCGACATATTCATTGAAGTTCTGCAATCAGATGGTGGATCTAGATGCGCAAGCATATCTGTGGCGTCACTTGCACTTGCGGACGCTGGAATCCCCCTCAGAGATTTAGTAGCATCATGTGCAGCAGGTAAAGTAGATGGCGAGATCGTTTTAGACCTAAATGATGATGAGGATAAATTAGGAGAGGCGGACTTGCCAGTAGCTCTGATGCCTCAATCCGAATCGATCACTTTACTCCAGATGGATGGAAACTTTTCTCAAAAAGAGTTTGAGAGTGCATTCAATTTAGCCCTCAAAGGATGCGGTCAAATCTATGATCTGCAAAAGCAAGCCCTCAAAGAAAAGTATTCGATAAAAAAAGAGGTTCTTGAAGATCTTGAAGGTGAAAAGGAGGAGTAAATATGGTGGATAGTTCTGAAATAATCACTAATGTAATGGAAAGAAGGATAACTAAGCTGTTAGTTCAAGATAAAAGATTAGATGGTCGTGGACTAACTGATTACAGAGAGATAAAAGTTGAGACGGGACTCATAGAAAAAGCCGATGGATCGGCATTAGTGTCTTTAGGCAATACAAAGGTACTTGTCGGAATCAAGGTTGACGTTGGAGAGCCTTACCCGGATACTCCGGATGAAGGTGTACAGACCGTTAACGCTGAACTTGTCCCATTAGCTTCCCCGGTCTTTGAACCAGGACCCCCGAAAGAAGACGCAATAGAACTAGCGAGGGTTGTCGACAGAGGAATAAGGGAATCTAAAGCAATCGATGTTAAAAAACTGTGTATTATTCCAGGTAAAAAAGTGTACATCGTCTTTATCGATGTGTACGTTCTCGATCACGATGGAAACATGATTGATGCTTCAGCTATGGCTTCTATAGCTGCTCTCGCTATCTCTAAAATACCTGTTTACGAAGTAAAGAAGAATGGCGAAATTGAGATAACAACTAAAAAAAGCTTGCCACTCAACGACTATCCTATCGCGGTGACTATTGCAAAGATAGAAGATAGCCTTCTGGTTGATCCTTCTCTTGAAGAAGAAAATATGATGGACACTAGATTAACGATCTCATTAAACAATAATAACGATATATGTGCCATACAAAAAGGCGGAATAGGAACTCTGAAGAAAAACGATATACTCAACGCAGCAAACATAGCTCAAAAAAAAGCAAAAGAAATAAGAAAAATCGTTAAAGGCAAATAGTCATGGGTAGAAAGAAGAAAGTTGGCACAAGTGGCAGATTTGGCGCTAGATATGGAGCTACGCTTAGGAAAAGACTTGCCTTAATTGAAGCAGCAGAGAAAAAATCACATCTATGTCCAAACTGCGGATCAATGAAAGTCAAACGCACGAGTATAGGCATTTGGAAATGTAGGAAATGCAACTTCACATTCGCTGGAGGCGCTTACACACCTCAAACCAAGATCGGTGAAATAGCACAAAGAGGTAAAAATATACCAGCAACGGAAAGAACAAAAGAGGAAGATTAGGTTAGCCACTCTTAGATTTCTCGCGTGAGACTTCATAGAGACTTGATCTTAAAAGTGAAAGAACAATGCATGTTGCCACAATCTCATTTCACTTAAATCCCAAATATAAGGAAGCATTCTACTCCGCGCTACACCCGGAAACACATTTTTCTCCAACACCACAAACACAGGTTCAAATGAAATTAGAAGATAAAATTGTAAAATTAATCTTCAAAGCGGATAATGTCACTTCACTTAGAGGAGAGATAAACAGCTACCTTAAATGCTGCAGTCTAATCATGAACATATTCGAAACAGTAAACCAATTTAAATAAGCAAATAGTAGTAGCATGCCTTTAATTTAATCAAACGTTTATTAATCTTTGAAATACAACTGAATTGAGGATGTAATTATGAGTGTTAGCGCATTCGCTCACATACAAGTAAAGATGGGGAAGGCTAACGAAGTCATTAAAGCAATAAAAGAAGTGGAAGGTGTTAAAGAAGCTTACATTGTGACGGGGGAATTCGATATAATAGCAAAAATAGAAGCAAACGACCTCAAGTCCTTAGGAGATAGAGTTCTTAAGAACATCCACACAATTAAAGGCGTCTATAGAACAGTAACATCAATGATTGTCTCATAACTACAAACCCTTTTTCCTCTTCAATCCGTAACATTTTGATAATAAACGTGTGTTTCATAAAGATAGCTAATCTCAAAATTGGGAAAAATGTTCACCACTAATATTAATATAATTTGAACCGTCTCTTGAAATGAGACTTCGATAATGAGTGATAGTAATTGAGCGAAGAAACATCAACACTACCACCGCAATTACAAGAACAGATTATGCGTTTACAACAACTTCAAAGAACTTTACAGGTTGTTGTAACACAAAAAACACAACTTGAACTTGAACTCTCAGAAATAAAAGCAGCATTAGAAGAATTAGGAAAAATGAAAAAAGACGCGGTGATCTACAAGTCCGTAGGAAGTTTACTGTTAAAAACCGATAAGAGAAGCATTTCAAGCGAACTCAAAGAAAGAAATGAACTCGTCGATACAAGAATAACCGTCCTAACAAAGCAGGAAGAGAGATCAAGAAAGAAGGTTGAAGAACTCCAGAAAAAGATCCAATTAAAATTGAAAACAACCGGAAGTTCGACCTAATACAGTAATAAAAAGTCAAAGACATTATTCCCTTAAGTGCGATTTCATTAGAACTACATTAGAAATTTTGAATTCACTTAGAGGATTGTAACCTCGCCAAACATTTACTCAAGTCTGGAGGGCTAATTATTAATCTTAAGCGCATTCTCAATTTACTGAATAAAAACAATGTTCGCTTCATATCAGTATTTTGTCATCATAATGCGGATCCCGACGCTGTTGGTTCAGCATACGCTCTTACCTCTTTACTGGGGGAAATACTGCCAAAAATTGAGGTAGAGATTAGTGCGGCTCAAGGAGTAAGTAAGCTATCCGCACATATTTTGGAAGAATTGGACTTTTCTATTTCGAGTTCTCCTTCGATCCAAAAAGCTGACTGCTTTATCTTGGTTGACACAAATACGCTTATTCAACTTGAAGATTTCAGTGAAACGATTAAGACAGCGTCCAAACCAATCATTATCATTGATCATCACACCCCTCATCCAGAAACACAGAAGATAGCTGAGCTTTACATTGTTGATGAAAACGCGTCCTCGACCTGTGAGATGATCTATAGTTTATATAAAGAATCCAAGATGCAGCCATCAGCAAAAGTTGCTTTGGCCATTTTTCTTGGGATGGCTTATGATACAAGACATTTTGCACTAGCTTCTTCACAAACATTCAAAATTTTAGCAGAACTTATTGAAATAAGCGTAAATGCAGAGGAAGCATTATCAATGTTGTCAACCTCCATGGATATTTCTGAGCGTATAGCTAGGCTGAAAGCAGCTCAACGAACACAGGTGGAGAGAATCGGCGAATACATAGTCGCTATGTCTAACTTACGTGCGTATCAAGCATCAGCAGCAAGAGCTCTTATCTACCTAGGAGCTGACATGAGTATAGTTGCTGGCGAGGTTGATGGCTCTTTAAGGGTGAGTCTGAGAGCAAGCGATGATTTTCATAAAAAAACAATGATTCATATCGGAAGTGAAATCGCCATCCCTTTAGGTGAATTTTTTAATGGAATGGGAGGAGGACACACTACTGCTGCGGGCGTTAACTGTAAAGGCGACGTTAAATCATTATTTAAGAAAACCATTAGTCTGCTCAAAGAAAAGATATAACCCTATTAAGCTTAGTTATTTAACCTTAAATTTTCCAAAGCTAGTAGAGAACGGAGCAAGTATGTGATACTTTTGCCCATAATCGAAATTAAAGATTTATCATACACTTATCCTGGTTTAAGCAAGCCAAGTCTATCCAACATTACATTATCAATCGAAAGAGGATCTTTCGTTACACTCACAGGACCAAGCGGATGCGGCAAAACGACTTTATGTAGATGTATTAATGGACTGGTTCCCCACTTCTATGGAGGTGAGGCTACAGGTGAAGTCAAAGTCTCAAACCTCTCTGTCCAAGATCAGCCAATCAGCGAACTGGCTCAACATGTGGGTTTCGTATTTCAAAACCCCGAAAACCAGTTGTTCAGTTTATCTGTTGAACGAGAGATAGCTTTTGGTCTTGAAAATTTGGCTTTGCCTAGGGAAGAGATGAAAGAGAGATTGGAATGGGCTTTAGATGTGATTGGCATCGAAGACCTGCGTCAAAGGTCTCCATACGAACTATCAGGAGGTCAACAACAAAGAGTAGCAATCGCAAGTGTAATTGCAATGAAGCCTAAGATACTCATCTTCGACGAGCCCACCTCATCACTCGACCCTCTTGCTGCGACTAAACTTTTCAAGACCATCAGCAGACTTAACAAAACTCTTGGCCTAACGATTATCTTGGTTGAACATCGTCTCGATCTTTTAAGCACGCTCACAAACCAAGTGATTGTAATGGATGATGGTGAAGTAAAGATGAATGGGAAACCTATAGAAGTCTTTGGCTCACCACTCGCAAAACTCATTGGAATAGGCATCCCAAAGATCGTTAGATTATATCAGGAGATTGCGAACACCGGAAGTGTAACAAAAAGACCCCCTCTATCAGTCGAGGATTTTACAAGTTACCTTAGGAGCAGGCTCTAGAATGATAAATGTGGAAAACGTTAGCTACACGTATCCATCTGGCATAAATGCTCTTAAAGAGGTCTCAGTTGAGATAGAGGATGGTGCGTTTGTAGCAATAATGGGTGAAAATGGGGCTGGAAAGACAACCCTTGTTAAACATTTTAATGGTCTCTTAAAACCAAATGAAGGAAACGTAACAATTGATGGCATTAACACAAGGGAGCTTAGTATTGCAGAGCTCTCAAAGAAAGTGGGATTAGTATTTCAGAACGCTGATCATCAATTGTTTTGTGAAACGGTGGAGGAGGAGATATCGTTCGGACTGAAAAATTTTGGTTTCAGCGATAAAACTGTGAAAAAGAGAGTCGAGTGGGCACTTGAAATTTTAGACCTTGCTCAATACAGAAAGACATCGCCCTTAATGTTAAGTGGAGGGGAAAGAAAGAGAGTTGCTTTAGCGTCGATCATGGCGTGGAAACCAAAGATAGTCGTGCTTGACGAACCTACATTAGGCCAGGATCAAAATCAGAAGGAGAGACTTCTCCAATTCATAAAGCAGTTGAATACGCAAGGAAACACTGTAGTCTTAGTCACTCATGATATAGAGTTTGTTGCTGAATGTAATCCAAGAGTTATCTTAATGGCTAAAGGGGAAATTGTCGCTGATGGTCCTGCTAAAAAAAATCTGACAAACCGTAGATTTGTTAAAAAGGCGTCCCTTATTCTACCTCAGATCACACAGATCTTCAACGAATTAGCTGATCTGGGTTTACCCAAAGATGTTATCGGTACATATGAAGCGAAACAATTGATTAACAACCTCATCAAAGGAGAGCAGTGATATATGAGTGTCTTTGATGGGCTTCGTTTTAAGAGAACTTCTTCACCAGTGCATCAAATTGACCCTAGAGTCAAGTTCGTCACTTCGTGCATCATCTTTATTTTAGCAATAATGTTTACCGAGCTACTACCATTAATTGTGCTTCTTTCAGTTCAAATTCCAATCGTCTACATAGCACGCGTTAGTAAGGAATGGTTTGCATCTCTAAAGAGCAGCCTATTGCTGGCTATAATCATCTTTGTTACGAATGCTGTAGTCGGCTATATGTCGTCAGACTTTAAATTAACCAGTAGCACACTTACGTACTCTGTTTCAATGACACTTCGATTTATAACACTTGTAGCTTCCTTCTCGATATTTTTTCTCACGACCTCCCCAGACGATCTTGGTTTAGCGTTGGAACAAAGCCACTTTCCGTACGAGTTTTCATTCGCGTTCACAACAGCCGTCAGATTTGTACCTGTACTAGCTAATGAAGCTCAGATGATAATTGATGCTCAGAGGTCGCGTGGCTTGGAACTCGATAAAGGGAGCTTCATGAAACGGATAAGAAACTACCTACCGATTCTAATCCCTCTGATAGTGAACGCCATAAGAAGAAGTCTAGAGTTAGCGGAGGCCATGGAATCTCGGGCTTTTGGAGCAAAAAAAACACGAACGAGTCTCTTCTCTCTTCAAATCAAAATCAGAGATCTTTTAGTCCTCATCATCTCACTATTTATTCTGGCTGCATCGATATATGTTCGCTTTAACATTGAAATTCCGATGATTAAAATTCCCACATTCTAAAATTCTCTCTTACAATATTAATAGTGGAAGAGAAGGTTTAAAAAACGATTATATATATCAGGTTTCAGCTCCTAAAAGTTAATAAATCCCTGTCATAGATAGAGCCCACTCTACACAATGGTGGAAAAAGTTTTGCCTCGCTTCAAATCTACACAAGATATACTTAAGATCTTAAAGAATAAAGAACAGATACGTAATACAGGTATCATAGCTCACATAGATCACGGTAAAACTACTTTAACCGACTCGTTACTAGCAGAAGCGGGGTTAATCTCTCCTAACATAGCTGGTGAAGCCCGTGCTTTAGACTACCTCGAAGAGGAGCAGAAACGCGGGATCACAATCAAAGCCGCTAACATCAGTCTTTATTATGAGCGGGGAGGCAAGCCATATCTAATCAACCTCATAGACACACCAGGTCACGTCGACTTCTCGGGAAGAGTGACGCGTTCACTACGCGCTATAGATGGTGCAGTTGTGGTTGTTGACGCTGTAGAAGAGGTTATGGTGCAGACAGAAACTGTGACAAGGCAGGCATTAGAAGAGAGGGTTAAACCTGTTCTTTACATTAACAAGATTGATCGCTTGATAAAAGAACTTAAGCTTTCTCCTGATAAAATCCAGGAGAAACTTGAGAGGATTATTCTTGACTTCAATAGGTTAATTGAAATGTATGCGGAACCTGAATTTCGTGAAAAATGGAAGGTTAATCCTATGAAGGGGACAGTAGCCTTTGGTTCTGCAAAGGATCGCTGGGGGTTAACCCTCAAGATAGCAAAAGATCTTGGCATCACTTTCTCTGATATCATCAACTTTTATCACAATAATAAAGTTGATGAACTCGTAGCGAAGTCTCCAGTCTCAACAGCTATATTAGATATGATAACTGGAAATATGCCTCCTCCTCACATTGCTCAGAAGTACCGGATTTCAAGGATTTGGCGCGGTGATTTGAATTCTGAGTTTGGTAGGGCGATGCTTGATTGTGACGATAATGGTCCAGCTATTATGAGTGTTGTTAACATTAATGTCGATCCTAGGGCTGGTGTTGTCGCAACAGGAAGACTCTTTTCAGGAACTCTTAACAGCGGAGACACGATTCGTCTGATAGATGCAAAGGATGAATCTCGGATTCAACAAGTATGCCTGTATATGGGTGCATATCGGGAGATCGTAGGCTCGATTAACGCCGGTAACATTCCCGCGTTGCTAGGGCTTTCAAAAGCTCGTGCTGGCGAGACTCTTTCATCAGCTTCCGAAGTGACGCCCTTTGAAGCTATCAAATATGTAACAGAGCCAGTCATGACTATGGCTATTGAGCCAAAGTACAGTCGTGAATTGCCAAAACTGATAAACGTATTGAGGAAACTCTCAATCGAAGACCCGACTTTAATAACAAAAATAGATGAAGAGAGTGGAGAGTACCTGATTTCGGGTATGGGGGAACTTCACCTTGAGATATCGACCCTTTGGATCGAGAAGGATGGTGTCGAGATATTAAAGTCAAAGCCAATTGTAATCTATAGAGAGACCATTAGAGGCTCTGGGGGACCATTCGAGAGCAAGTCTCCCAACAAACACAATAAGATTTTTGTTTCTACAGAAGCGCTCGATGTTGAGCTTGTTGATATGATTAAGAACGGCGTGATTCGAGAGGACCGGGATAAGACTGAGATGACAAAAATTCTGAGAGCTCATGGATGGTCAGCTGACGAAGTAAAAGGTATTTGGGCGATAGATGAACGTGGAAACATCTTAACAGAGGTCACCAAGGGGATTCAGAGACTAGATCAGGTGAAAGGCTCAATAATTATTGGTTTCATGGATGCAATGGAGGAGGGTGCATTAGCTGGAGAACCAGTTAGAGGTGTAAAAGTGAATCTGGTGGATGCTTCGATTCATGAGGATCATGTACACTTTGGACCAGCGCAGATAATACCTGCGACTAGGCACGGCATATTTGCAGCGATGCTAAATTCAGAGGTCGCTCTTCTCGAACCAATATTAAAGATAAACGTAAAAATACCCGTAGACATCGTGGGAACTGTAAGCTCTCTCATAGCGCAGAGAAGAGGCAACATCTTATCGGTTGAGCAACGTGAAAACCTGACGTATGTCATAGGCGAACTACCCGCATCAGAGACATTCGATCTCTCTGAGGCTATGAGAAGCGCGACGAGTGGAAGAGCTTTCTGGGGCACAGAGTTTTTAAGATGGGGTGTTGTGCCCGCAAGCATCCAAGAACAACTTGTGAAGGAGCTTAGAAAGAGAAAAGGTCTAAGCCCTGAACCACCTACAATTCAACAACTTCTAAAACCATAAGCTATAAGGCAACGCCAAGTAATGCTTCAAAAAAATATTTGAAGAAGCTCGAACACTTCCTTCTTCTGTGCGACCGTGGTCTAGCCTGGTTTAGGACGGGAGACTTAAAGCCCGAGCCCCCCAAGCTCCTATCGTTAAATTATGACGGGAGAAACCCGGGTTCGAATCCCGGCGGTCGCACCATGACCCTATGTGAACGCTGTAAGTAACTGAATTTAAATGGTGCAGCTCATGGTGTACAATCCACTGAAGAAAATCACTGTCATCCCCATTGCTGACGAGAGTTTCGGGGTGAGATCAATGTGCACGTACATCGAAACTAAAGATGTGAAGGTGTTAATCGACCCTGGCGTCTCTTTAGGGCCCCGGTTCTCCCTTCTCCCACATCCAGTTGAGTATAATGCTCTGAGAGAGAGCAGAAAGAGAATCGAAGAGTTCTCTGAGAAAGCAGAGGTTCTAACAATAAGCCATTATCACTTTGATCATATCACACCTACA
>Ga0209636_10008539_pt1 | contig 10429 bp, 8 predicted proteins | sample DeeMarSWOR152_54_FD_187464 | JGI IMG/M metagenome (GOLD analysis project Ga0209636, IMG submission 187464) | Marine sediment microbial communities from White Oak River estuary, North Carolina - WOR-1-52-54 (SPAdes) (version 2) | ecosystem: Environmental > Aquatic > Marine > Intertidal zone >... | reverse complement strand
CAAAAAGCTAATGGAAGAAGGGTGGGGCTTATCCTTAGGCGACAAAATCGGCTACGTCATTGTTGCAGGATCAGGACGTTTACATGAAAGAGCTCAGCCCTATGTTTTAGCTTCCTACTATGAGATAGACATCGAATACTACGTGTCTAAACAGGTGGTGCCGGTTGCATCTCGAATTCTAACTTTGTTTGATATACCAGAAGATATGTTGATGCCTTCTAAGACGCCGAAAACTCTGTTCGAGTTTGAGGGAAGTTAGCCTTCAATATCTGAGAATGTCAGTAAACGTACATCTAGCGGCTGTTTTATTGCATCTGAAATGCGACCTGCTACTAAATATTTCACCTTTTTTTCTGTTGCAACATCCACAAGCCTCTGGGTTATTACACCATCAAAAACTACAGTGTCAACCCCTTTAACTTGTTGAAGTTTTTCCGCAAGTTCGCTCACTGGTAGTCGCTTTATCTGTTTCATTTTTTCATCAAACAATATCGCTTCTAAGGTTCCGTCTAAATTCTTTGCAACCTTAACAATTTGTTTAGGAACCAAGATTTTTGCTCGTTCTTTTTTAGGCTTGTATCCTTTAAGAGGCATTCTTTTTTGAAGGGCTACCTCAATTTCCTTTGGAGTTAGTTCTTCAACCTCCTTATGTCGTGGGGCTCTAGCAATATACTTAACGTTAGTCACTTGCATTAGTTCTTTGAGTATGAGGTCTCCTCCTCGGTCTCCGTCAAGAAGTGCTGTAGTCTCTTTTTCACGAGACAATTTTATGATAGATTCAGGGATTTTGGCTCCTTCCACTGCCACGACGTTTTGTATTCCATTTTTTAGCAAGTTTATCACGTCTGCTCTGCCCTCCACAATGATTATTTCTTTTGCGCTTTCAATGTCTGGTCCTGCGGTCAGTTCTTCTGGTCCATATTTCTCAACTCTGGCTACTCTCAGTATTTCTGATACTTCTCTGAAAATTTCTTCTGTTCCAGGCATTGCTTCAATGGTCCATTCTTGGAGAATTTCTTTCGCTCTCTCTATGATTGCCTTTCGTCTGGCGTCGCGTATGTCTTCAACTTTTTCTACGGTAACGTTGGAGGCGCATGGGCCTACTCTGTTTATGCTTTCGAGGCTGGCTGCGATGATTGCTGTGGAGACTCTGTCGAGGCTTGTTGGGATGATTATTGTGCCTGTTGTTTTGTCTTTTTCTGATTTCAAGTCGATTTCTATTCTTCCGATTCTTCCTGATTTCTGGAGTTCTCGAAGGTCCAGTTCAGGTCCAAACAATCCTTCTGTTTGTCCGAAAACTGCTCCGATTACATCTGGTTTTTCAACCACTCCTTCGATCTCGAAGGAACCACGGATAACATACTTTACAGTAACTGTTTGTGATGAACCCATTAATATTCACCTCAATCAAGATTTAACCTCACTATCATAATTATAGTGGTGATTAGCCATAAATTAGTTTGCATCTAGTTATACTTTACTATGCGCTTTTCCATATTGATAAACTACAAATAAACTTTCTTTTTCAAGGTTTCCAAATAAGTTGCCAAACCTTCAATGTCTTTGACACCTCGTCCTACAAGTTTCAGAAATCTCTTCCAAAAATACATGTTGGGTTTTATCTTCAATTCTTGTAAATGTTGTGTCATTCGTTTAGCCCATTCTTTACCACGTCTGTCAAAGTCCATCAAAAGAATGATTTCTCTCTTTCCGGTGTTCACTACTTCGTCTATCATGTCGATGAAGTTTTTTCCTGAAGCTTTTGCTGGTATGATTTTTCCTGTGATAGACAATTGACGTAATGCGCTAACATCGTTGGTTCCTTCCACAACTATTGGGGTGCCTTTTGCTGATTCCTTTGCCAGTCTGTCTAAAATTTCTAGAATTTTTTCCAGTTTTTCTTCTAGATGAGTTGACAAGTTTCTTACCTGGTGATTTCAGCGTTTTTTATGGTTTCTAGGCATTGTTTTGCTTCTTTGTTTTTTTCAAAATAGTCTCTAACGGGTTCTAGGATTTTTATTAGTTCTTCCGCAACTGCATTTTTCAGGTCCATGGGATGTAATTCCCCTTTTCTGTAGATGTTCAGTAATTCTTCGAAGGTATTGAACTCGATGTTTCCACCAAATTTAGCAGGTCTTTCTATCTCAAAGATTTTCAATTCCCTGAAGATGATGTATTTGCAGATGTCCAATATTGGATTGAATTCAACCGTTTTCTCTGGGCAGAAGGCGTCGGAGATTTTTCTTCTTATGGCTTCTGGTGAGTCATAAACAAAAACACATGTTTCTGGTTTACTCTTGGACATTTTGGCTGAAGCTATGGCTTCTTTCTCTTTTCCTTCCGGGATTGGCCAGATGGCTGGTTTTTCTAATCCTTGAAGTAGGTGGTGGTGGACGCATATTGGTTTCCAGTATCCGAGTTTTTCTCCGATTTCTCTTGCTACAACATTTGCTTTTCTTTGGTCCATGCCTAGTTGACAGATTTTGACGTGTAGTTGAAATATGTCTGCGACCTGCATTGGGGTGTACAGGAAGTCTGAGACGTATTTTGCCTCTGTTTCCTTCCTACCTGCAATTTCTAAGGTTCTTCTTGTTCTTGCTATGGTTAGGTTTTTTGCAACAGAGATTGTTTTTGCCCAGTAATCTAAATCATTATAAAGTTGGTCTGAATAGATGAATTCAACCTTGTTCTCTGGAACGCCTAAGGCTATCCAAGAGTGTTTAAAATGGTCTGCGGATTTTTTTATAAGTTCTAGGTTACCGCCTAGTTTGTTGTTTATCCATGCGTGCCATGTTGAGAGGTATGCTTTGAAGTGGATTCCTGCTTCTGTTAGGTCTTTTATTTTGTAGGCGCAGATTAGGCCGGTTCCGAGGTGGACGAGGCCCGATGGTTCCCAGCCGTTGTAGGCTATGGGGTGTTCATTGGTTTCTAGTAGTTGTCTTAAATCTTTTGGAGTTAGGATTTCTTCTGTAGGTGGTCTGCTTATCAGTTCGATTTTTGTTTCTATATCCAATTTTTTGGCTTCCCGGATGTCTTCTCTGTTTTTGGTGGTGTAGAGTTCTTAAAAGTTCTTGTCGCGGGCGTTGTGTGTCCCACGTTCCTAACCCTTAACCTCATTGTAGAGCATTTGCGCTCCTCTTAGTCAAGCTCTCTCTAACATGGGTTTTTGATGTACGCCCGCGCCCACCGTGTCCCATGCCTGGGTTGACCCTTCGTCACTGGTAGATGAGTTTCATCTATCCTCTGTTGAGTCCGTCTGCATGAGCCTGCTCTATATGGTTTTCGGTGGGGTTCTGGCATCGCTCATCTCATCGCTAATATATGTGGGAATTTGCATTCAGATAAGTCTTAGGTTCTTATGTGTCCATTTTCTCTTCGCACGCACATACACATGATGTATGCAGAATACTAGCATGTCCAATTAATGTTGATGGTTCTCTATTGTATGATTTCTTCTAGATTGATTTCAAAAGCGCTGACAGGGTTTTCTAGGTCAAAGTTATTGAGGACTTGTGGGTGAATTTCACCCAAGCAACCTCTTCTCTTATGTTTGATGTTGAGTTCTACCACTCTTCCTTCCAGGAAACTTGGGTGTTCAACCTCTTTCATCTTATAATTCGTGATGCCAAGGTTGGTGAGTAACGCCTCCACATAGGATCTTATTTCAGTATAGTTGGCTGTGGGATGAGACGAAACCCCTGCTACGTGAAGTCGCCTCTCAGTACGAGTCTCAGTCTCTTCGTTAACCACTATTATGTCTGAAACCTCAAAGATTCGTTGAGGATAACTCTCATGCCTATTGGTTGAAAGGTTCACCAACAAGCCAGGCAACAAATTTTCTCTGACTATCGCATATTCTGTCGATACTGGATTCGCAAGTCTCACCACATTGCCTATCTTGGTTCTCATCTTCTCATGTTGAGCATCTTCGTTGGTGAGGATGAAGTTCATAGCCTCTGAAAAGCCAAGCCCAATCATAATTTGCCGAACATAACCTGCAACTTCATTTATTTTGTGTTGTTCACCAATTGTTACAGTCGCTGGTCTAGTTGGTTTCAACTTATAATAGCCGTAGCCAATAGCAACTTCCTCAACTAAGTCAACCTCATGCAGCATATCAATACGATAAGCAGGAATCGCAACCTTTAGAACACCTTTGCTTATTCTTTTTGCGTCTAATCTGCACTTTTTAAGGCATTCTACAACTTTGATCTCTGAAAGTTCAAGTCCCAACAACTCATTTGCATAACTAACTCTTAACCTCATTTTTTCTGGTGTCAAGTCTGGAGAAACAATGGTGCGGTCTGGGTACTTGACTTCCACAGTTTCGACGGTTCCGCCCATATCCGCTAAGGCTGTTACCAAAACTTTTAGGCTTCTAGTAACAGCGTTCAGGTCAGTTCCAGTCACATCTAAGAACAAATTTTCCGTGCGATTGTCTACTCGAGTTAGCTCTCCATTAATGATCGGTGGCATAGAAAGAACTCTACCCTTCTTATCAACAAGCAACGGATACCTCGAAGCCCAATCTACAAGGTGACTGTATGCAACACCTTTCTCATGCCTCTCCAAAATTTGTCCAAGACTCATCTCTTCTTCTTTGTCAAGAGGAACAAACCGAACAATATCGGGTTCACCAGTTGTATAGGTGAATGGAGGGGCTACGCTGTCTAGGTTGTGTACTCCGATGGAAGCCTTTTTTCTATCTCTACCGATACCCCAATGGAGGTCCTCCTGCATCTCCATGAGCTCTCGAACAGTGTCGCTGTCAAGCTTTAACTTACGCACCACAGCAGCCAACATAAAAGGTCTAACTTTACCAACCGTCGAATCGATGTTCAAAACAATGTTTCCTTTTTTCACATCATAGTTTGGCAGTCCAGTCTCCCATCCCATAAGCCCTTTGAACGCCCTTGCAATTCCAGCATAACTGCAGAAGTCAACACGGTTTGGATTAAACTCAACTTTCACATAATCTGGTCCAACATCTTCTATGTCGAGACCAAGCCACGGAAGCCACTTAGCCATCTCTTCAACTGTAAGGGGTCGGTTAATGAAAGAACAGAATCGGTCTCTGCTCAAGGTTATTGCTGGCAAACCGGAGTCCTCCTTATCCAGCCCAAGTCATTCTTATACAAGAATCGGATATCATCGACATCAAGCATCACCATTATCAATCGCTCTAATCCCCCTCCCCATGCCAACACTGGATACTTTATACCAAATGGTTCTAAAACCTCTGGTCTAAAGACGCCCATTCCACAAAGTTCCATCCATGTCTTCAGTTTAGGAACGTAAACAGTAGACTGAGCTGAAGGTTCTGTGTAGGGAAAGTAACTGGGCCAAAACTGCACCTTCTTTAATCCAAGTCTGAGATAAAACTCCCTCAATGTCCCAATCAAGTCACGTAACGTTACATTCTTATCCATTACTATTCCCTCGATCTGATGAAGTTCTGCCAAGTGCTGATAATCCAACTTTTCGTTACGATATATGCGATCCACCGAGAACACTTTTACCGGCGGTTCCTTATGCTCAGCGAGATAGTGAATTGTAACAGCAGTCGTGTGGGTCCGCATAATGAGTTTCTTCGCTTCGTCACGACTCCAAGAATACTGCCAACCTCGAGAACCCGTCTTCCAACCGTTCTCATGCGTTTTAGTCACTGTATCAACAATCTTTTTTTCAGGGAGTTTTCCAGTCTTTGGCTCAGATAGATAGAAGGTATCCATCATCTCCCTTGCAGGATGGTCCTGAGGCTGGAATAACGCGTCAAAATTCCAAAAGGCGGTCTGAACAATTGAACCACGAATCTCAGTGAAACCCATTTCTAAAAAGACTTCTCTAATTCTTTGGATTATTTGCTGTACAGGATGAACTTTTCCAGGATATACGGTGGGGCCTGGGGCTGTTACATCGAATTTTCTCAGCTTGGCATGTTGCCATTTTCTGGTTATGATAAGCTCTGGTGTTAGTTGACTCACTTCCTCCACGATTTTTAGTCCCTTTCGAATTAGTTGCCATCCATTATTAGTCAGCTCTAGTTCTTGCAGAGTTTTTTCTTTCATTTTTAGGAGTTTGCGTCTCTTTAGCGTGATAGCGGCTTGTTGTAGACTTTTGTCAAGTTCTTCAAATATGGCTGTGTCTTTTTCGGCTAGAAGTGTTAAGAGTCTTTCATCGTTTCCAAGTGGAGGTTTTTCTTTTTGTGTAACGGTGATGGTGCCTTTTTCTCCATTTATTATTGCCCAGTGTTTTCGTGTTAGCCAAGCTAGAGTTATAGGAATAGTGCCAGGTGGTATGTCTACTTCATGCGGTATATCTGAAATTGAGATTTTGCCACCTTTTCTGTAAGTTATTTCGAGAGTTCCGCGTTCTGGTAACCCTCTTTCTGCGTAGAGTTTTCCTTCCCTGTTTAGTTCGATGACTTTCTGTTTTTGCTCATGGGATGTCACTAGTTTCTTTTCTGTGAGTGTTAGCGCTGCTCGCATGACAGCTGCGTGGGCTAAGCCGCTGGTTTCTATTATCTGTGTAACTCTTGCTCTTCCATTCAGTTTTTGTAGGGCGAGCAGAGTTTTTTGTTCGTTTTCTCTCAACGCAACCACCCATTCTCCTATCTCGGTTCAGTAACTGTTACCATTAGATGTTGATAATGCAGTATACTGTTGCTGTAACATCGTATAGAAGTTTCTACGGTTCTATGATCCCCAACGTTAACTAACAGAATGTTTAGAAGCCAAGCATACGAAATTGGTAGGGCATCCCTTCCACCAACACGAGAGATGCAAATAAAGATTATTTATACTTTATGTATCTATAGTCATCTGCTAATTCTCCATTCACCATTAACCTCACAAGATCTCTTCTTTTTTGGTGTCAACTGGTTTGCTTTTACGAACTCTGCAATATCTCATTTGCCTTATCGATGAATTTTCGTCGTTCTCGTTGATGGTTCTTGACAAATTTCAAAACAGTTTCAATTGTTTGATTTTTATGTTCTCCACACATAAGTTTCCCACTTTTGCAGTCATGGTAAACCTGAATGACTTTTTTATCGTCTTCTACAAATTGATACATGTCTAGCTGATATACTGGACAAATCTCAGGGTTTCCACCAAGTTTCCGCTGTTCCTCAACAGTGGGTCTTCCGCCCGTAAATGCATCCGAAATTTTTTTTGCGATTGCTTCTGGCTTTTCATGTAGGGTGAAATAACTTGTGGCGTTGCGTTTGCTCATTTTTGGTGACCCGTCTAGTCCCTTCATGATTTTATGAACTGTGGATGATGGTGGAATGAAGTTGTATTTTCGGCGAAACTTGGCTGCAAGGTCTCTTGTGAGTCGTAGATGGGGGTCTTGATCTATTCCAACGGGTACCACTGTTGGTTTGGGTCCGTCAAAATCCTTCAGTTGCGGCATCAAGATGTCTCCAGCTTGGATCAGTGCAGACAAGTAAAGCCCTATGTGGCGTTCACCGTAAATTGCTTTCATGGTAGCCAATGTTGCACCTCTACCAAAAATTATCGCTAAATCTTGAACCCGCCTCTCCTTGGACTGCTGATAAATGTAACCCTTTTTCGGGTTGAATCCCAGAGCAAGAAGATCTGCAACATTTCCTACAGCGAATTTTTGGCTTCTCTCAAAAGGAATCTTGTTGTCTTCGTAGGCTTCCACGTCCGCGATGCAATAGAAAGCCATAGCACCTTGACTTTGGAAGTAAATAACTTCACGAGCGGTCATTAAGGTCCCGAGGTGAAATTCACCGGTAGGTTTGATTCCACTCATCACCGCGAAGTCGTTATGATTTTTCATGGCTTCTAAGACATGTTGAAGGTCTCTATGACCAAAGACAACATTACGTCTCATGTACATGCTTGGGTTTGGCATATTGTTTAACAATGGTCTAACTGGTTGAATTCCAAACTCCTTATACAAACGGTTATAATCTTCAATTACAGTTGTTCCAAAGGGGTCAAGAATTGTTTTTTTCTCATCGGTTGTTGACAAGTATTAGTGACCTCCATCAGTCATCGGTTCTTGAGTTGTGTGGGGTTCTTTAAAGGCTGATCGCTGGGAAAAGTTGGTTGCATCTACCACTGAACTTAATGCCATTCCAAGGCGTTCACCTTATCAAGGAACAGGTAATTGTCTTGAAGGGTAATTAAGTTTTCTGAAACTAAAATAGGAATTACTCAAGTTTATTTACCCATGTTCTCGGTTTTGCATTTGTTAGAGCCTAAGATGGCCACAACAGCGTCAGCTAGAGCGCGCATGAACACAAACCTTTTTATACGAAGATTGTTGTAATAGGGTTGTCACATTGATCCATGCTTGAATTAAAGAAGCTTTTGAAGGCTTTTGAAAACTGCATGAAAAAACTTTTGTGACAGGAGAAATGAAACATGCAAATGAATTACTTTAAAGATTTGCCTTTAAATCCAGAAGTTGTTAAAGGCATTGAGGAACTTGGGTTCAATAGTCTTTTCCCAATTCAAGCCCAAGCAATAATCCCATTACTGGAAGGCAAAGACGTTATTGGACAAGCACAGACTGGAACTGGTAAAACCGCAGCTTTCGGAATTCCAATGATTGAACGCCTAGATCCAAAGATCAATAATATTCAAGGCTTAGTTTTGGAACCAACACGTGAACTCGCTATACAGGTTGCAGAACACATACGTCGACTCAGCAAATACGCATCATTCAAAGTCTTACCAATTTACGGTGGAGAATCTATTCAAACACAAATATCCGAGTTGGAAAGAGGTGTCCACATTGTTGTAGGCACGCCAGGTCGCACAATAGACCATCTGAAACGAGGAACACTGAATCTATCGTCTGTGAAAATTGTTGTTCTCGACGAGGCCGATAGAATGCTTGATATGGGATTTATAGATGATATAGAATATATACTTTCAAAGGTACCCGCAAACAGGCAGACAAGTCTCTTCTCAGCAACAATAGACCAGTCAGTGATGAATGTATGTCATAGATATATGAAGAACCCTGAAAAAATACTGGTAAGCAAAGACGAAATAGCACTTACGCAGATAACCCAGTATTACACAGTTGTAAACCCCCAGAACAAATTTGAAATCTTACGCAACATTTTAGACGAGAACCACATAGAACGAGCCATAATATTCTGCAGAACACGCACAGGAACAAGTATGTTGGCAGATAGGTTAAGTAAGCGAGGATATAACGCAAAAGCGTTTCATGCCGGGTTCACTCAACCGCAAAGAGACTTCGTTGTCAACTCTTTCAGAAAAGGAAAACTAAAACTACTTGTTGCTACGGATGTTGCTGCGAGAGGCCTAGATATTCAAGGAATAACTCACATAATAAACTATGACATCCCATTAGACGCACTAGTCTACTTCCATAGAATCGGGCGAACCGCCAGAATGGGCCGCGAAGGAACAGCAATAACACTTGTAGGTTACGGAGAACTGACACAATTTAGAAACGTAGAAGCCTTAACGAAAACTACAATAAAAGAATTAGAATAGTATGATTACGTTACTTTACCACTAAAACTGGGCAACGCGCGTGTCTCATCACTCCATCACTTACACTCCCTAGAAGTATCTCCTTTATCCTGCTCAAGCCCCTAGCACCCATAACAATTAAATCGAATTCGCCTTCTCTAGCCGTCTTAAGTATCTCCTCAACAGTATGTCCCTCCTTCAATAATGTTTCAACTTGAACCTTTTCAGCTTTAACTTTCTTTTCACCATCCGATAAAATGTCAGCGCCAGCCTTACGAGCCGCTTCAATCAATTTGGGAATTATAATAGTTGCTTCGGGCATGATAGTTGTATGTGGCATAACAATTGGCCATACTCTTGAATACACATGGATTAAAGTGATTTTTCCATCAAACTTTTTAGCTATTTGAACAGCACTTCCCAAGGCTCGCACTGAATGTTCAGAACCGTCTAATGGGACTAAGATCTTCTCAAACACTGGCATCAATCCTCTAGAAAGGATTTGTTTAATAACTTTGAGATATAGCCCTTACTATGTATAACTTTTTGAACATGAAAAGAATCAGCAACTTAAAAAACCCCAAATTATGAAATTGCTAAGAAAGCAAACACCTTCGCGTCGTTAACGAGGTTTTCTATTTTTGCATACTCATCCGGTTGATGAGCTGTTTCATCTACTGTACTCCAAACAGCCGCTGCAATTCCTATTTTTCGGAAGAAGCGGGCGCATGTTCCCCCACCAATTCCTCCAACTTTCGACTCTATTCCTCTGCCTTTTTTAATTGCTTGCTTCAACATGACAACTATTTTCGAGTTAGCATCAGTGGGTTTTGGGGCGACAATTTTTCGCTCTATTTCAATTTTTATCTTTGCTCTAGTTTTCTTCTCAAACTCTTCCGCAAGCCCGAGAATATCCTTTAATGTTTCTTCTAGGTTATAGTTCG
>Ga0209636_10008538_pt1 | contig 10429 bp, 7 predicted proteins | sample DeeMarSWOR152_54_FD_187464 | JGI IMG/M metagenome (GOLD analysis project Ga0209636, IMG submission 187464) | Marine sediment microbial communities from White Oak River estuary, North Carolina - WOR-1-52-54 (SPAdes) (version 2) | ecosystem: Environmental > Aquatic > Marine > Intertidal zone >... | reverse complement strand
ATAGCCAGGCTCAAAGAGAAAGGCGTTACTATTGTTGATGCCACTTGTGTATTGGTTAAGAGGGTGCAGCACATAGCCGAGGAGCTTGCCAGAGATGGTTATAAAGTGGTAATTATTGGCGACCAGAACCATCCTGAAGTCCGGGCGGTTGTCGGCTGCGCCAGGGATGCTATTGTCATTGCCGACGAGTCGGATTTGCGCAAGCTGCCAGAAAATGCCAGGTTGGGCATTGTTTGTCAGACTACCCAGAGCCCGGAGTACTTTGGCAGGATGCTTGGTGCTATAGCAAGGGGCAGCTTTAATGAATTGAAGGTAATTAATACTTTGTGCCAGGAGGCGATAAAAAGGCAGAAATCGGCTGTACAATTGTGCAAGAAGGTGGATATAATGTTCGTGCTCGGCAGTCTGGAAAGTGCCAACACGCGCAAGCTCGCCGAGCTTTGCAAAAAATATAACAGCGAAACGTTTCATTTGCAAAATTGGAAGGAACTTGATAAAAATACACTTTTCGGCAAGAATGTAGCAGGCGTTACGGCAGGAGCCTCGACGCCTGAGTGGATAATTGACGATTTTGTAGAGAATTTGGAAGCCTTTGATACCGGCGGTGGGTGAGTTAAAGCTTTAGAGGAAAGGATAAAGAAAATGAGTATGAAGAAATTTGCCGTGTGGGTCATTGTGTGCGTGCTGGTGCTGGCAAGCGGCGGTTTACTTGAAGGCAAGGTGGGGGGAAATACAAAAATATATACTGTATTTGCTAACCAGGGTTGTAGTTGCCCTGCTGGAGGAACACCCGAAGGCCTTATAACGAATGAAGAAGTTTTGGACAAACTTCAAAGCAAGTGCAGTGGGGTAGATTTCATCGCGAGGGACTTAACAAAACGAGGTACAAGCATTGGTTCAGTCCTTAATGAATTGGAGGATTCCAAAGAAGGCTTGGATGGAGTACTCATCATCGGCGTTTCAAGAGAATATAAATTAGCATTCACCGGCTTGCCCACAATAGTTGTATATAACCTGTTTGAATGGATGAATATTCCCTACAAACTTTACAATACTGGAAAAGAGCAGGAGAGTATACTGGTGGGAGGCCCTGAGTACAAGGGAGGGAGAATCTTAACCGCTCAGTTGGACAGAAGAAATGTTTGTTCCCCGTCTGTTTCTTCAGCTATGTTTGGGGACTTAGTAGATAAAATTAAGTTAATTCAAGCTATAAAAAAGTTGAAAGAGTCTAAAATATTGGTTGTGACACCTCATGAGTATCTTGCTCAAGTAGATTACCAGGGGGATAGAAATAAACGCTTTCCAGAAAATTATAATCAGACCTATACTCGTGCATTAAAAGACTCATTAGGGGTGGAACTGGTAAGAGTAGAGCCCAAGGAATTTTATGAAGCTGTTAAGAAAGTTGAAGAAGGACAAGCAGAAGAGATTGCAAAAATGTGGATTGATGAAGCTCAAGGTATGAAAGATACTGTCGAATCAGAGGTAATAAAAACAGCTAAGTCATATCTGGCCTTTGAGGCATTAAGAAAGAAGTATAACTGCAATGCAGTATCAACTCAGATGCGGACACTCACCGGAAGCGGAAAGGTGGAAGATATCTTCTGGCCGGGTTTAGGTCTTATGGAGTTTCAGAAAAGAGGCATACAGGCTATTTGTCAAGAGTACGAAAACATAATGGTTACCCATCTCCTGGGGTACTATCTTACTGGTAGACCAAGTATGCTCGGCGACCTAATGATAGATACTTTTAACAATATCACTCTTCTTACACATTGTGGAGCTCCACTTAATCCTTATGGAGACGATAGAAGGATTCCTTATATTATATGGAGTCATGCACAGAGTCCTGTAAGAGGTACTCTAAAGCCTGGTTCGGGTACTGGTGCGCAAGTAAACTATCCTGCGGGTGAGCCTGTTACAATATGGAAAGTCTATGTGCTTAATAAGAAAATAGGGCTTCATACAGGCAAAACCGCTGATGGTCATTCTCTCTATAAAGACTTTGATAGTATAATGTGCAGAACCAAGCTGGTTGTGAAAGTTGATGATGCGAAGAAGATACAGAAATATTTTTCTCCCGATGAGTATGGAATCCACAGGGCAGGCACTTTGGGTGATCTTAGAGAAAAGATTGAAGATTTGGCTACTTTAATCGGGTTTGAAGTTATGGAAGAGGATAAGTAATTTGCTTTATTTTTGGTGATAAGACTTTTGCGAAATTTCAAAGTCTAATTTGCCCAGCACTCACTTTGAGGATTGGCTGAATGAACGGCAAAGTGAGTGCTGGGCTGCGTGGGCGAATGCGTTTGTATAAATGATTAACCAAAAAATTTACATTTGTGCTCGTTGCACAAGAGCCTCCTGGCGTAGATGTGGGGCGCCAACAGGTCGGAAAAACAGACTCCACAAAGGAATTTGGGTTTATGGTAGATAGAAATATTGTCCAAAAATTAGGTTTGTCACAAGAAGAGCTCGACCAGCAGGTCGGCGAAATGTTCGGAGAGAGAGAAAATGAATTTCTGGAGGAGGTTCTGCGGACAAAGGTGGATTCACGTTTGCCGGGGACTATTCTTAAAGGAACAATCGTATCGCAAATAGGCAATGATGTTATTATCGAGGTGGGCCTGAAAAGCGAAGGTGTTGTCGATGCCGCCGAATTTGAGGACGCCGAGGAGATATCGCCGGGCAAAGAGATTGAAGTTCTTCTTGAAGATACCGACTCTGAAGGCGGGCTTATCCTGTTGAGCAAGCATAAGGCCGACCGCATCAGAGGCTGGGAAATGATTATCAATACGAAAAAGGAGGGAGATGTTATTAGCGGCAAGGTCGTAAGGCGCATCAAGGGCGGCTTGCTCGTTGATATTGGAGTACCTGTCTTTTTGCCGGCCTCGCAGGTTGATATCAGAAAACCGGGCGATATCAGTAGATTCATCAGTAAGGAAGTCAGATGCAAAATTCTGAAGATTGATGTTGAACGCCGGAACATCGTCGTATCGAGGCGTAAACTTGTCGAAGAGGAACGCCGCAGCAGTAAGGAAAGGGTTCTGTCGGAAATCGAGGTTGGTCAATTGCGAAAAGGAGTTGTGAAAAACATAGCCGACTTCGGCGTGTTCGTGGATTTGGGTGGTCTCGATGGCCTGCTGCATATTTCTGATTTGAGCTGGGGCAGAATCTCGCACCCCTCAGAAATCGTTGAGCTTGACCAGGAGATCGAGTGTGTTGTTATTGGTGTTGATAAAGACAATGAAAAGATTTCATTGGGCCTGAAGCAGAAGACAAGCAGTCCCTGGGAAGATGTTGAGCAGCGTTATCCAGTCGGGGCGAGGGTAAAGGGCAAGGTTGTAAATGTTATGAACTATGGCGTCTTTATTCGGCTTGAAGATGGTATTGAAGGGCTCGTGCATATTAGCGAGATGAGCTGGACAAGGCGTCTGGCACATCCGGGCGAGATGCTCAATCTCGGCGACGAAATCGAAGTCGTTGTGTTGAATGTTAACAAGGAAAAGCAGGAAATTTCGCTGGGGCTGAAGCAGACCGAAATAAATCCCTGGACGATAGCTTCTCAGAAGTATCCTTCCGGAACGATTGTTACCGCCAGGGTGCGCAGTGTAACCAATTTTGGTGCGTTTGTGGAGATAGAGGAGGGTATTGATGGTATGATACACATTTCGGATTTAAGCTGGACAAGGAAATACGGCCATCCAGGCGAGGCCCTGCAAAAGGGCAATGAAGTGAAATGCATTGTTCTGAACGTTAATGAAGAAAAACGAAGAATTAGCCTGGGCATAAAGCAGATGACAGAAGACCCCTGGATTCGTGCGATCCCGGAGAAGTATATTCCGGGACACATTATAAAAGGCAAGGTGACAAAGCTTACTAATTTTGGTGCATTTGTTGAGCTTGAACCGGATTTGGAGGGGCTGTTGCACATTTCCGAGCTTGCCGACCATAAGATTGACAAGCCTCAGGATGTTGTTAAGACGGGTGATGAAGTTGAAGTTAAGATTCTAAAGGTAGATACTGAGTCCCGTAAAATTGGATTGAGTTTGCGAAGGGTTCAGTGGGCTGCTGAAGAGCAGGCAGCCGTCCCGCACAAATTGGGCTTGGGCTCACGCCTAACTGATGCGTCAGAGATGGATTACCAGTCTGGTGAAGAAGTTAAGGCCGAAGCCAGTGAAGCGGCTAACGTCGAAGCCAGCGATGCGGTTACGAACGCTCCTGATAAGCGTGTTGAAAAGGCGAAAGTGCCGGCGGAGTCCGAACCAACCGAAGCCGAGCGGACCCAAGAAAGTGCGGATGCCGAGAGTCAGACCGGCGGCGAAAGTAGTGCAGAGGAAAAAACCGAGCCGGATAACGATAATTCACCCGAATCCCGTTAGAAATCCCATGAAAAGCGAAAACTTCTGACGGGGGCAAAGAGCCAGGGGGTTGAATAAAAACACCGGGTGAAAGCATTGCTAATGGAGTTGGTTCTCCCGCACTAAAAACGGACGATAGGAAAGAGCATTTTTGATATGAAAAAGCCGATGTTTGTACAAGTCGGCCATCAATCTAACGTAATTATTGATAATAGATTAGATACAGTGTACAATTTTGGCGATAAGTAAAGAGTACTGTTTTGCAATAAGACCGCAAAATGGGAACTCATAACAAAACGGTATTATATATGGAGGTTTATAACTATGTTACTTTGGGTTTTCAGAGCTGTTTTTTTGCTCGTCTTGGTAGGAGTTCTTTTTATTAATGCAAGTTCAGAGGAGCTTGCGAAGGATGTGAATTCAACCAGTTGGTGGTCGGTAGTGATCAGCGGCTTGGGGATGATGTTGTTTTTCTTTCTGCTGGAGGTTTTTACGCCGAAGAAAAAACTCAGCGCTCTGGCGGGCGTTTTTTTCGCCTTGTTGGTCGGGCTGATTATCAGTGGGGTGCTGGCGCCTGCGGTGGATATGATAGCTGGTTCGTACAGTATTGACTTAACAACAGAGGCGGTTTTTGCAATCAAATGGATGCTGGGCATATGTATATGTTTTCTTATCATCAGTATTGTGATGCGGACGAAGGACGATGTGCGTTTTGTGATTCCTTACGTTGAATTTGCAAAACAGACCAAGGGTGCCCGGCCGTTGGTTTTGGATACGTCGGTAATCATTGACGGACGTATAGCGGATTTGTGTCAGAGTAAATTGTTTGACGCTCCGCTGATTGTTCCGCGTTTTGTTCTCAATGAGCTGCAATTGATAGCAGATTCGGCTGACAAGCTCAAGCGCAGCCGCGGCAGAAGGGGACTTGATATACTTAACAGGATGCAGTCTGATTCTATTATTGACATGGAGATTGATGAATCTGTCGACCCGGAGGCCGAGGATGTCAAAGGTGTTGACCAGAAATTGATGGTGTTTACCAAGAGCCGAAACGGGCGACTGGCAACGACGGACTATAACCTCAGTAAGGTTGCACAAGTGCGTGAGGTCGATGTAGTGAATATAAATGATTTGGCCAATTCGCTAAAAGCAGTTGCTTTGCCGGGTGAGACTATGAAGGTTAAAATCGTCAAGCCCGGTGAAGAGGCAGAACAGGGTATCGGATATCTGGCCGACGGTACAATGGTTGTTGTTGAAGGTGCCCGCAATAAAATTGGACGAGAATTAATCATTAGCGTAACCAGTTCGCTTCAGACCTCGGCCGGAAAGATGATTTTCGGCAAGTTCGAAGGTTTTGCACAGGAGACGGACAATAGCAGAAGGTGAACATCGTAACCGACCGGAGCGAATACATCAGAGAATAATAAAAACTTAAAGCGCAAAAATTGCACATATCACGAGTACGCAATATACGTGTGCTCTTTATTTGGATTGCAGGAGACATTTCAAGAAGAGTGCGACTGCGGATGTATAGCCCAGGGCGAATAGCGGCCAGTGGAAATGGGATTTAAAATCTTGTTTTCTGATGTTTCGGCCGGCAATGCAAAAAGAGACAACGACAACAAGAGCGGCAAGGATGAAAATCACCCAGTTTATGGGGTCTACTTCGAGTGGGCTACCGGTAGACGAGCGGTAGAGTATTATCACTGCAAATAAGAGCAGTGTAACTGAGACAAGGACCGGAGCTAATACAGGACCGGCCCAGGTGATTGGTATTAAAAATAGTATATCCCAATCCATAATGGTGCTGGGCCAGTTGATAAGGACTTTGAGCCAGACGTAGTAGAAGATGTCCCAGACTGCAAAGATAGTTAAGAAAAAAGCGAATCGCTGCTGAAGGTTTTTGCCGAACAGCCAGGCGCCGGTGAGCATTAAGACTATCGTCGCAGCCTCTCTGCCGATTTCGGTTAATAGAAGCCGCCTCCAGAGCGGCGTCGTACCAAAGTTGGTTAAGGGAAAGGTAAAACCCTCAGGATGGAAGATTTCTCGCAGGTACACGACCACAGCGGATTCAATATACGCAAAGGCGATGCTGAAGATAACAACGATACAAAATCGTGTAAGCATACTATAAATTCTGTAACTCCTTTAGCATCGTAGGAATGATTTCGCTTTCTCGTACGACTGAGATTTTTCGGCCTTTGCGGTAGATGTATGCTTTGTTCTTTGCGGCACAGACGGCCAGGTCGGAGTCGGCGGCTTCGCCGGGGCCGTTGACAACACAGCCCATCACGGCAATACGCACCGGTTTATCAATAGCGCGTATGGCTTTTTCAACTCGTCGGGCCAGCTTGATTACATCAATTTCGGCCCGGGCGCACGTCGGGCAAACTATTAGCTCCGGTGTCGAGCGTTCGTAAAGGCCGAGGGCGATTAAAATCTGCTTTGCAATTTTGGTTTCTACGACCGGGCTGCCGGCGGCGCTTACTCTGATAGTGTCCCCAATACCTTCTGCCAGCAGTGTGCCAAGGCCGATAGCTGAAGGTATCTGGGCGTCTTCGGGCAGCCCTGCGTGGGTCAGGCCAAGGTGGATTGGGTAGTCGAACGTCCCGGCGATGCGACGGTTGATTTCGATGGTTCGCAGGCAGTCCCTGCTTTTTGCGCTGAGGACCAGCCGGGTGAAGTTGCGATTTTCAAAGAGCCGAACATATCTTTTCATTTCTTTTAGCATCAAAGCGGTGCGTTTCTCGATAGGCACATCTTGTTTTGTGAGGTCTCTGATGCTTGCTTCGTTGACGCCTATGCGGATAGCGGTCCTGTGCATTTTGGCTGCGTCTATTATTCGATGGATAATTTCTCGATTTTTTATGTTGCCGGGATTGAGCCGAACTTTAGCAGCCCCGGCTTCTATCGCTTCAATTGCTCGGGCGCCGCTGAAGTGAACGTCGGCGATTAACGGGACATTTACTTTTTGGACGATTTTTGCAAAAGCAGCAGTATCGGCACGTCTGGGCACAGCGATTCTCACTAACCGGCAGCCGGCCCGCACAAGCTGATTTATCTGTTTTACACAGCGGGCGATATCGACGGTCGGTACCTTCGTCATCGACTGGATGACAATTGGAGCCGAAGAGCCGATCCTGACCTGCCCGACCCTGATGGTTCTTGTTTTTCTTCTTTTGAGCATACTAAAATTGTAGCTTGTCTTATTCTATCGAGCAAATTAAAATATGGCAAAGACGTACGTTTGATTATTGGCTATTGATTATTGGACTATTATATCGTTTATCGCTATGGGTTCGACGCTGATATCTCTGGCTGTAGTGTTGTTTATCGCTTACTGGAGTGTGGGCGTGATACTTTACTTTATGCAGCCGACCTTTTTGTACAATCCTGTACGGGAAGTTCCCTTTACACCGGACGAATTGGATATGGATTTTGAAAATGTAGTTTTCAAGAGTGGCGACGGCCTATTGTTGAGCGGCTGGTATATCCCTACACAGAATGCGGAGTTTACGGTTCTGTTCTGCCACGGTAACGGCGGAAATATGTTCCACCGTTTGGATAGTATAAATATCTTTTATAAACTGGGATTGAATTGCTTTATTTTTGACTATCGCGGCTACGGCAACAGCCAGGGCAAGCCCAGCGAAGAGGGAACGTATCTGGATGTTATGGCTGCATACAAATGGCTGACCGAAGAAAAAAAGATGTCGCCCGCTGATATTATTATCTTTGGCAGGTCTCTGGGCGGAAGTATCGCCGCACAGTTGGCGGGTAAGGTCGAGGTGAGGTCTTTGATTATTGAGAGCGCTTTTACATCATACGTTGACATTGGCAGGAAATTTTACCCTTATATGCCCGTGCGGTGGTTTGCGGGATTCAGCTACAAGACAATCGACTATATCAAGGATGTTCTCTGTCCGGTGATGATAATTCACAGCAGGAATGATGAAGTTGTGCCGTTCGAGTTCGGTCTTGAGCTGTATGAAGCGGCGAATGAGCCGAAAGAGTTTGTCGAGATATTCGGAAGTCATAATGATGGCTTTTTGGTATGCGGTGACATTTACAGAAATGCCTGGACGAATTGGCTGAAATTCTTAAAAGAGTATAAAGGCCTGGCCGAACGCCACCAGGCCTCTTAGTAATTTTATAGTGTGTAGTTCATAGTTTTTATAGCTCTGTTTTCAAAGGTTCTTGGAGGAGATACTTTCATGCAACGAATTATTATTCCTGCGGTGTGTTTGATACTTATTGTGCACGCTCTCAGCGTTTTAGGTAAGCCTGCTGGCGCAAGCCTTGTTAGAAGCAAGTCGGATTCGGGAAATGTTGAAGCTTCAGTCGGAGCTTCTAACTGGGCAAGCCCGTATGTGCAATGGAAGAACGGCCCTTCGTCCGATGCCGGTTTTTTTCCTATCGCCGTCTGGCTGCAGAACCCAGCCAAGGCCGGGCGGTACAGAGCCGCCGGTTTCAACACGTACGTAGGGCTCTGGAAAGGGCCGACCGAACAACAGCTTGTGGAATTGAAAAAGGCCGGAATGAAGGTCATCTGCCACCAGAACGAGGTTGGCCGCAAACACATTGATGACGGGATTATTATCGGCTGGATGCATGGTGACGAGCCGGACAACGCACAGTCACGAGGTAAAGGCAAGGGCTACGGTCCACCAATCCCGCCGAAAAATATCATTGATGATTACGAGAAGATTCGAAGTGCTGACCCCACGCGGCCCGTACTTCTCAACCTCGGCCAGGGTGTGGCCTGGGACCAATGGCACGGCCGTGGTGTCCGCACCAATCACCCTGAGGATTATCCCGAATACGTCAAGGGTTGTGACATTGCCTCATTTGATATTTATCCGGTCGCTCACCCAAAGCCGCAGGTCTCGGGAAAACTCTGGTATGTCGCCAGGGGCGTTGAGCGGCTGGTGAAATGGACCGAAGGGGAAAAAATCGTATGGAATTGTATTGAATGCACCCGAATCAACAATCCCACGAGCAAGGCCACGCCGCAGCAGGTCCGATGTGAGGTCTGGATGTCCATCATCCACGGCTCGATGGGTCTGATTTACTTCGTCCACGAATGGGAGCCGAAGTTCAACGAGTCTGCCCTTCTCAGCGACCCTGAGATGCTCTCTGCAGTTACCGCAATCAACCGTCAGATTATTCGGCTTGCGCCGGTGTTGAACACTCCGACAATCAAAGATGCAGTACATTTGTCGTCCGATAACGAAGATGTCCCTGTCGCAGTTATGATGAAGAAGCATAAGAATGATACGTATCTTTTTGCCGTGACGATGCGGAACGGCCGGACAACTGCGACGTTTACTATCCCAGGCCTGGCGGGCGAGAGAACCGTCGAAGTCCTCGGCGAGAATCGAACAATCCTCTCAAGGGATGGTATCTTCAAAGATAGCTTCGGAGCCTGGGATGTACATATTTACCGAATAAGGTGATTAAGGGTTAGGGTGATGAATTCGCCAGTAGAGTAAGGATAAAAATCACGGAAAAAATTCGTTTCTCCGGCAAAATGCCGGAGTGAAAATCGATAAGGTCAATAAATAGTGGGGGAAAATTGGGGGTTGGAAGGGTGAAGAGTTCAGTTTTGTGTAAATTTAGTCGAAAAATGGGGAAAATAGGATTAAAATTGTGAAAATTAAAGGAAAATTTTGAAACGATAGAGGGTAGAAATTATAAAAACGAGTCAATCAATCCGTATCGGGAAATAAAGTGCTGACGGATGGGGGAGATTTGAAAAAAATCGAAGGGATAGAATTATTTATTCTTGGGGCAAAAAATTTAGAAAGTATGCCGGCTGGGGAATTGCTGCGATATTCCTTGCGATTTGTGCCTCTTCACATACATATACCAATCGTGAAACAATACTTACGGACATTGCTCGGGAATCGAAGTTTAATTTTGAGCAAAACGATGCTCCAAAGCCGAAATCTGTGACCTTTGAACCACTTTTCGCAAAGCCGTTGACGTTGGGGGCTCTGAAAGAGGAGGCGGTCGACATTGCCGTCCAGCTCACGAAGGATTTCCCCAATGGTGCAGATGCAATCTTT
>Ga0209636_10008536_pt1 | contig 10430 bp, 11 predicted proteins | sample DeeMarSWOR152_54_FD_187464 | JGI IMG/M metagenome (GOLD analysis project Ga0209636, IMG submission 187464) | Marine sediment microbial communities from White Oak River estuary, North Carolina - WOR-1-52-54 (SPAdes) (version 2) | ecosystem: Environmental > Aquatic > Marine > Intertidal zone >... | reverse complement strand
TTTACCGAACTGCTGCTATTCGGTGGCATGTTTATTCTCTATTCGGTCTATCGTTACAAGTATGCCCACGATTTTCACATTGCCGCTTATGAATTGAACCAGATGATGGGCGCAATCAATACCATTATCCTGCTCACCAGCAGTCTAACCATGGCGCTTTCTATTGCCGCCTTGCAGCGTACAAATCGAAAATTATCGAACACGTTTTTGATTATCACAATAGCCCTGGGTGTTCTATTTTTGATAAACAAATATTTCGAGTGGAGCGCCAAAATCGAGCATGGCATTTATCCCAATTCTCCATTATTAGCCCGAGCCTTCAATGACGGCGAAACTTTGTTTTTCGGACTCTATTATGCGATGACAGGATTACACGGGATCCATGTAATCGTAGGTGTGGGTGTCTTATCTGTCATGCTGTATTTAATCAACAAACAGCCATCAACAGAGTATGTCATCGAACCTGCTCAAATCGACAAGCTGCGTGGTTCGCAATTAAAGATCACTGATAAACAAGGCAGGAAACTGTGGGACGGCGCTGTTATCAGTGACTCAGTCCGACGCATTTCTATTACCTTTAAACACTACATGTCCGATGAAACTTTTGATAGAACGAATATTACCAAGTTAGAGAATTCAGGATTGTACTGGCATTTGGTAGATATTATCTGGATATTTTTGTTTCCTTTGTTTTATTTGATAACGTAACAGATGAAGATTTGTAAGAATAGATTAGACAAATTTGAAATAGGTATTTTTTAACATTTGATAAAATAATCAAAGATTGTTAAATTTATGAGTTAAGCCATTAGGAGATTAATTATGATTGATACTAATATTATTAAAAAAATTAATCATTCATCAATTGAAGAACGAATCCAGATCATGGAACTCATCCTTCAATCTCTAAAGAATGAGATAAAACCTCAGCATAAAACAGAAAAAAAACATTTTAAGCCGTTTAAAATTCGTAAATTTAGTTTGGGGCAAGAAGTGCACGTAGATCGTGATGAATTGTATGCTGAAAGAGGTTTATAGATATGTTTGCGATAGATACGAACATTCTGGTTTATGCACATAATGTCGATTCGGAATATAATCAGAAAGCATCTGCATTTTTGGAAAGAGTTTTAAATGAGAGAGATGAGGAAGAAAATTTAACGATATGTACTCCTGCTCAAGTCTTACTGGAATTTGTGAATGTCATCACTCGACAAAATTTAGAAAAACCTCTTTCTCTCTTCGATGCGATTAAAGCGGTTAGGGAATTAATGGAAACAGGTATAAAGATAATTTATCATCAGGATACACAAATTCAAACTTTTTTAGAACTTCTTGAATCTGTTACAACTCGAAAGAAGGTTTTTGATGTAGCACTCGCTGCTACTCTCAAGGATAATGAAATATCTGGACTTTACACTGTCAATGTAACTGATTTTGAAGATTTTGAATTTTTAGAGGTTGTGAATCCATTAACATCCTTTAATAATCCATTTAACAAAATAAGCAATTTGTGAAAATTCGTGCAATTTGTGGTTTAAAATAAAAGGAGCTCAAACCATGTCTCACCACGAGCCAGAACATGAACAACATATCGTAGGCTACGGAACTTACATCCTCGTCTGGTTAGGATTAATCGTCCTCACAGGACTGACTGTTGCGGTGGCGGGAACAAACCTGGGCGGATTTAGTGTGTGGACGGCAATCCTGATCGCAGCAATAAAAACCAGTTTAGTTTTATTTGTATTTATGCATTTGAAATATGAGCGACCATTGTTTCGCTGGATGGTGTTGATCGTACTGGTCGCCATAACCATTTTTATCGTATTCACATTTTTTGATGTCTCATATCGATAGGTGAAATTATGATCGTAGACGCTGCAAATATGCCGCAAACTGTAAATAATGTCTTTTACTTTATCCTGGCGATTTCTGTCGCGCTGCTGGTATTCATCACATTTTTGATGGTGTTCTTCGTCATCAAATACCACCGCAAGCGAAATAAAGAACCAAAAGACATCGAAGGCAATACCTGGCTGGAAATAACCTGGATTGTGATCCCAACGCTGCTCGTACTGGGCATGTTTTACTACGGCTGGATCGGCTACAAAATCATGAAAGATGTGCCTGAAGATGCCATGGTCATCAACGTAACGGGACGGATGTGGTCATGGTTGTTTGAATATGACAATGGTGTTCAAACCGATACTTTGTACGTGCCTGTTGACAGTCCGATCCGTGTTAACTTGAAATCCCAGGATGTGATACATAGCTTCTACATCCCAGCTTTTCGGATCAAACATGATGTCGTGCCAGGAAATGAGCAGGGGTATGTCTGGTTTCATCCCAAGGAACTGGGCTCGTACGATGTGCTCTGTGCTGAGTATTGTGGCCAGCAGCACGCCTATATGACATCAAAAGTTGTAGTATTACCTGAAGACGAATTTCAAGCCTGGCTCACTGCAAAAGCAAGTATACAATCGGGTGCTGATACCACGGCTGCGAATGAAATGCAACAACTCCCGACCGAAACGAAAGCCAAACAGGTCGAAACTGAACGTAAAAAACAGGTCCCTCCTGGCTTTGCTTTGCTTAATGATAAAGGCTGTACCGCCTGCCACACGCTTGATGGCACGCCCATGGTTGGGGCATCATTTAAAGGACTTTTCGGCAAGAAACAGATCGTTCTCACTAATGGCAAAGAGCGTCGAATTACCGTCAACGAAGCATATTTGAAAAGATCAATATTAGAACCTGAAGCCGATATTGTAAAAGGATACGATCCCATCATGCCAGAGCCTGATGAGTCGATTACGAATGAAGAGATTCAGGCGATGATTGATTATATTAAGTCATTGAAGTAGGATTAGTGTAATTATTTTTTAATCGATAATTTAACCAACGTAGAGTTGTTTTATGTTTGAACAAATAGATATACATAAAGATTTTGATCTCGATCATAGAATCGTTGTTTACGAAGGGGATTGTTTGAACCTTTTAAAGCAAATTCCTTCTGGAACGATTCAATTGATCGTTACTTCTCCACCTTACAACCTGGGCAAAGAGTACGAAAAAAAACTTTTACTCACCCAATACCTGGTACAGCAGGCAACTGTGATAAGAGAATGCCATCGGATATTATCTGAGCATGGAAGTATTTGTTGGCAGGTTGGTAATTATGTTAATAATGGAACTATTGTTCCACTTGATACAGTTTTGTACCCGATATTTGATGATCTGGGCATGAAAATGAGAAATCGTATCATCTGGCACTTTGAACATGGATTACATTGTTCTAAAAGATTTTCAGGTAGGTATGAAACTATAATTTGGTTTACAAAATCCGATGACTATGTATTTAACCTTGATCCTGTACGTGTACCTCAAAAATATCCTGGGAAAAAACATTTTAAAGGACCAAAAGTCGGTCAATATTCAGGTAATCCCAAAGGTAAAAATCCAAGCGATATCTGGCTAATTCCGAATGTTAAAAGTAATCATATTGAAAAGACAATTCATCCATGCCAATTCCCTGTGGAATTAATCGAACGATTAGTCCTTTCGATGACAGATCAAGATGACTGGGTGCTTGATCCATTTCTTGGTGTAGGAACAACAATTGTTGCTGCTGTTCGACATCAACGTAGAGGTGCAGGCGCAGAAGTATTTCAAAAATATGTTGAAATAGCTTATGATCGGATTAATCAAGAGATTAAAGGCACTTTGAAAACTCGACCGATGTTTAAACCAGTGTATGATCCAAATAAGGCTGGTAACAAGTTAGCTACTTCACCATGGGCTCAAAAAGAGGATAGAAGCCAAATGGTTTTATTAGATTCGGACAAGTAAAGATAGTAAATTATGAAAATTATCGAGACATACTCTCATCTTAATGGGTTGGAATTCTTATTAGTTCACAAGCCAGGGCTGTGGAAAGAAATACAAAAAGTAATATCCTCAGTCGATGCGGGGGTGTGTAAGACAAAAGTTTCCAAAGAAAAAACAAAAGTGGGAAAGTTGCTTTATAGTCCCGTTGACATGAATGCCAGCTTTAAAAAATTTCTGGTTGACTTTGGGTGGGAAGAAAGCCGAGTCAGCTATTGGGTAACAAGGAATGAGAAGTTGATTCGAAAAACATTAGCGATGAATCCAGATGACCAGAAAAAAGAAATCGAAGCCAGCGGGGAAATCCCGATTTTTAGCTATAATCAAACAGATTATGTCAAAGATCGTGTAGCACTTGAAGTCCAATTTGGTAAATATGCTTTTGTTGCTTATGATCTCTTTGTCAAACATCTCGCCTTTTATGTCGGTGACCAAATTGATGTAGGCATCGAAATATTACCCATGAAATCACTTCAAGTACAGATGAGTTCAGGCGTTCCATATTACGAGGGAGAACTCTACAACGTTATCCGCCAGGGAAGAGGTGTACCTGCTGTACCTTTAGTGATTGTTGGAATTATGCCTTAGATTTGCAAATCAACGAGAAATGAAGAAGGAACTTTGTGATTAGAAGTAATCTAAAAATCTTTTCCGATCTAATCAAAATCAAAACCACCGCAGCCGTCTCATTAACAACTGCAGTCGGATATTTATTAGCGGTGAAAAAATTATCACTGGAAATACTCATTCCAATCATCGGCATTTTCCTGTTAACCAGTGGATCATCTGCTTTGAACGAATACCAGGAAAGAAAAACCGATGGATTGATGTCCCGAACCAGCAATCGACCGCTGCCTGCCCGTAGAATTCAACCCAGTACCGCACTTCTCATCATTTTCGCTTTGGTGCTGACTGGCGTTCTAATTCTCTATTTCGGAACCAATATTCAAGCGACATTGTTGGGCATTTTTGCATTAATCTGGTATAACGGCATTTACACACCATTGAAACGAAAAACCGCCTTTGCAGCAGTCCCTGGTGCTTTAATTGGTGCCATCCTGCCGATGGTCGGCTGGGTTGCTGGAGGTGGCTATATTTTTGATCCGCAGCTTATGCTGATCGCCTGTTTCTTTTTCATCTGGCAGGTGCCGCATTTCTGGCTGTTGCTGCTCTTGTCTGGCGACGATTACAAACGAGCGGGATTGCCATCGTTGACAAAAATATTTTCCATTACCCAAATTTCAAGAATTACGTTTATATGGATGCTTACCACAGCCATCGCATCGCTCATCATTATCAGCTTTGGTCCAGTACAATCCCTGATCGTTAAAATTAATTTGGTAATAATTGCAATAGTATTGTCCTGGCTGGCTATCAAAATCCTGAGAAGCCAGGGCAAGCAATTGCCGTTTAGATATGCTTTTATCGGCATCAATGTATTTGCACTATTAGTTATCGTTTTTCTATCCATTGACAAATTGATGAACATCTTATAAGGAAACCTGCAATGCAATTTTCCGATCAATTTACTTTGCTATCCACGCCAACCCATTTGTCGCTGGTCAAATTACTCTTGATTTTTATGTTCTTGCTACATCTGCCTTATATCGGCATGTTCATCGGCAGCTCGTTTTTCTCAGTGTGGTATAAATTTGCTGGCAAAAGAAAAAATAATACACTTTATTCGACCTTTGCCAGGGATTTAATCGACACATTTGCATTCAATAAAAGTATAGGCATTATTCTTAGCGTGTTGCCGTTACTGGTCATTGCGCTGATTTACTCTCAGATTCTCTACGCAGGGAACGCTGTAACACTGCCGTACCTGGCCTATTCTTTTCTGCCGATTATCCTAGGGTTGATTTTTGTTTATATCTATAAATACACCCTGCGATTGGAAAAAGACATCTTCAGTCTGGTAGGGGCAATTGGCGTGTTGTTGCTTTTTGCGGGCTACTTCGTTTTCATCGCCAGTATCGCCCGATTCCATGATCCTGAAAAATGGGATTTCATCAAAAACCCGTTACAGGTGTTGATCGGCTGGAATGCTATTGGCAACTATCTTGCTTTTCTAACGAGTTCATTTGCCATAACAGGCATCGGGATAATTTTCTTTTTCTTCTCATGGCGCGACAAATTAAAAGACGCTGCCAGTGATTATGTGGAGTATGTGAAAAAATTCGGACTGGTCATTAGCTTAATTTTTACTATACTCACGCCACTGTTTGTCCTGTTTCAGCTCATCAATTTGCCTGACATTGCTTTTTCAAACGTGGTGATCATTGGTTCAATTGTTCTGATGATATTACTGGCAATTGTGACTAATTTGCTTTCAAAAATGCTACAGGGTTCACAGGCCAAATTTGGTACTCATGCGTTTGTGTTATTTATTTTAGTGTTTTTGGTGATGATTTTGAATAGTAGTATTGCCCGAGAAAATTCATTGCAAGAACACACCAGATTTTTAGCCCTGGAATCCGAAGCCATGCTGGCGAAAATCATCCCCGAGCGGGAGATCGAAGATGGCGGCGGAATTACGGATTATGCCAAAGGCGAGAGTGTGTTCAAACGAGTCTGTTCCACCTGCCATCGATTTGATCAAAAAATCGTGGGTCCTCCTTATGTAACGGTATTACCGAAGTATGTGGATGACATTCAACAATTAATTGCTTTCATATCCAATCCGAAGAAAGTGAATCCAGACTACCCGCCCATGCCCAACCAGGGGCTGAAAATTACTGATGTTGAAGCGGTGGCAGGTTACCTACTGAAAACGTATCAGGAGGAGTACAATAAGTGAAAATAAATTTCAGACCCATACTCATCACAGGCTATTTCGGATTTCTCATTTTGATAATTCTGCTGTTAGGATTCATCTGGAACACCTATCGGGAAGCGCCCGACCAGCCCATTGCGTTTAGCCATCAGAAACATGTGTCATTTGTAGGATTGGAATGTAATCATTGCCATCAATATGCCGAAAGAGCATTGCAGCCAGGCATTCCCGCCGTTGCCGTGTGCATAGAATGTCATGACAACGTTGCCACGGATCGACCTGAAATTATCAAGCTGACCGAGTATTGGAACAACAAAAAACCTGTGCCCTGGGAAGGCGTGAACTACTTACCACCCCATGTCCATTTTTCGCACAAACGGCACATCCAAAAAGGCTTTGACTGTACCGAATGCCATGGCGAAGTGAAAAATATGGAGAAGATTCGACAGGTGAAGTCGTTGCGCATGGGCTGGTGTCTCACCTGTCATCGGGCGAATGGTGGGTCGGATGATTGTTGGACGTGTCATAAGTAAGTGTAAGTGATTATCGATTGAATTTTTAAAAGTGGTAACTAAATTTAAATAGTCATAAATAAGAGAAATTAGTATATGAAGAAACGTTCATTTTTATTATTAAACTCTATGTCCAAAAAGTTATAAAACATTGGATATATCGATTACAAATTGAAATTGCTCCGACCCGATTTATCAATAGTTTAATAATGGCAGAATTTTACAAGTTAAAATTCTTGGGCTATTAAGTCCAAGATTTTATGATAAAAATTTTAACTGGCTATTCATATTAAATATATAAATTAAAAACTGCAATAAGGAGGTCAAACATGAGTCCAGAATTATTAGTAATAGTTGGTACTAGTGGTAGTATTGCTGCAGTAATAGTAGCGATATTTTCTTCTGGATGGAAAAATATAACAAAAATTATCTTTTTATGTTGTTTTATCATTTTTTCTCTATCAAGCGTTTTTTTAGTACAGATATTATCTAGAAAGCCCGCTAATCCAATAATAGAATTAGGTAATGAAATAAGGAATACAAACTATGACTTGGTTGATCCTAAGGATGCTCCCTATATAATTTTTGTTCAGGGTACTGTTCAGAATGCAAAGGGATATCACACTTATCTTGTAGTAAATGATTATTATCATGAATATATTGAGCCCATTTCAGGTTTCGGAAAGAATGTCGATCAAAATTTTTCTGGATTTTGCTATTTGGGAAAAATGCAAGATTCAAGTTCAGTCAATAAACTTTACTCAATTTCAGGTGTAGTTACAACGAAAAAATATGAGGAATATAATCATTTAGATCGTACAACAATTGTAGCAGAATCAAACAAATTAGTAGTAAAACGAACAGAGTTCATTACGACTCCCATTGCTGAATCAGTTGCTATTGGCAAACTAAAAAAGGATAAAGAAAAAACAATATCTGAAGAAGAAGACCGAAAAATAAAAAGCACTTCCTTAGAATCTCTAGAAAGCACTACCTTGCCTGTACTATTTATGGACGGTACTAAGCGAAAAGAAAATACGAAGCTAACATACAATTTTCGTATTGGGTGGAATGCTGGCCCTGAATATAAAAAATTTCAAATCTATAAAAACCAAGTTCATATAAAAAAATATGATGTGAAAATAAAAAACGGATCAACTATCACATTAGGCAAAGAAATGGAAGGAAAATGTGAAATAAAAACCTGGTGGGATAATGGAACATTAAAGCATGAGGCAATTTGGGTAATCATAAATTAAATATTTTAAGGAATTATTAAATTTAGTAATGTTGAAAGTTGTAAACCTTAGTTCTTGAATTAAAGTGGTTCCCTACTCATTTTAATAAAAATGTCGCTATTAATTAAATGACATTTTTCCAATGAAAGCTCTCACAAACATATATCTGGACGATTGTAAAGAAGAATTGAAAAAAATCAAGGACAACTCGGTTGGTTTAATTTTCACTTCACCATCTTATTCGGATAGCAGAAAAAAATTTAATAATGTCCACTCATGAATTAAAGTTAGTTGACATAGAATAAATTTATTCGATTTAATTCAGCAATAACAACACCAAAAAAGAAATAAGTTAAATGTTAGTAGCAGATAAACTTAATGTTAATAAGAAACTAAGATCAAATTTATTCAAGTGGCGAGGTCAATTCACGCCACAGTTGGTTGAATACTTGCTGAAAGAATTCGCAAAAGCTAATGATGTTGTTTTGGATCCTTTCGCTGGTAGCGGTACAGTATTACAGGAATCGGCACGGATGGGCTTAGATGCTTATGGATTTGAAATAAATCCAGCCGCTTATGCCATGTCAAAATTTTTTACATTTTCAAAATTTACGAATGAGCAACGAAAGAGCTTAATCGATCAGGTTGCTGAAATTATTTTAAACACTGTTTCTGAATACAAAGTTTTACCTGTTTGTAAAAACGATAATACTAATTTCAGAGAAGCTTATGTTTATTTTAATGAGTTTTCCAGCGCTTTATTATCAAACATACATAAACAAGAAATAAGGATAGCTATACTCAATATTTTATTTAAAGCAGAACGTTTAAAAAATTATACAATCTATGATGCCACCAGCAAAGCTTTTGGGCAGGTAAAACGAGCCCTGTTTAGTTTAAATTTTACGGAATCCAATATAGAAGCTTTTTTATGCGATGCCAGACATATCGATAAAAAGATGCCACAGAAAGCAAATCTTATCATCACCAGTCCGCCCTATATTAATGTATTTAATTACCATCAAAATTATCGTTCCATAATGGAATTGGTGGGATTTGATTTACTGAGAGTTGCTGATAGCGAGTTTGGTTCCAATCGAAAAAATCGGGCAAATCGATTCAAGACGGTTATTCAATATTGTTTAGATATTGAACAAACGCTTTATTCAATGTTAGCGGCTCTGGAAAACCAGGGGATGGTTGTGATGATTATTGGAAGGGAGTCAAATGTACGAGGAATTCCTTTTTATAATGGTAAAATTGTACACCAAATTATACAGACCATCGATGGATTTAAAATGCTTAAGAATGAAAAAAGAACATTTAATAATAAGTTTGGCAACAGAATTGTTGAAGATATTTTGATTTTTCAAAAAATTGGGACGTCAGATCGCAAGGTTAAAGGATATACTATTGCAAAGGAAAACCTTATAAAGGCACTCGATTATGCAAATTCAGAAGTTAAAAATGATATATTAGATGCCATCAATAATTTGGAAGTGGTAAAACCATCACCTATTATGAATATAAAGGATGTTATTGCAAATGGTAAATTTACCTCATCGAGATAAGCTAAAAGCGGCTATAAAAAACCCAAAATGCAAAGATGACAGGCTAATTTTAACTGAAGCTTTTAAGGAATATGAAAATTGGGTGTCAAAAATTAACTCGCTAAAATCGATTGGAAGAAATAAAGTTAATTATATGGTAGATACTCTAAATGAATATAAGAATTTTTTAGAAGTCGATTTGATTGCAAAAAAGGGTACCAACTTCATTAAACGTCAAAAAGGTCAACTAAAACTTGATAATTCTGTAATAGAAGAATTTTTAATTCATTTGATTGATCCAACAATCTTAAAAAATTTGCCTTCTGATTTTGAAATTGAAAGGGGGCCACATACAGCGTTTATGTCATTATCTTTTAGACCAGCAGGAATTAAACTATTAAATCAAAAGCCCGAAGTAGTATTGAAAGTAAAAGATCAAGATTTTACCTTAGGAAAGAGTGTTTATTAT
>Ga0209636_10008535_pt1 | contig 10431 bp, 9 predicted proteins | sample DeeMarSWOR152_54_FD_187464 | JGI IMG/M metagenome (GOLD analysis project Ga0209636, IMG submission 187464) | Marine sediment microbial communities from White Oak River estuary, North Carolina - WOR-1-52-54 (SPAdes) (version 2) | ecosystem: Environmental > Aquatic > Marine > Intertidal zone >... | reverse complement strand
GTCGTGGTTTCGCCAAGGTCGGCTTCAAAAACATGCATTCTGGAGTCAAAACTGTGCACACGCTCTATTGGTGCAGGCCACTTGATACAAAGACCTGGGTCTGTAATTTCACGCACGGGTTTGCCGAATCTCGTTACCAGGACCGATTCGGTCTCTCTAACCTGAAACGTAACAAGATACAAGCCGATAACTATGACTACTAATGCAATAAAAATTGTAAGGGCTATATTTTTCATTTTTCGCTGCTCCTATCAAAGCCACCTATGTCATATATGCTTGGGGTTAGTTTTTCCTGAAAGTCAAGTATGAAAACCTGTATATCGTTTTGGTCGGCAACCACAACATATTTTCGTATATTCTTCATGGCCTCTTCCATAGCCGCTAATATAAGCTGGCGCTTATAAATCTCTTCGGCTGACCTATATGCTTTAATTTGATCGGTAAAACGTTCGCCGGCTGCTTTTGCAAGTGTTGTTTTTTCAAAAGCATAGCTTTGTGATTCCTTTATGGTCCTGTAGATATCTCCTTTTGCTTGTTCAAGTGCTGAGTCCAGTTCATGACCAAGTTTTTCCACATTCCCTGGGTTATTTACGTCTTCGGCCTGCTCATATTTTGCCGCAAGGCCGTAAAGCTTGTCGGCAGCTTCCACAGAACCCACAAGTGTGCTCAGACTCTTGTTCCTCTCTGACTGGGCTTCGAGAATAAGTGCCTGTTTCTTTTGAACGGCACTGACAACTTCCTGATAATTCGATGCTACTTCGGGCGGTGGGTGAATACCTTGCAGGCCCAGAAACACAATTTCAACACCTAAATCCGCCTCGTCTGCCGCTTTCTGGATTTCGCGGGTCAAAATATTCTTAGCCTCAGACCTGCCTGCTCCGAGCAGACTATGCTCAAGGTCGGCCTCATTATCAACTTCGATCTTGGCGCTGGCCGCGAATTTTGTCAATTCACGATAGCAAATGGCCTCCAAACGTTTATGCGGTTCATTATGGTTGTAGATAAAGGAATACAAATCCCTCACTCTGTATTGTACGGGAACCGCAGCCATCACAAGGCTCACTGGTACGGCTGATTCATCAGAACTCGCAACCGTTTCTTTGCTGGCTACGAGCAAACGGTGTTCTTTTTCATAATGCTGAGCCCCCCACAACAACGGACCGTAGCCTACTTCGTCGGTATCCTCCTTGGGCTTGGGCACAAACCCGATGTTGAGCTCCATTACCTTTTTTGTCGAATACTTGTAAGCAATATCTATCGGCCAGGGCCATTTGAATGCAAGCCCGGGCCCGACAAGCCTGACTTTATCGGCGCTGTTTAAAGGATTGCCGAAACGTTCTATTATCGCCTCCTCATGCGGTTCTACCACGACAATGCAGCTTAGCAAATACAGCGTAACCGCGGCAAACAAAACCAGAGGCACTATCGCTTTTTCGAGCAGTTTATAAAACCAGGTTTGAGAGACCTTAAAGCCGAACTGATAATCGATAGCACTCGCAGCACTTCGGAATATGCCGCCCGGCTCGTTGATAATCCCTAACAATCTGCTGTCGAAAGCGCTTCTGCTGTATCGGCCTTTCAGTCTCGGGCGGTATATGTCTAAGATGAGATTCAGAGCGGTTTCTACACCAAGGACAACAAGCAGAATAGGGACAAGCCGGTCGATTACATCTATCACCGCGATATGCTTGAATTGTGATAATGCCAGACCTATTGCCAGCGCAAAACACAAAACAGCTATACCTAATAGAGAGCTGCCCCCCGCCCGTAACGGCTTCCACTGCGGCTGTGCCGACATGCCCGTGGCATATCGGGAGATTAAAAAGCTGACGAACGCTATGGCCGTCATACCGATTGCACAAAGCAGCGGTTGTTTCGTCTCAACCTCGACACCGCCCAGAATAGTTTTTAATAAATACAGCCCGAGACCTAATTGATAGGAGGCGATTAGTGCTGAGAATATGGGAATGAACCATTTTTCGAGTATCTGCAGGCGGCGTTGAGCGGCGGCAAATAGACCGGCACGTTCGCCACTGGCTTGAAAGATTGTCGAGGCCTTTTCGTCCTTGCCCAGTTGGCTCATATCGAGTTTTTCCTGCTCGGCCAAGGCACGCTGGTGGAACTGTACACATAAAGCCAGCCAGATCAAAGCGGACGAGAGAATCAGCCAGCTAATCGCAGAGACCGCAAAAAAGCCGCTCCATCGGCCTAAGAAAAAGGCAATGCCGAAAAAGACCAGGCTCAAAATCAAAGATACCAGCGATATGTGCTCAGGGCGTTTGGATGATACTGTCATTTTGTATCCCGGTCATATATTCCGAACATAAAAACCACGAACACAGTATTCATTTAATATCTGTGCAAGCTCTTTACAAGTTTCAAGTTGCGTAATATAACAATAAACGTTATTTTGGTATAGGGACAATTGTAAAAAAATTAAGCCTTGGTATTATGCAAAAATCGCGACGTCTTGGTAAACCGAACAGCCGGCGCGAGTTGGTAGCGGAAGATGAATAAGTTATTTACAATAGCGAAAAACACTTTCATAGAAACCCTGAGACAACCCGTCTATGCCATAATCATTGTTGCCGCCTTGTTCTTATTATTTATAAGTCCTTCTTTGACGATGTACACAATGAGCGACGACAACAAGCTCTTGCGCGAGATAGGATTATCTACGCTGTTTTTGACCAGCTTGTTCATTGCAATATTTTCTGCTTCCGGGGCTGTGGCCCAGGAAATGGAGAATAAGACTATAACCACCGTCCTGAGCAAACCTGTCCAACGTCCTATATTCATTATTGCGAAATTTTTCGGTGTAGCTGCCGCCGTGCTTCTGGCGCATTATATTTGCACCATCGCCCTGCTGATGGCGATCAGACACGGCGTCCTTGAAACCGTAAATGACCTGCACGACTGGACGGTTATCGGCACAGCAGCGGCAGTTGTTCTTGCAGCATTCATACTAAGTGCTTTTTTCAACTACGCTTATGAGTGGAAATTCTCATCGACAGCCATCGTTTTAACCGGCATATTTGCTACATTTGGCATCGTGTTCCTGACTTTTATCGATCGCAACTGGCAGTTTAATCCCAAGGACAATGGCTTAAACGCCGTGGATATCTATGGCTCGGTATTACTGCTGCTGGCTGCAATAATAATTGTGGCTTTGGCGGTGGCACTATCAGCCAGGTTCAACATTGTGGTAACGCTCTCGGCCTGTATCGGGATTTTTTTGCTGGGTCTTGTAAGCGATTATGCGTTCGGTAGATTGAAGGGTTACGAAGTAAAAAATCTCCAATCCGGCCAGTATGAGTTCTTTGAAGCCAATGATTTACCTGAGGATGACGATAAGTACGATCTGGAAAATAAAGTGCCACAGAGATATTTGTGGGGCCAAATTGGCAGATTTCTGGTCCCCAATCTTCAGATTTTCTGGATCAGCGACGCCATTTACGAAGGAAGTCAGGTCCCTGTAAAATATATCGTGATAACTGCTTCTTATGCCTTGTGCTACACAGCAGCCATACTCGCATTGGCCATCGCCCTCTTCCAACGCCGACAGGTAGGATGAAAAACGCATCTCGGATAAATCCGAATATCAAAATTCGAAATCCGAAACAATATCAAAACCTGTCCTGAGCGACGTCGAAGGATTCAAATCCCAAATGTCCAAAACACTATAGTGGTCCGTCCTTACAACGTCCCGCAAAATAGGAACCTCTCGATTTGTTTTGAATTTTGGTCATTTGTATTTGTTTCGTATTTCGTGCTTCGGATTTCGTATTTCCTTTACGACTGCTATCTCATCGCAATTTTCCTGTTTTGGACATCTCGCGCAGTCGCTCCAGACTTTCATTGGCAGTGTCTCTTTTTTGACCACCTCAAAGCCCAATTTTTCAAAAAAGTCCGGCTCAAGCGTAAGCGCAAAGACCCGCGGTACACCAAGCTGCTCGGCCTGTTCAAGGGCGGCGGCTACCAACATCTTGCCGATGCCCTTTTCCTTGTTTGCTCCATCGACCGCCAGCGATTTTATCTCCGCCAAATCCGACCAGATAATCTCCAGCGCACAGCATCCGACCACATTACCATCTGCTTCGGCCACAGTAAAGGTCTGAAGGTTCTCATAAATATCCGCCATCGAGCGAAACAGCATCCTGTCCTGCTCGGCGTAAGAGCTAATCAAAGCGTTGATTCCCTTAACATCCCAAATTTTCGCACCGCGTATATTCATAAACAAAGAGTATAACCAATTGTGGGAGATTATCCAATATCAATCCGAATTCTCTCGGCACGAAAAGAGGTAAGTATAAAAAAGCCAAAAAAGGCTGGAAAAACTATTGCTTCTCGTATATCGTATTGCGGATTTCATATGCTGGACGCTTGATACTGGAAAATCGAGACGAGAATCGAGTGTCGATATTCGAGTTCATTATGAGATTTATACTTATTGACAAGATTGTTTCGCTGGAAAATGGCAGGCAGATAAAGGCAGTCAAGAGTGTTTCTCTGGCTGAGGAATACTTAGCCGACCATTTTCCAACGTTTCCGGTTCTGCCCGGCGTGTTGCTGCTTGAAGGTCTAATCGAGTCGGCATCGTGGCTGGTGCGACTGACGGAAAATTTCGCCCACAGTATGATATTGCTTGAGCAGGCAAGAAATGTAAAATATAAGAGTTTTCTGGCCCCCGGTGCCCAAATAGAATACACGGTCCAGGCTAAGACCATCGAAGAGAACATCAGCAGCTTTGCCGGCTTTGGCGTATCGAAGGGCGAGCGAATCGTTGAAGCGCGATTCGGCTTAAGGCATTTTAATTTGGCCGACCGGAGTTCAGCAATGGCGGCAGTGGATGCTGCGATAATCGAGAATATGAAAAAACGATGGAAGATATTGAGCAGCGGATAAATCCGTATTTGGCGCAAGTATAATGATACTACGCAATACAAAATTGAATACAGGAGGTAATAAAGTATGGCAATGAGTCGGGACGAAATTTTTCAGCAGGTTCAGGAAGTTCTGGTCGATGCCCTGGGGGTTGACGACGATGAGGTCGCAGCCGAAGCGACCTTAATGGGAGATTTGGGCGCCGAAAGCATCGACTTTCTGGACATAGTATTTCGTTTGGAGAAGGCATTCGGAATAAAAATCCCGCGAGAAGAGCTATTTCCTGCTGAGAATCTAATGAATGATTCTGAGTTTGTCCATAACGGCAAATTGACCGAAAAAGGACTGGCCGAATTGCGAGAGAGGATGCCGCATACAGACATAACGGCCTTCGAGAGTGACCCTGATATTAACAAATTAGCCGACCTGTTCACCGTCAATGCGATTGTGAATTATGTTGAAGGTAAGCTCGAAGCTGCCTAATAATGTAAAGTGCTTGAAGGTATTAGCGGCAGGATGGCTCAAAGTCAATCTGCCGCTGACTTAAATATAGGCGAGAAATGCGTTGGATTTGGATAGACAAATTTATAGATTTTCAAAGCGGCCGACGTGCCGTGGCTCTCAAGAATGTAACGCTCGCTGAAGAGCATTTGCACGACCATTTTCCGGGCTTTCCCGTTATGCCGGAATGCTTAATGATTGAGGCAATGGCACAGACATCGGGGATACTCGTCGGCGAAGCAAAAAAGTTTCAGGAAAAAGTCATCCTCGCAAAGGTTAAAAAAGCTGTCTTTTTTGACTATGTAAAGCCGGGCGATACAATAAAATTAGATGCCAAAATTGAATCCATCGCCCCGGAAGCAGCAAGCACAAGCGGCGAGATAACCTGTGCGGACAAGTTAATCGCCGAGATAGATTTGATGTTCAGCCATATAGACCAGAATCTGGGAGGTAAGGAATTCCCCCGGGAAAACTTCGTGTTTGATACAGGCACATCAGTATTCGAATCACTTTTGAGGGATGTGCTTTCAGCCGGCCCCGGCGCTGCCGATTCGGAGCAAGACCGATGAATTCGGCTCGTGTAGTAATAACCGGCCTTGGCGCATTAACCCCGCTCGGATTAACCGTAAATGAAATGTGGGCGGGCCTGTGCGCCGGTTCGTGTGGGATAAATACAATTACTGCGTTTGACCCTGTGGGCTTTAGCTGTAAATTAGCCGGCCAAGTCCCCGATTATAAAATACGAAATTATGTACCGAAGACATATCGCAAAGCCGTCAAGCTAATGTCAAGGGACATCGAGTTGGCGGTCATAGCCGCTAACGAAGCCCTTGTCCACGCCGGCCTTATTACTAAGGGCATCGACCCGGAAAAAATCAACGTTAACCCGGAGCGTGTTGCAATCAATCTGGGGGCTGGTCTTATAAGCTGTGACCTGGTCGAGCTGGCCCCTGCGGTGGCGGCAAGCATTACCGACGGCAAATTTGACATTCATAAATGGGGCAAGGAAGGCCTTGAGCTTGTAACGCCTTTATGGCTGTTGAAATACCTGCCCAATATGCTCGCCTGCCATGTAGGCATCATTCACGATATTCAAGGGCCGAGCAATAGTATCACCTGTGCTGAAACGTCTGGGCATTTGGCAATAGCCGAGGCAGCTCAGATTATCGCCCGGGGCGCCAGTGACATCGCTCTGGCTGGCGGCGCTGAGGCAAAAGTCAATCCCATCGTTATGATTCGTCAGTGCCTGCTTAAAAGAGCTACCGACCAAAACAATGATGAGCCAGCTTCCGCCTGCAGGCCCTTTGACGCCGATGCCAAAGGTTCGGTCTTCGGTGAGGCCGCCGGAGTCGTGATACTGGAAAGTCTGGAAAATGCCGAAAGGCGAGGCGCGAAGATTTACGCCGAAGTGGTTGGAATCGGTCACAGTAATAGTATAAATCCCACATACGAACATCTTGAGCCTGATGGCAAAGGCATTGAGATAGCAATAAAAAATTCGATAGCAGATGCACAGATAGAGCCGGGAGATTTAGACCTGATAATCCCGCACGGTACGGGAATACCCGCCGATGATTTGGCTGAGGCAAAAGCAATCCAGTCAGCTCTGGGCGGAGCGGCAGCAAACACGCCCGTTTGGCCGACCAAAAGTATGCTGAGTAACACAGGAGCTGCATGTGGAGCAATTGATGTTATCGCCGCAGTTTGCGCGATGGCTGACGATACAATCCCCGCGGCGAAAAACTGTAACAGAAGAGCCGACGGGTGTAACTTGAATATTGCCAATATGATGCAGGAAAAAAAGATTCGTTATGCACTGTCCTGCAGCTACACTTACGGCGGACAAACAGCAGCACTGGTGCTTAAACAAATAAATTGAATATCCAATATCGAACAAGGAATGATGATTCAAGTCCACGAGAGAAATAGAATTGCTCATAGCTGAATGCGATGAGTTAATATCAATTTTTTGACAAGTGTAAGAACGGCAGAAAAAAACAAACGCAGAAAGAGAGAATAGAGAATATTTTTAACTTCGACATTCGATATTCCTTGTTGAATATTCATTATTCTAAATGGCGTATGAAAGTTATCTCAAAGGTCTAATAAATGACTGAGCGAGTAGTAATAACTGGAATGGGCGTCGTTTGTCCTTTGGGCAACGATGTAGAAACGCTCTGGCAGGCGATATTAGCGGGCAAGAGCGGAGTGGCTAAAACCACTATTTTCGATGCCTCGACCTTCCCTACCACGTTCGATGCCGAAGTGAAAGATTACGACTTTGCAGAATACACAAACAATCCGCAGTTACACAAACACGGTAATCGTGGTTCCGGCTTTGTAATCGGCGCAACTGTTCAGGCTTGCAGACAGGCGGGCATTGATGTTGAGACTGCTGAGCCGACAGACGGAATAGACCGAAGCAGGTTGGGCATTTACCTTGGTGCAGGCGAAGGCTCTGTTGACAATGATGTATTTTTCACTGCAATCGTTGAGGGATGGGACGCAGACAAAAACAAAATGGATTGGGGCAAATGGGCGCAGGTAGTTTACGAAAGAATGGACCCGATGCGTGAGCTTGAACAGGAGCCGAATATGCCCGCTGCTCATATCGCAGTGCTCACGGGCGCTCGCGGGCCGACAAGAAGCTGCCTTACCGCCTGCGCAGCAAGCACTCAGGCGGTCGGCGAGGCAATGATGCTAATCCGCAAAGGCGATGCGGACATAATAATTGCAGGCGGCGCCCATTCAATGATACATCCGTTGGGCCTTATGGGCTTTAATCGTCTCACCGCCTTATCGACGAGAAATGACAGCCCAAAAACGGCATCAAGACCCTTCTCAGCATCCAGAGACGGTTTCATACTTGGCGAAGGCGCAGCGATACTTATTCTCGAATCCTTGACCTCAGCAAAAAAAAGAGGGATTGAAATTTTAGCTGAGGTCATCGGCTACGGCAGCAGCTCCGATGCCTTCAGAGTTACCGACATGCACGAACAGGGCAGAGGCGCTATACAGGCGATGACGGCGGCGCTTGCTGGTGCCGGCATTAGTTATAAAGACGTTGACTACATAAACACGCACGGCACAAGCACAATGGAAAACGACTCGATAGAGACGAAAGCCATCAAGGCGGTCTTCAAAGAAGAAGCGAAAAACACCCCTGCCAGCAGTGTCAAGAGTATGCTTGGCCATCTAATCGGTGCAGCCGGAGCAGCCGAGCTGATTACCTGTGTCCTGGCCATTCGAGATAATATACTACCGCCCACAATGAATCTGATGGACCCTGACCCCGAGCTTGATTTGGATTATGTGCCCAATAAGCCGCGGAAATGTCAGATTGATGTGGCAATGAATGAATCTTTCGGATTCGGCGGACAGAATAACGTTTTAATTATAAAACGTTTCTCGTAACCCATGACATAGGGAATTGAGATACGAGTTACGAGCGGCGAATTTCGATTGACGTCAGTTCGATGACACGGTACACTTTGTAAAATATGACAAATGGACGTTCCGCCCTGGTAACCGGCGGGACAGCAACAAAGTAAAAAGGAGAGAAAATATGAAAAAGTCAGTTATTCTAAACCTGAGTCTGGCTGTTCTTGTAGCAATCCTGGTCTGCGGCTGCCAGACCGCGGGGCCTTCCGACGAGCAGCTTATCAGCACCACAATGGCCAACTGGAAAGCATCTCTGATAGCCGAGGATTTGGATAAGCTAATGGCTGTCTATTCTATGAACTACATCTCCACCAGAGGGAGCGGTAAGGACTCGATCCGCGAGGTTATGACCAAAGCCTTCGAAAGTAACTTTATGGAAAACGTCGAGATTAATATCGAAGGTGCCAAAGCAATGATTGAAGGTGACAAGGCTACATACGGTCCAGTTGAGTTCATTTCCGATAGAGTCACATTCACGCGCGAATACAAACTTCAGAAAGAAGAAGAGGCCTGGCTCATTGTAGGCTCAACACGCCTGGAACAATAGCCGTTAAGCGAATCAGGAAATCAGGTTATTAGGTAATCAGGACACCAGATGCCCACTACCTGATACTCTGTTATCCTGATACCCTGATAAATATTATGATTGATATTAAACAAATACACGAGAATCCGCAAAAGTTCAAAGATGCTTGCAAAAAAAAGGGATTCGTGGTTGATATCGACAAATTACTATTATTAGACGACTTACTAAAGCAAACAAGAAAAAAACTCCAGGATATTGCAACTCTTAAAAACCAAATTGGTAAAAAAATTCCTGCTCTCTCAGAAATTAAAAAGGAAGAAATGATACATTACTTATCCGACCTTAAGAAAGCGGAAAAGGAATCGCAAGACTGGCTTAAAGAGCGGCAGCCGGAAAAGGAATTTAACGAATTGATGCTCTTGGTGGCCCAGCCGGCTGATGATGATGTGCCCATCGGTAAAGACGATACCGAAAATGTTGAAATAAGAAGGGAGGGAGAGATTCGGCGGTTCGATTTTGAGCCAAAAGACCACGTACAATTAGGATTGGCCCTGGGCATTATAGACATCGAGCGAGGCGTAAAATTAGCAGGGACAAGAAACTATATCTTGAAAGGTGATGGGGCACTGTTGCACTGGGCGGTTCTGCGGTTCGCAATGGACTTCATGGTCGATAAAGGATATGTCCCAATGTCGGTGCCGCTTCTTATGAAAGACCAGACAATGATAGGCACTGGTTTTTTCCCGGGTTCTGAAGACCAGACTTACCGTATGGAAAAGGACCAGCTCAATCTGGCCGGGACAGCCGAGGTCCCTTTAACGGCCTACCGGATGGGCGAGATATTAAGCGCCGAAGAGCTGCCGTTAAAGTACGTCGCCCTCTCAAGCTGCTTTCGTCGCGAAGCCGGCGCCGCAGGCAAAGACACCTACGGCCTTTACAGAATCCACCAGTTTGATAAGGTCGAGCAGGTAGTCATCTGTGAGAACAGCGTCGAACAGAGCAATAAGTTCCACAACGAGATTTTAACCAACGCCGAGGCTGTGATGCAGGCCCTGGAGCTGCCCTACCGGATTGCAAAT
>Ga0209636_10008533_pt1 | contig 10432 bp, 7 predicted proteins | sample DeeMarSWOR152_54_FD_187464 | JGI IMG/M metagenome (GOLD analysis project Ga0209636, IMG submission 187464) | Marine sediment microbial communities from White Oak River estuary, North Carolina - WOR-1-52-54 (SPAdes) (version 2) | ecosystem: Environmental > Aquatic > Marine > Intertidal zone >... | reverse complement strand
CCCCTATGCCCCGGCGAACAGGTTCAATCATGAGCCACAAAGAGAACGGAAGTTACTTCTGCATCGGCGACAGATAAAGAGATTGATAGGAAAGACAAAAGAAAAGGGTTTTACTCTTGTTCCGACCAAAGTCTTGATTAATGATAAAGGGAAAGTGAAGGTTGAGATTGCGCTAGCCAAGGGAAAGAGAGCTTACCAGAAGAAGGAAGCGATCAAAGAGAGGGATCTTGAGCGGGAGCTTAGGGCAGAAATAAAAAGAAGGTGGCGATAATTCAGAAGCCAGCCGGGTAGGGTGGATAGACTCTTGAGATTGGCTTCTCATAATCAATTTTTCAAGGAGTTAGAGATTAATTGGCAGCAATCTCAGGTAAGTCTGTATTCTCGAATCTTGACTCATTCCTTTTCGTTAGCTATAGTTGAGCACGGGAAATAAATATCTTTGATCTTCGAATAGGCTGAAACATGGAAAAAGTCAAAGTATTCTTTTTTAAGCATTTCGAGAAGATTCTTGTTTTATCAATATTGCTCGGGATTGGAGCCATTAGTTATTTTGTTCCCTACAAGATCGGATTCTTGAACTTTTTTTACCTCCCGATAATCATAGCTGGTTATTATTTAGGCAAAAGGATGGCAGTCTTGAGTGCTTTTTTCTGCATCCTGGTGGTCATCTGTTTTTTTGTGATATTCCCTTCTTCTTTTTTTAAAGTTGAAGCCAATAAGATCTATGTGTTTGTGAGCCTTACGGCCTGGAGTTCCTTTTTGATCTTGACCAGTGCTGCTTTAGGGTATTTATACGAAGAAAAGGAGAAACGGATAAAAGATCTAAAGGCGGCTTATATCGGAATCTTAGAGATTTTAGCAAAATACCTGGAATCTACTGACAGATACACGCAAGGACATTCGGTGCGGGTTGCTCATCTTGCAGAAGATATGGCTAAAGTCATGGGATTGCCAAAATTTGAGATAGAAAACATAAAAGCCGCTGCGCTCTTGCATGACATCGGAAAGACTGAGATAAGCATGGAGGTGGTCCACAAGGCCGCTTCGCTTTCCCTGAACGAGAGAGAGCTCATGGCCTCCCATACCGAAAAGGGAGCCCAAATATTATCCTTAGTCGGAGGGGTGTTAAAAGATGCAGTGCCGATTGTCAATGCCCATCATAAATACTTTTTCGAACCCAAAAAATATTCGTCTGAAGAGAGGGAGTCCATTCCCATCGGAGCAGCCATCATCGCTGTTGCTGACGCTTATGACGCCATCATTACAGATAGACCCTACCGGGCAGGGAAACCGCCCTGGAAAGCCTTTGAAACGATTGAAAAAGAATCAGGGAAACAGTTCCACCCAGGAGTGGTGAAAGCTTTTCGGCAGGTTCTGGAGACTCGGGAAAAATACAGGAAAGAAGAACAAGAGTCTTTTTGATCTCAAGATCCCCTCCTCGTTCATTTATCTCCTGTTCATAGAAGATGACTTCCTATGAACACTGGGAGGGTCACTTCTCTAGGGAAAGAAGACGCAGCGAATTTAGAGAAATCAAAATAAAGAAACAATCCAGAAAATGATGAAAAGATATTTTTAAGAGGAAGAACGAAAAGCTGAAGACAGATCATAGGCCAGTTTTAGGGCCTCGATCATGCTCTGGGGATTGGCTTCTCCTCGGCCGGCGATATCAAAGGCTGTGCCGTGGTCAGGGGAAGTTCGGATGAAGGGAAGGCCTAAAGTCAAGTTAACGCCTTTTTCAAAGGCTTCGAGCTTGAATGGGATGAGGCCCTGGTCATGGTAGAGGGCAATGACGATTTCGTCGGGCTTTTTCAAGGACTTACGGAAGATAACATCAGGAGCATAAGGTCCGCTGATGTTTATCCCTTTTTCTTGGGCTTTTCTAACAGCCGGAATAATCTCCTGGGTTTCTTCAGAACCCAGAAATCCATCTTCTCCTGCATGAGGATTCAGGCCAGCCACCAGGAGATGATGTTTTCCTGGCTGAATTCTCTTCAGGCATTGATGGAGGGAGAGAAAGAAATCCAGAAGGTTTTCTTTCTTGATCTTCTCTAAGGCTGCTTTTAGGGGGAGATGGGAGCTGAAAAGAGCGACTTTTATATTTGGTGACCAAAAAGACATGATAGCTTGAGGATAGATCCGGCTGAGGTAATCGGTGTGACCACGCCATTTCAAGCCAGCCAATTCCCAAGATTTTTTTGAAATGGGGGCGGTCACTAGAGACTGGATCTTTCCCTTCTGGGCGGCTTCAACAGCTTCTTGGAAAAAATGAAAAGAAGCTTCCCCGTTCTCTTTGGAAGGAGAACCTTTTTTCAGTGAAGATAAAGGATTTTTCACTTCAACAAGGGAGAGCCAGTGGGAGCCGGCACCTTCCAATTTTTCTAGAGCTTGGACATTCAAGGTGGAAGATAAAGACTTCTTTTCTTCTGCGATTATGAAGGAACTGCCAAAAAGGACGTACTGGGCTTCGGGCAGTGAATTTCTAGAAGCTAGGGCTTTCAGGATGACTTCAGGTCCGATTCCTCCCGGATCCCCAAGAGATATCCCGATCTTGGGAAGAGTCATTTTTTACTTTTTGTTGATTCCTTGCTCTCTTTAGTCTCATCAAGCTTATAGAGATATTTTATGCTGTTTTTATAGACCAGGAGATTGGGGGCATCATCACGGTTGAGTTTTATGCAGTTCCTATCGTACCATTCAATGTATCCTTCTAAAACTTGTCCATCTTGGAAAACAACGGCCATAGGGGTCTTCTTATTCATCTGCTTGAGATAGTAGTAATTTTCGGCAAAAGTTTCGAACTGAGGATGTGATTTCTTTTTCTGAGATTCTTTGTGCATTTTTTCTTTGATTTCAGAGAAATTGGGTCTGATAAGCTTCCTGTTCATAGTTTTTTCTCCAAGAATGAAACTGGATGTTTGAACTCGATTAGCTTTGGTTATGATGATATCACTATTATCATCAAAATGCAAGAATAATTAGAAAAAATTCTTCTGGGATTAGGCTTTATTATTGGGCTTTAGTGGATAATAGAGGCCTTAAGGCATCATACCAGTTTTGGGCTAAATGTCTGTATCCTTCTCGGCTGGGGTGGACTTCGGGAAGGAGATGAGGAGATTGGACAAAGGGAGTGTAGTTATCTACCAGAATAACCTTTTCCTCGTCAGAAATTTTTTTAAGGTAGGGATTTATTTCTTCAGTGGCTCTTGTTTGTGACTCTGAGGTGAAGGGGAAAAGGCTTCCCTCAGGAATCGGAGGAATCGTGGCCAGGAGAATTTCTGATTTTTTTCCTGAACGATTCCTGAAGCCCCTGAAAATTTTTATGATTTCTTTCATGTTCGAGTAGAATTCTTCTCCTGATGTCGAGTCATGGTCAAATCTCACATCATTAGTCCCCAATTGGAGCAGGATAAAATCAGGCTGCTCTGAGGCGAGTGTGTTTTGATTATTCCTTAGAAACTTCAAGTATTCGGCTGAAGTGAATCCGCTTCGACCGTAATTGAGGACTTTGGCTCTTATTCCGTTTTTTCTTAAGATTTTATCTAGGAAGAGAGGATATTCCGCTTCAGTGATGCTGTCTCCTGCGCAGAGAATAATGATTCCGGGGGGAGGGACAGAGCAGTAGGCAGAGAAAAGGAGGATAAGAAGAAAATATTTGGCATTGTTCCAAGGATTCTTCATCACCTGTTATTTTATTTTTTCAAAGTCTGATAAACAAGAGGAAGAACAAAAAGAGTCACCAGCGTAGAAGTGAAAAGCCCGCCAACCACCACTGTTGCCAGTGGCCTCTGGATTTCAGCTCCTGGCCCTTGAGCTATTAACAGAGGTATAAGACCAAATATCGTTGTGAAAGCTGTCATTAAGACAGGCCTGATTCTAAGATTGACTCCTGTTATCAAGATGTCGTTCATCTTCAAGCCCTGAGCCACTAATTTATGAAAGTATGAAATAAGGACCAGTCCATTCTCTAAAGCAATTCCAAAAAGAGCGATGAATCCGATGGATGCGGGTACGCTCATGTATTGTCCAGAAATCTTTAAGGCCATAACTCCTCCCATTAAAGCCAGAGGAATGTTTAAAAAGATTATTAGGACATCTTTCAGGGAATAGAAAACAGTAAAGAGGATGAGACCAATTGCAATTAAAGTGATGGGGATGATGAGGATCAATCTTCTATTAGCCTGCTGTTGGAGTTCAAACTGCCCCCCCCAGGTGATTCGATATCCTGGGGGCAATTCGACGTTACCTTCTATCTTTTTTTGGGCTTCATTGACAAAACTCCCAATGTCTCTTCCCCGAATATTGCATTGTGTCGTCACATACCTGTTATTGTTTTCTCGATTGATGTGACGAGGCCCGGTGACTTCCTTGATTTCTGCCAAGAAATTTAAAGGGATTGCTCCTCCAGAAGGCAAAGGGATCAAAAGATTTGCAATCTCAGGAATATCTTTCCTGAATTGGGGTTCAAACCTTAGGAAAATATCAAAGTTTCTATTTCCTTCATAGATTTTACCCAAGGTAATTCCTCCTAAAGCCGCCTCTATAGTTTCTTGGACGTCTGCTATGGGAATTCCATAGCGAGCGATGCTATCTCTACTCAGTATGATTTGAAGTTGATTCTGACCTGTGAATTGCTCAATTTGGACGTCGGCTGCACCTTTTAGGGTGAAAATGATGTTCTTTATCTGAATGCTTTTTTCCTGCAAGATTGAATAATCTTCACCGTAGATTTTGATTGCGATTTGCGCTTTGACTCCAGAGATCAACTCATCCAGATTGTGCGCGATAGGCTGAGTGAAATTCAGGAGAATTCCAGGGAATTTATCCAGTTTCTTATCAATGGCTTCGATCAAGGCATCTTTATTCTTGAAATTTTTCCATTGGCGTAGAGGCTTCAGGGTTATCAAAATTTCCGCATTGTTAACAAAATGAGCATGGCTGCCGATCTCTCCTCTTCCGATTCGACTCAAGACCCCATGAACCTCTGAGAAATCCTTAATTTCTTTTTCGACCTTCTGAGTCAAATCAATAGATTCTTGTAGACTGATGTTTGGGTCCAGAGTTGCTCTGAGATGAGTTGTTCCTTCTTCTAATCGGGGAATGAATTCTGTTCCCAGGAAGGGAATAAGGATAACAGCTGTTAAAAACAAAATCATTGTTATAAAGAAAACCGTTTTCCTTTTCCTAAGAGCTCCTTTGAATAAAGGCAGATAAACTCTCTTAATGTTCCTGATGAGGAAGGATTCTGTCTTTGGATTCTGTTTTTTGCGGATAAGAAAAAGAGAAACAGCGGGAACAGAAGTCAAGGAGAACAGAAGGGAACCCAATAGAGCAAAAGTGATAGCATAGGCTAAAGGGCGGAACATGGTACCCTCAACGCCTTGAAGGGTATAAATGGGCAGGAAAACTAAGATGATGATGACAATGGCGTAAAAAATTGGACGGGTGACTTCATTGGCAGCCTGTAAGATAGATTTAGGAGAGACTTCGGAAGCGGCTTGAGAATGCCTGAATATATTTTCTGTCATGACGATGGAGGCGTCGACAAAGATACCAATTCCTATCGCGAGTCCGCCGAAGGACATTAAATCCGCTGAAAGGTGGATTCTATCCATTAATATAAATGAGAATAGAATAGAAAAAGGCAGAGAGAGGGCGGCGATCAGAGAAGATCTGAAATCTCCCATAAAGATGAAAAGAACAAACACAACTAGAATTATTCCTAAAAGCAAAGAAGACCCCACTGTGAAAACACATTTTTTTACCAAGGAGGCCTGATTATAAAAAGGGATAATTTTTATTCCAGGGGGAAGAGATTTATTAATGTTTTCGATTCTCTTTTCGATGTTTTTGATCACCCTGACTGTATTGGACCCGAACAGTTTGAGTATCATGCCGGCCACAGTTTCCCCTTTTCCTTCGGCTAAAGCCGTTCCTCGCTTTATAGCTGGGCCGATATTTACTTTTGCTAAATCCCTTACATAAACCGGGGTTCCTTGGTAGTTAGCGACAGTGATATTCCTGAGGTGCTCGATGGTTCTAGCCAGGCCAATGCTTCTGACGATGTATTCCTCTTTTCCTTTGGTGATAAAACTGGCTCCTATGTTTTGGTTATTTTTTCTTACTGCTTCCATCAACTCATTCAGGGTTAGGCCGTATTTAATCAATTTATTGGGGTCTACGAGAATCTGAAATTGTTTTATATCTCCCCCTATGCTTAACACTTGGGTAACTTCTGGCACAGATTGGAGATCAAATTTAATTATCCAATCTTGGATAGTTCGTAATTCCAGAGGAGAATAATTTTCTCCTTCAAGATAATACAGGTAAACCAAACCCAGTCCGGTTGAGATGGGTCCTAAAACTGGATTTTCCACTTGTGGAGGAAGCTGTTCTCTGACTTGGGGTAGTCTTTGAGAAACGAGCTGTCTTGCAAAATAAATGTCTGTCCCGTTTTTGAAATAAACACTCACCAATGAGAGGGCAAAGGTGGAAAAAGAGCGTATGGTTCTCACCTGGGGAAGGCCGAACATAGCGGCCTCTAATGGATAAGAGATCAATCTTTCGACTTCCTCAGGAGCCATTCCTTCTGCCTCGGTATAAATTTGGACTAAGCAAGGGGAGGGATCCGGGAAGGCATCGATGGGCAGCTTTTGATAAGAAAGAATTCCAAGGACGATGATGATTAGCGTGGAGGCAACGATGAATAATTTTTGTTTTAAGGAGAATTCAACGATCTTATTTAGCATTTGAAAAGACTAACATTAGAGTGCCGAAATGCTTAAAAAAGAATGTTTTCGAAACTCTTTTTTTCATATAATTTAGATTTGCATAGATAATATTTTGCTCAATATCAGTGTACATGAGCTTTGCCAAAGGATTCTTTGTTTAATTCTGCCTTAAGATAAAATGCACCATTTACTACGATTTTTTGACCGAGTTGCAAGCCTTCGCTAATAACAGCCTGAGCATCTATTTTTTCTTTTATCTTTATTTCTAGAGGGACAAAAATTTCTCTGTCTTCTTGGAGAAAGACAATCTTTTTTCCATTCAGATTTTGGACCGCATTTTCTGGAACAATCAAATATTTTTCTTTTTTGTTTTCATCTTCAATTATTCCGAGAATAAACATGTTTGGCTTCAATAAATTCTCTTTATTACTGACTTCTACCCTTATCTTTACAGTTCTTAGTTTTTCATCGATCGTATCACTGATAAATGTAATTTTTCCTTTAAATTTTTTTTCGGGATAGAGGCTGGATTGGATTCTGACTCGACTTTCCTCATTTATGAAAGGCAAATCCTTTTCGTAGGCATCCAAGAGAGCCCACAAGGTGGTGAGGTCGGAAACGGTGAAGACGGTCTTTTCAGGATCGATATGTTCTCCGATTATGACATCTCGGAAGATGATTTTTCCCGTTATTGGAGAAAGGATTGTCAGATTGGGGTTGGCCACTTCGCAAAGATCTCCGTCTGGGTTTAAAGATTCACACTTTTTTATAAGTTCATCTATTTGATCATGGTCAAGGCCGAAGGAATGAAGGATTGAGCCCAGTACTCCACTTTCTGTCATGGCCTTTTCGTACTCAGATTCACGTCTCAAATATTCTTTTTGTTCGATGGCCTTTTCTTTGAGGAGCATCTTGGCCCTTTCATACTCTTTGCGACTGAGCTTGAGCTTTGCTCGCGCCTGCAGGAAATCGGCCTGGGCTTGGGCAAATTCTGGGGAATTTATGGTTAGCAAAATCTGTCTCTTTCTGACTCTTTTTCCTAAATCAGCCGCAATAGAGAGGACTTTTCCCTCGGCAAAAGAGGAAATATGGGCTGTTTTATTCTGATTGAGGACCAGAACTCCAGGAAGAGTTATTGAAGAAGAAAGGGTTGTTTCAGAAACCTCGACAATCTCTATATTCCACTCTTTCTGCCTTTCTAAAGACAGCCGTAGTTCTTGGTGACCGTGGCCTTCGAGGTCATTTTCAGGCGAAGAGGTTGAAGTTTTCTTTTCTCCGCCTCCACAAAAAACAAACACTGTAAGAAAAAGAAAGATGATATATTTTTTCATTTGATACCTTCTCCAATTGATTTTTCTAAAGAGGCTTTATTGACATTCCAATCATACAGAGATTCTTGATAATCTTTTAAGATGCTGTAATAAGTTCTCTGCGAATCTAAATAGTCAATCAGAGAGATTTCACCCTGTTTGTAGCTAACCTCAGCGATTTTAAGACTTTCTTCAGCTTCTCTCAGGAGTCCGCTCTGGAAAAGTTCGAGTGTTTGTTCTGATAATCGGAGTTGATTTAACTTGGTTTTGATTTCTGTTCTCAATTCCATACTTAAAGCTTTCAGTTCTGCCTTCTGTTTCAAAGCTAAGCTGGTCGCTTCGGCAATTTCTTTGGTTTTAAAATTCCAGAGAGGAATCTCCATGGAGATCCCTAATCCTGTATTTTGGCCGTCTATTTCTTGGTGGGTGAATCCAGATATATTGGGGTCGGGAATTCTCTGCCACTTGATGTAACTCAAGTTACTTTGAGCGCCTTCCAGTTCTTTTTCCTTTTTTTTGACCAGGGGATGAGAAAGGAGGGCTTTCTCGATGAGTGATTTTTCTTCGAGAGGTAAGACCTTGAAGCTCAATTTTCCCAGAACAGTAAAATCTGGAGGGAGAGAGTTACCTAAGAACTTGTTCAATTCTTCTTTCGCGAGTTTTAATCCTGTTTGCACTTTATTCAACTCGTTCTGGGCCTTGAGGGTTTCCACGTAGAGTTTTATCGCCTCCAATTCCCTGACTTCGCCCAACTGGGCCCTTTTCTCGATCAGTTTATGGATTTCTTGCAGGGAATTGAGATTCTTCAAGGTTAATTCTTCATTGTTTTTTTGAAGAAGGATCTTGAAAAAGAGTGTTTTTATCTCCCAGATGATCTCTAACCTGGAAAAATCCAGCGAGGACTCTGCGGCCTGCCAGTCTTTTTCAAAAACCTGTATTCTGTATTTTCTTTTAAGGGGATTTTCAAGGGGTTGGGTAACGGAAAATCCTTCAGTGTTGACTTTTTGTCCTGAATCATGAGGCTTGCCTCTTCCTCGGTGGTATTCGATTTCTGGATTGAAGAGGAGTTTTGAGGCTCGGAAGGCTGCTCTTTTGGCCTTGACTTCTTGTATCTTAGCCAGGAGTAAAGGATTGTTTTTCAAACCAAGACTTATGATTTCCTCGAGAGTGAAATCCTTTTTCTCTCCGGAGAAGCTCAAAGGCAAAAGAGAAAGGAGAAGGAGAGTAATACAGCAGATCTTGTATTTCATGAAGCCACTTATATTGTACCGAATCTGGAGATTAATTAAAGGAGGAATTTGGCTGATTCCCTTATATCCGCCACCAGTAAGAGAATTTTATGAAGTAATAGCGTCCAACACCCCTGTTAATTCCTGACTCATCTTTTGCTTGATTATCATCCATTCCGATATAAAAGACTGTCCCGGGCCTTAGCTCCCAACTCAAGAGAAAGCTGTTGTAGAGCTCATCATCATAGTCATTATAGTCAGTGATAAGACGCAAAGATAAAGTACGGGAAATTTGATAGTTGATACGTTGGCTGATGATGTTGACATGGTACTCTTTTTCTCCGCCTTTTTTTTTGTAGAAATTATCACTCTTAAGATCATAGTATAGACGAAGGTTGGTCAGAGGCTTCAGGGTGAGTTCGAGACCAATGGAGGTTATGTAGCCTAAATAGGGGTCATCGTAATAGATGGCATCGCCAAAAGAATAAGAAATCTCTCCGCTCAGCCATGAGAATGGATCAGAGTTGAAGTGAGCCCGAAATCCCTTTTTGTGAAAGTCTATTCCCTCATATCTTTCGAGCTCGGTGGAAAAGGTTGCCCATAAATGGGTCTGCCTCCAGCCGCTTACGAATACCCTGAAACTCAACTCTTCATCCGTAAGAGTGTTGTTAAAATCACAGATTCTTCGGTATTCGAGAGTGGGGCGGATGTCCACGATGAATTCGTTCTGAGGAAGAAAGGCGTAACCGACCCAGGTGTTAAAGGATTGGATATCCTTGCGGCGAAAAAAGCCCAGGGATGATGCGAAGTCAGGACGAATGCTTGTCCAGTCAGCAGAAAAAGTCAAATGACGAGAACGACGGCTGAGGTTAAATTTCATGGCCGGGACGAAACCTGTTTTATCAGTCTCGGTGCGAGTTTGAGAACCCAGGATTTGGAAGGAAAACCGGTAGTAATTTAGAAATTTGATATGGCCATCTATGCCTGCCACCCTATTGAAGTTGCCGCCCAAGGAGTTCCATGAAAGTCCCATTTCCTTATCAGTCATAATGAAGCCAATGTGAGATTCAGGGAAGAGGTCTCTTTTCAAGCGAAAAACGTTTATCAGGGAATCATACGGGCTCTCTTTTTCTTCCTCTTCTTCTTCCTCCCAAATCTCGAT
>Ga0209636_10008532_pt1 | contig 10433 bp, 8 predicted proteins | sample DeeMarSWOR152_54_FD_187464 | JGI IMG/M metagenome (GOLD analysis project Ga0209636, IMG submission 187464) | Marine sediment microbial communities from White Oak River estuary, North Carolina - WOR-1-52-54 (SPAdes) (version 2) | ecosystem: Environmental > Aquatic > Marine > Intertidal zone >... | reverse complement strand
TCGGCTATAATTTCTATGTAGTTGCCCAATACCTTGTACGTTCCTGGCGGAGGATCGACTTCTGTGGGCGCGGTTATGTTTTTGATGCATAAGGTTACGGGCTTTGAAATGTTGGTCAAGGTTAAAATGCAATTGGCAGTTTCTTCAGCATGGATCATGAATGGGTTGTTTTGTGTAACGGACGCGGGGTTGTGGACTGTTTCAACGTGGCCTTCCCACACCTTGAACAATAAATGCTTGAGCTTGCTGATGCTTTGGTTGTTCCATATCATTGTGTTTCCTTCTGCAAATTCGTCTGGGTCCGGCACCTTCTCCGGGTCGTTTGGGTCTATAAACAGCGTCACTGTATGGGTTCCGTTACTTCCGCCCTTCACTGCGATTTTTAGACGCTGTCCTTTGATAGGGGGTTCATATCCATAATCCACTGATGCGAGATTAAAGAATCTTTCAAGCCTAAAACATGTGGCATTAACAGGATCTATGGGTGGTGAGAGCGTTATTCCGGTTAGCTCGCCTGTGGCAGAAGTATTACGTATATTGAAGTTCATTTGAAGGTTGACCATGTCTATAAGTGTCTGATTGAGGAACAGTACTCTCCATTCTACTTGTTGAGGAGAGGTTAAGTTCATGTAAGTTACTATTAAGCTCTTCACAAGGTTGGCTTGAGCGTTAACATCTCCCTCAAGCGTATATTCCATTCTGAAACTTCCTATGCTATTATTGTAAGTGAAAGATTCGCTGTAGGAGGTCACGTTACAAAGCCTGATTTTCTGCAGCGACTCAAATAGTTCTCTTAATTCCGGAGGCATCTCCTCAGGCAAGAGGTAAGTCGGATAATAGTATTCTTCTGGGTCAATCTCTCCAGAAGACGCTGCTGTTAGCTGCAGTTTTCCCGTGCTACTCGAGTAGGTTAGCTGTGTTTGCGCTTCGCTTATGTTTGGAAGCGTTGCGTTGAGTGGTATGACAGTGTAAATCATACTATATAGCGAGCCGATCAAGCTAGGATCTAAGGCTGTGGCGTGCTCTGCGATCTCAGCGAGGCTGGTTACAAGATAGAGAACATCGTCCACGAATGTCATTCTTATTTCGGCTTCGCCAGTGTCATGCATGTATGCTATTTGGAAGTCTACGCTTTCAACAGAGTTAACGGTTGTGTTCAAAGCTGCATACATAAAGTCGTGGACTTGCTCACGGTCTTCTGCTGGCATGTAAGGCAGGAAAGACTGCATCGCCATATACTCTATCAGTTCAATAAAATCTCCGTGGATGCTTGCATCAAAGTCTACCCAAGCGCCTATACTGTCGTACGGAGTGAGCGTCGTATTCAAATAAGCGCACTCGAGTATTCCATCTGTCATTTCATAAAGTGAACCTGGCCCTTGCCCTAGAATAGAGCTGTTGTATTGCGCCAGCATGACCTCTAATGTTGTTTGGTCAATCCCAAAGCCAATGTTTGGATAATACCCATAGATAACTAGTCCCTCCCCTGCAAGAGAGAGAGCGGTCTTGTTTCCTTCGAAGTTCATGTCAAGATCAAAAATTGGAAAGCCTGAAACCACGTGAAACGTGATCTTACCTGTCAACTCTTCGTTCATGTATTGTCCGGTTACCGTTACGTCGGTTAAATTGAGTGGAAACATTGATCTTATGCTTTCTGGCACAACGGTCGTGCAATTCATTTCCATACTTCCAATACCTCCGGAATACGTCCCGAGCAGAGAGAAGTCAGTTGTGTTAGATGGATACTGTGAAGCAAGCCAAGGCGGCAAGGTCATGTTGACACTTAAGTCCGAGCTAAATTGGGTGTCAAAATACTCTTCCTGATAAGAAACTTCAGTTGTGTTGAGTGGTAGATTTGCTGGAAACCTTGATGCAGCGTCTGGCGGAACGACAAACGTGCAGTTCGCCGACGCCACTGTCACATCACCATTTCTCGTTATGCCTGCTGTACCCTGCACTTCAGGACCTGGATTAAACGGAACCATATGTGTGTAGTCTAAAGACCCTGACAAGGCTACGCTGCCGTTTGGATACGCAGTGAACATTGCTTCCACATCGCTAAATGGAGCATCAAATTCTGTGTAATTGTACTGACGTGACAGCGGAACATTATAGATATTGTCTAGAGTTTCGGTTTGAATCATGAACTCCTTGTAACACACTGATTGCAGCGCAATATAGGAAACCTCAGTGAGATTTAGACCAGACTGATAGATTGTCGGTCCATAAATGTATATGTCGACAATGTGGGTTCCAATGGTCAAGTACTCTCTTCTCATGTCAGATATGCCTGTATACCTGAAATATACGTTCACTATGTATTCGCCAGCAACAGAGACATCAACTTCAACACTCATCATCAAGTAGTCGAATTTTTCGTTGCCATCAGCGTCGACTCCTGAATCACTAATGGTTCCGGTAAGGTTTGCGTGATCAGATAACTCCCCAGTTACAGCATGTGCATGGGACATTACCAAACTAGAAAATGGAGCGATCAGCAGAAATGCTAGCATAAACACGAAGCCTTTCCTACACTTTTTGAACATCTTCTCAACCAAAGTAAAATTATGTGTTAACTAACTATATATACATTAAGCAAATTGTCAATATAAAAAAAGCAAAGGTTAGGTGTGAGCAGAAATTTGCGCCTCACGATGATGTGTCTGCGCAACCTCTTTCGGCGAAGAGCAAGAACAATTCTCAGTATAGCCGGCGTAGCCCTGACTGTAACGTCAATAGTAGCAATCAGCGTGACAATCACCTCGTACACTTCGGCTATCAGGGAAATGAACACATTTTTCACCGGTAACATATTAGTGGTCTCCAAGAACCAGATAGTCATTCAAGCATTACCAGTCTCCGGAGGAAACCTTAGACAAGAGATACAAAAGGATGTTGAAAATGTCCCCGGAGTAAGAGCCACAGTACCGTTTTTGTTTCTCTTCTCCATGGAGCTCAGAAGCACCATAGAGATTATACCAATGAACATAACTGTAGGAGCCCCTCCTGGAAACTGGACAGTGTTAACCGGCTCAACCTCCTTAAGAACCGGAGGAATTTGGCCCTCCAAAAATGCTTCCGACGAAATCCTAGTCGGATCTTGTCTGGCAGACTTGCACGGTATAACAGCTAACTCAACGATAAACATAGGAAACCACACCTTGAATGTCAGAGGGATTCTCGATACACGTTCTGCTATACTAAGTCGTATGATTATAATGCCTCTGGAGACAGCTCAAGAGATTTACCATTATCCAATGATCGTCAGCATGATTGTTGCTAAACCAGAAGAAGAAGTGGATGTCGAAGAAGTGGCGGACAAGATCGAGAGTGAACTTAACAATCCTGTGGAACGCATCAATGCTTTGACCAGCGACGAGAGAAACAATTTGATTGATCCTCTCCTCGACGAAGTTGACATATGGAATCTTGGGATATCAAGTGTGCTTTTTGTAACGGGCGTAACGATTGTAACGTTGCTCACTATGATTAATGTGTCTGAGAGAAGGAGAGACTTTGCGACCTTGGACGCCTTAGGAGCTACTTTCACTTCTAAAGTTCTCATCATCTTAACCGAGATAGGATTTATCGGAATTTTTGGAAGCCTCATCGGAATTTTCCTGGGCGCCATTGCAACCGTTACGATAATAAGTGTTTTCACGCATATTCCCATCCATATGCTTCTTCCAGACATCTTCATCATAGTGTCTCCACTCTTACTCGCTAAAACCGTGGCTTGCGTGGTGACAGCGAGCTGCGCGGCAGGTCTAATACCAGCAATCACAGCAGCCAAAACAAGTATTGCAGACGTTTTGAGGGCTGAATATTGATCGTCAAGACCTTAGAATTAACACGCTCTTATCGCCGCGGCTCCTCTCATATATTAGCAGTTGACAATGTGAACATGGAGATAGAAGAAGCGGCTTTTATTTCCATTATAGGCCCTTCTGGATCTGGAAAAACCACTCTTCTCAATCTTATCGGACTCAACGACCATCCGACTTCTGGAAAAATTTTGTTCATGGACAAAGATGTCTCTGTTCTGGCTGATAGAGAACGAAGGAAAATCAGGCTTCAAAGCATCGGCTTCATCTTCCAGACCTTCAACTTGCTCCCCACGCTCACGGCCTTGGAAAATGTTGAGTTGCCAATGGCTTTAGCAAGTGTCCCGCACAAGATGCAAAGGAAGAGAGCCCTCAAACTTCTAGGAAAAGTTGGGCTTGCAGATAGGTTTCAACACCTGCCAAGAGAGCTTAGCATAGGAGAGACTCAGCGGGTGGCGATAGCAAGAGCCATTGCAAACGATCCGTCATTAATCCTTGCAGACGAGCCTACCGGGGAGCTTGATTCAAGAACTGCTAAAGAAATATTGAATCTGCTTCTTACACTAAGCAGGGAACGTAAAACAACTGTGATTGTGGCCACGCATGATGAAAGGATAGTTGAAGTAGCAGACACGATCTATACAATTAAGGATGGCAAACTTGGGCTTACAAGTTGCCGTTAAACAGTCTATAACAGCGAAACCTCTGAGGATTTTACTCTCCCCTTCTGGTCTATGACTACTTCAAATCTTTCACTCCATGGATGTCCTTCCAAGTCTATGGGACACGTACCGTGGATTATCCAAACAGTATCTTTCTGCTCAATCGACACAACATCTACTTTTTCCTTGTTCTTCATTGTCTTAAGAAAATCGACAGCTATTTTTTGAGCGTCTTCTTCTGAAACAGAATCCACGTATGCTTTCCTCCATTGCTTTTACTATTTGAATGGGATGGCATTAAGGGTTATGAACAGAGAATCGTTAGTAAAATTAAACATTGGCTTAGTTGTGTACATATCTTATTGCGATACGTCACTTACTATATGCAGTAGGTAGTTTTGCATTCACTATTAGTAAAACTAAAATCGACATGGCTAAAGAAGCAACATGGCAAGAAGGGCGAAAAGGGAAAGCGCACACAGAGAGACTTGCTTGGTTACCCACTTCTCGCCTTGTCTCACGCGCGGAAGTTTGAGAAGTGTCGAGACTTCGTTGAGGTTGAGAGTGAAACGATGGTGATAGCGAAGATTTTATGGGTTTACCGAAGACAAGATCCTTTCAGGTTGTTGTATGCAGTGTTTCAGGAATCATCAACCATAGAATAATCATCTTCAAAGTTTCAATTAAAATTACGAAGAAGAAAACATAGTGTGGGCCTACAGTCGTCCAAATGGAACCTGCAATTATCGGAGCGACAACACTTGCCAGCCCTCTAAAGAGATTTAGCACGCCATACCACCTTCCCAGAAGAGAAACAGGTACAAGTTCAGCAGTGATCGCACCTTGAGTTACAGCTGACAACAAATAAAATCCTTGCAGTACTCCAGAAATTATGAGCATTACTGTACTCTGAGCGTAGATGAGAAGTAGAATTGATGTGCAATAGAGGGGTATGGTTATGTATAACACTCTTTTTCTGCCAAAGGTATCTGCTGCTCTGCCTAGTAAAAGAGCAAGTAGGATAGGCAATACCATTGAGACTGCGGTCATGGCTCCGAGTACAAACTCGTCTCCATTCTTTATTTCTGTAACAAATGCAGACAGATATGTCGTACTTACATACATTGTAGTAGAGGAAAGAAAGATGCACGCTATCCACTGTTTAACTGCTGTACCCTTTTCGAAAACCTGTTTCATGCTCGCAGTGAAGCTCAAAGGAGGTAGAGACGCTCTTTTACTTAATGTGTCAAAGTAGTATCTGTATGTGAAAACAAGAACCAGCAAAAATCCTAATGTTTGCACGAAGTAGAGGGGTCTAATTCCCTTAACACTTAAACCTCCAAACTTCGCTATCAGAGTCGCCGCCACGATCGGAGCAACCAAAGTGGGAATTGCCGAGATGGTGTCACAAAGTTGTTTTCCTGTGGCTCTTTCTTCATTCTTCAAGTAACTACCGCAGACCATAGGACAAGCTGTTCCCAAGAGTTGAGTTGCCAGCAAGGTAATGAACATGGCCGGGATTGTCACTATCCAATCGAAAGCGACGGCAAAGAGTAGAGAACTTAAGGCCATAAGCGGTATTCCCGACAAGAACATCTTCCTGATGCCATGTCTATCAGCAAGCCAGCCGGTTGGCAAAGCAATACCTGTTCCACCGATTCCTGCTAGGCTGTTTACAACTCCCAGTTGAAACGGTGTCGCGCCTAGTCTTAAGATGTATACTGATCGAAATTGCAGAGTTAAGTTGTTAAGAAAAGCACCAGCAGATGCTCTAGCCATGTTCACTTTGAACGGTTTTGGTTGTCTCTTAATGAATGCAACCAGTTTCTTCAGGGTTCTGCTCTTCAATGTAATCACATCCTGTTATTCGCTTTCGCGCGCTAGGCGAATCTTTGTAAGTTTACACCATAGGAGGTGATGAAACTCAGGTCATAAGTACAACGCTCGCTCAATCATATCTGTTTCGCTCAACCTTCTTCCTTAACTTTCTACTTAACATCTGCGTACATAAACTACAGGACTGTTCGAAAAGAACTGTATTTACACTCAGATTCTGTTTCTTTTATCTAGAATTTGTGGTGAAAGAAATCTTTCTATTGCTCAATAAGCATCTGTTATAACAAAACCACTATTAGAGAGGAAAATTAAGGTTTAGTTACTCAAAATATCAAAAGCTCATCGCCATAACAAAACTAAGAGAGGGTGAACCTTGAAGCTGGCGTCAACCCGTCTTTTCACAGTTGTCTATTTATTTGTTCAAATCAACAAACACATAACTTTGTCTGGGAACAGCAAGTTCGGAAAAGGAATCTTATGAGCGAGAAAAAACGGATAATATTTCATGTGGACATGGACCATTTCTTCACGGCTATTGAGGAAAAGAAGTGTCCTGAATTTGAGGGTAAACCAGTGATTGTGGGGGCTGACCCCAAAGAAGGAAAGGGACGGGGAGTTGTCAGCACCTGCAATTATGAGGCAAGAAAGTTTGGAATAAGCTCCGGCATGCCAATTTCAAGGGCGTGGAAGCTTTGTCCAGAGGGCATCTACCTTCCCGTTGACTATGGGCTTTATGAGAAGGTTTCTAACGAAATAATGAAAATGTTGCGAAAATACGCAGACAAATTCGAACAGTGGGGGATAGATGAGGCCTTCTTAGATGTAACCTCGAAATTGAAGGATTACGAAGAAGCTGAAGCCTTAGCACGCAAAATAAAAAGAGAGATTTTCAACAAGGAAAAACTCACATGCTCAATAGGTATCGGTCCGAACAAGCTTGTCTCAAAAATAGCCAGCGACTTTCAGAAGCCAGACGGGTTGACAGTAATTAAAGAGGAGGCTGTTGAAAAATTTCTTGCCCCGTTGCCAGTGCGTAAGCTTTTATGGGTTGGACGGAAGACCGAGCAGAAACTGAAAAGAATTGGAATTAAGACTGTAGGGGACTTGGCAAGTTACGACCCCACAGTGCTGACTGAAACTTTCGGTGTTATGGGCACCCAGCTTTACTTGATGGCACACGGAATTGACAGAAGCGAAGTTGAAGAAAGAAGTGAGGTCAAATCCATCAGCCATGACATAACCTTCGAAGAAGATACTGCCGATTTCGAGTTCGTCCTAAAAACTTTGGATAGGCTTTCGGAAGAAGTGCATAAAGACGTTTTGGAACAGAACCTCTATTTCAAAACGGTCACCGTTAAGGTGCGATATGAAAATTTTGAGACGCACACGCACAGTAAAACCTTACCCTTCATAACTGATCGTTTACGAGATTTGAAGAAGACGACAAGAGAACTGATGCAGGATTATCTTAAACCCGACAGAAAAATACGGCTTATAGGTGTAAGAGTGTCAAACTTCACTTCAACTCTAAGACAAAAAACTCTTGTCTAAATAGAACATTTTGTCAAGGTTGAATGACGCTTTGAAATTTAAGTTATTTGCAACAAAATTGAAGCGCGTGCGACATATGTCATCTTTTTGTTTGTGTTAAGTAAAACTGTTATAAGAGTTTGGAGGACAACTACAACTTAAGTCCCAATCGGCGTCAGAAAGCAAAAACGTTAATATGAGGACTGAAACAAGTCCTAGCTGATTGGGTGGGCGTCATGAGTGAAGTTAGAGGATTATTAGAGAAATCAGGGTATTCGGGTAAAGCGATAAAATATTATCTTGAAAAAGTGAATGTTGGACGCATTGAGAACCCAAGTGTACACGTGGCTTATACGGGGCCATGTGGCGACATTATGGAAGTCTACCTGAAAATTGAGTCCAATTTGATAAAAGACGCGAAGTTTCAAGCGATTGGCTGTGCAGGAGCTTTTTCATCGGGATCAGCTTTGATGGAGATGGTTAAGGGAAAATCTTTGGAGGAAGCTGAAAAAATAACAGAGGAAAACATAATCAGTTTTCTGGGAGGCATCCCGAAACAGAAATTTCACTGCGCTTGTCTAGCTAAAAGGACTTTGAGAAGGGCCATCGAGAAGTACAGAAGAACTCGAAACTAGAGCCTAAATTCCCATTTGCACCAGAGATTTGGTGGATGTTTTCCCGGTGGGCAGACAAGACAGTTTACTTCCACGTTCGGATTCAAGGTCTTTGCAAAGTTTTTCAAGTAACCAAACCTGACTTTCTTGCATGGGAACTCAGCCAAACCCTTTTTCAAACGTGCCTCTTGCGTCCTGCACTTGTCGATGCTTAGAATGGCTTTTTTGTTGTTTATTTCAACTGTTTTGAAGGGCTGGTCTAAAGCCCAACTTGACCTCCGCAAAGCGTTCATAATTGTTGGGATGTCTGCATTTTCATCTATCTGGAACATTTTTCGCAGGCTTTTGGCTTCCATTTTTGCCATAATCTGCCAGACTCCAGCGTCGATTTCTGTTGCGGCTTCAGTGTCAAACTTCTGTTCTATACCTAAAAAGTATAGGCCGTCAACTCTCCACAAGTTTCGAATTTGGAGAAAGAATAAGTCAGACAATTTGTCAATGGGTATTTTGGCCAGCATTTCACGGTCTTGAACGCTTCCAGGAGGGTACTCACTCATATGCAACACCATGTGAAGACTAACAAGTTATATGAATTAATCTTTTAAACTTAACCAAAAAATAGAGGAGACGGAGAGAACGTTTGGAGCAGCTAACAAAAACCATTATCCTAGGCATAATCCAAGGATTGACAGAGTGGCTTCCTATATCAAGCACTGGACACTTGAGACTGGCTGAGCATTTTTTGGGTTTAGAGTTTCCCATACTTTTTGACGTTATTCTACATGTTGGAACCCTAATTGTGGTTTTGGTGTTTTTCAGAAGAGAAGTTGGCAAAACGCTGTTGGCCCTCGTAAACCTAAATTTTAAAACCGAGTATGGGAAAATGGTGCCTCTAATAATTGTTGGGGTAATCCCGACATTTTTGATCGGCCTAATTTTTGGTAGTGTAATAGAAGATGCGTTTCGAAGCGTTCTGCTCATTGCAGTGGCATTCATTGTTTGCGGACTAATGGTTTACTCCACAAAGTTTGGGAAAGAGAAAACCGAGAGCATAAACTATTCAACAGCCATAACGATCGGCATAGTACAAGGCATAGCCATAATTCCTGGCATTTCAAGAAGCGGGGTAACCATCGCGGTTGCGCTCTTTCTTGGAATCAAACGAGAAAAAGCTTTTGAGTTTTCTTTTCTGCTTTCAATTCCAGCCATATTGGGAGCTTTGGGTTTAACCATTCATACGGAGTTCGCTGATTTGGCATCTGCAAGCTTGCGGTGGGGTGAAATTGTTGCCGGAGCAATCGTAGCGATGCTTGTGGGATACTTTTCCTTAAAACTGCTTTGGAAAATTTTGGCAAAGAAAAAGTTTCATTTGTTTGCTTTTTATTGTTGGTTGCTCGCCGTAGTGCTGATAGCGCTAAGTCTAAGTGGTTTCTAACCATTTGGGTTTCCCTGATAAGAATTCTGTTAGAAACCTTGCAAACTCGCTGTTCTTCTTGTAGACTTCTATGATTTCGGTGTTTACGTATATTCTGAATCCTTTGCGTAGTACTTGGGAAACTTTTTCAGCTACACCAGCTTTTCTGCCGCCATCCTTCAGTTTTTCGTTTAGCAGCACCACCGCATCTGTGTATTTTCTCCGGAGTTCCACAACCCATCTTCCATCTTCAATGTAGGGTCCGGAAATTGTGTTTGTACTGCTCATGTGTTTCTTCAGGAATTTTTCGCATTCGCGTTCCTTTTCAATGGGCGGTCCCAGATGTTTCTTAACTGGTGAAATGAAGTGCTGCTCCAGCTCGAAGATGAACATGTTAATGGTTTTTTCGTCGCTCCATGGCAGGTCTCGCAAAACATTGAAGCCGCTTAGTTGGACAAGTTTTTGTAGAGAGCGTTGGGACTTGTAGAGTTGTCCCCATAGAATGTCTGGAACTGTGTCGACTTTTTCGAAGGCTACGAAGATAATCGCAGTC
>Ga0209636_10008530_pt1 | contig 10433 bp, 7 predicted proteins | sample DeeMarSWOR152_54_FD_187464 | JGI IMG/M metagenome (GOLD analysis project Ga0209636, IMG submission 187464) | Marine sediment microbial communities from White Oak River estuary, North Carolina - WOR-1-52-54 (SPAdes) (version 2) | ecosystem: Environmental > Aquatic > Marine > Intertidal zone >... | reverse complement strand
CCATCTCTTCCGCGTCCAGGTAGATCTTGGGAACGTAGGTGGCTATGTCATCGATGCCAACTGTCTTTCCCAAAAGTCTCACCTGATATCTGAGGCTTGAATCGGTCTCGATTTGTTATGTTTCTTATATAAGATTTTCTAGAAGCTCCGTTATTTGGCGAGGGGAATCATATCATTCGATCGACGGGGAATCGACAGCCGCCGATTTCGTAGCGATTACTGCATGGACTTGGACTAGGCAAGGTTGAGAGTTTTTCGAGATTGCTAGAGGATCTTCCCGTCTTTCATTATGATCTCATGGGTGTCCACTATCTCGATTGTTGCAGAAGGGTCGGTCACGAAGTCCCAGTGCATGCAGGAATTGGACGTGCCGCCGTAGCCTTGGTTGGAGCCGAATGCGACGTGGACAGAGCCGCCCAGCTTCTCGTCTGTGAGTATGTAGCCGATCGCCTTGTCAATAGCTGGGTTGCAGCCGATGCCGAGCTCGGCAATGTTCGTCGTTCTGATCTGTCTTTCTTCCTTGTCGATCTCCAGGGACCGTTTGAAGGAGTCGATCATCTGGTCACTGTTGACCTTGGCGGTACACTCGTTAAGGAGGAGCTGTCCGTCATTGAATCGTAACCGGACATCTTTGACGATCTTGTTGGTGAACCTGTCTATTGTTATGGCGCAGTGGATGGTTCCTTTGCCGTATGTTTCGTGAGGTGCGATGAAGACCTCGCCAGCTGGCAGGTTGTTGCCTAGGTCACCAATCTCGATGTCGTGTTCGTCGACGACGCCGTCGTCCTCGTTTATGCGGCGGTCTTTGATCTTGCATGTGAAGTTCGTCTCCTTCCTGTCGGTAACATGAAGGACATCTGCTCCCTCTAGGCGCTCAGCGAGCTTGGAGGTGTTCTTCTTGAGGGTTGAAGTGGGGACAATCATGCCGTCTATGATTAGCCGTTCGAGGTCGTTGTATTCGATGTTGTAGAAGTCTGCGGCCTCTGGCGTCGGCCACCCTGCGTAGGTCCATTTCTTGCCCGGGCCGTCATCTTCACCGTAGAGCACCTTCCTTATGGGGACGTTGCCCTTCGTTCTCGCAGCGATCTTCTGAGGTGGGAACTTTGTCTGGATTTCGGGGTCTTTGAAAGGCTCGACCGTGATGTACGCGTCAGTTTCCCTGATTGCTCCCAGATAGTGTTTGGGTGTCATCTCTAGAACCTCAGTGGGTATTTCCTCGTACACCCGGGTGGAGTAATCGTCGCTGGTTGCCGAGATCAATGGCTGGGCGCCCTTCTTGTAGCACAGAATCGCTATCTCTTCGAGGAGTTCCTGAGCGTATGTTCCGCCGCGTATGACGACGGCTTCTCCTCTCTTCAAGTTCATGCCTGCCACGATGGCCTCGGCGCACTTCACGATCTTCTCCCTCGTAATCATCTGTAGCTCACCTTACGTGCGTTCGGCCTATGATCGATATATGTTTTTGCCGCCTGTACTTCATAGATCGATCGTTCGCGGGCTATTCCAAAAGCTCATAAGGCGAGCTCGGTTATGTAGCCGTATGGGGCGAATAGAGGCCGTTGTGTTTGATGTGAGCGGTGTGCTTCTTGACGATCTGCGCGCGGTCTGGAGGGCTGAGGTTGAGGCATATGAAGCCTGCGGATTCCGGAGGATAGAGAGCCTAGAGAAGTTCAGGGAGACATTCAGGCTTCCCGTCGAAGAGTATCACGAGTCAATGGGAGTGCCGAGCGACATGGTGCCCAGGCTGGAAGCCGAGTTCCGCCGAGCATATGCCAAGCACAATGGTCTCATCAGAGTATTCCCCGAAGTCAAGGAAGTGCTCAGCAGACTTCGGAGCGAGAGGATGAGCCTAGCTATTGCCTCGAACATACCGAGTGATCTCTTGGGTGAGCATTTGGAGAGGTTTGGGCTGGATGGCTATTTTGATGTGGTCACGGGGCAGGATGACTGCGAGGCGAAGAAGCCTTCTCCTGAACCGATTCTGTCAACCCTTAGCAGACTGGGATCGAAGCCCGAAGGCTCTGTTTATGTTGGTGACATGGAACAGGACATGATTGCTGGGAAGAGAGCTGGCGTCTGCACAATCGCGATCTGCAGAGAGGAAGGCTACCACACTTGCAGGAGGCTTAGGAGGCAAGACCCTGATTTTGTGATCTTCGACTTGCATGGTTTGCTGACGGTCATAGGCAGTCTGAATGCTCAGGCAGAAAGCCTCTAAGTAGACTGTTCTCTGCTGATGTTTGGAGGATTTCTCTACGTAAATTGGTAGCCCCCGTTGATTTTTCTGTGTGGCGCTGGGCTGTGAATCTATTGCGTTGATTTTCCTCCAATAGATTAGACCCCCCCGTATTTTTCGCGTGTTCTTTGGCTTGCTCGTCTGGTGCGTTGCTAGGGTATCTTTCCTTTCTGTGCTGTTTTCTCTCATCTCCCCTGTACATAGAGTGAGTCTTGACAGTTGGTTTTTCGGGCTTCATCTTATGTTCAGAGCTTGTTTTGTTCCCTTTCTTGACATGAAACATCAGGTGAACTTATTGCGAAGTTCTGTTAAACTTCAGTTGGGCTCCGTCTAGCTTCCCATCGGCGACTGTTGGTCTAGAAAGGTGGGTTTCTCTTTCTGCATGCTTCTGAGAACCTTGTTTGCGTATCGATCGATCATTCAGGTAATGTAAGATACTCCATATCCCATAGCGCTGTTCAAAGATCGTGTGAATTGCCTAGTCTGAGGCTTTTTCACCTCTCTCAGCACTCTGCGCAATCGCTTGAGTTCCCTCCGAAACTCCTCTAGCTGACGAATGGCTTTCACGACTTCCGCTATCTCTTCATCTGCTCCTTCTCTGCCTCTTTCCGCCACACCAATCTCCTCAAATGACAGATCCTCGGCGCTCTCAGACCTTCCGGGAAGAAGATCATCCAAGATAGCCGTAGTAGACGAAAAAACGGCAAAGAATGATAAGACAGTTGTGAACCCGAAATCTATCCGCATCTTCTGCAATGCTTCAACCAAGTCAATACCAGTCGGTCCGCCACGCTGTCGACCTCAGAGCCCTCGATCGAAGCAACGAGCCTAGTCGCTGGCAGCAAGCAGATCTCTCAACCGATAAAAGGGCAGAATTGAGAAATAGCTCCGCTCACACAGATTTTACAGTTAGCCTCAGCCGCCATTCGCACATCACATCTCAGAGAGGCGCATGCTCTTCATCGGCTAACTAGACTTATGGCCCCAAACAGTCAGAGTGTTCGAGACGATTTAAGGGTTACGATCGACTCTCCCCTGCTCGCTTGGACACTTAGGCTTGGAAGATGGACGAAAAAGCTTTTGATACCCCGAGTTGATAGTAAATTGTTCAGCGAGGCATACTCATGTCCCTGAAACTTGCCAACAGAATCGCCCTGGTCACAGGAGCAGGCCGCGGCCTAGGCCGGGCCCATGCCCTCCGTCTTGCCAAGCTTGGCGCAGATGTGATCATAAACGACATCAACCTGGAGTCCGCAAAGGAGTACGGTGAGAAGCTTTCAGCGCCCACAGTGATGGACGAAGTGAAGAGCTTTGGCAGAAGGTCGATCGGGGTGGAAGCTGACGTAACAGAGAAAAACCAGGTCGATGCGATGCTAAAGCAGATTCTAGACGAGTTTGGGCGTCTAGACATACTCGTAAACAACGCCGGAGGAAACCTCAACCGTCTAGGTCCAAGGGCCGGATCCCCCGTCACACTTCCTTCCTCTGCCCTAATGGAAGATCACCGTTTCATCATGGACGTGAACCTCACGGGGACAATTCTCTGTTGCCAAGCATCTAGCTTGCCGATGAAGAGACAGAGATACGGCAAGATCGTCAACGTGGCATCCCAGGCAGGACTACACGCAGCCCCCGAGATGAAGAAGGCGATGTCATACAACGTTGCCAAGGCTGCGATAATACACTACACGCGATGCTTAGCCGCCGAGCTCGGGCCTTTCAACATCCGCGTCAACTGCATTGCTCCTGGATGGATAGTCACGCCGAGGGCGGTTGCCGAGGGAAGAAAAGGAGAAGCCGGCGAAGAACTCAAGAGGCAGATTCCTCTGGGCCGCCTTGGTTCCCCGGAAGATGTAGCGAAGGTCGTTGAATTTCTCGTCACCGACTTGTCAGATTATGTCACGGGGCAATGTATATCCGTCTGCGGGGGCTACATCCTTTTCTAGAAGCCAGACTTCCCGCCACAGACTTGCCCGTTGTCAACCGATCTAGGGTCGCTCCCAAATGGCGGACGGGTAACAGAAAACGAGCACTGCGCACAAGGCAATGAGCATACATCATAGGCGTTGTCTGCCACTTGATCCTCTTGGCAGTAAGCAAAATCTTTTATCGGTATATCTCTACGTAGTATACTGCAGGAGTTGTCTGCACTCACAAGCTAGGACATTACAGTATCTACGAGTATTAGGTCTGGATGGTCGGTGTCTATAGGGGAATATGCGAAAGGTTGCATGATATGTTTTGACTCCGCGAAGAAGAAGGCTTGGGGCCAGAGTTCTCAAAGCTGTGGCGTCCCCGCTAAGGCTAGGCATCTTGAGGTTGCTCTACGATAGAGGATCGTTGTCCTACACAGAGATAATGAACCTACTGAAGCTGAGCCCGGGCAGAGACGCAGGAAGATTCGCGTACCACTTGAAGATGCTTCTGCGCATGGATTTGATGGAGCCTGACGCCATTTCGAAGAAATACCTGCTAACAGATATGGGCAAGACGTTGGTTGAGTTCGCTGACGAACTTGACAACAGTGCGTTTAGGAAGAAACTCCTTGTCCGAACCTCACGTCTTGCGATTGAGAACTTTGACAGAAACAAGATTGCTGAGTCCTTGGTTAGGGAAGCAGAAGTTCCAATTGACTTGGCGCAGAAGGTCGCAAGAGAAGCTGAGAAGCGTCTGCTCAAACTCGGCACGAAGTATCTGACAGCTCCGCTGATAAGAGAGTTTGTGAACGCGATCCTGATAGAACGCGGCTTAGAGGAGTATAGGCATAAACTCACTCGCCTTGGATTCCCCGTCTACGACGTTACCCAACTCATGAAGGAAATGAGCGGCAAGTCCGTGGACGTCGAGGAGATTCGCACAGCCGCTGGTAGCAGAGTCATCGAGGAGTACACTCTCCTAGACATACTGCCAAGGGATGTCGCTGACGCCCACTTATCCGGATCACTTCACCTGAACAACCTCGGTAACTGGGTCCTAAAGATCAGCGCTCTCATGCATGACCTCAGGTTCTTCTTCCAACACGGACTCGCTTTCAGAAATGCCGGTCACTACATGGTTCCCCTACGCCCGCCCAAGACCTTCAAGTCTGCCCTCGCAACGGTTACTAACGCTCTAAGGCTTGCCTCTGCGGAACTGTCATGCGAGCAAGGCGTCGACTTCCTCAACTTCTTCATGGCGCCTTACATTAGGGGCTTGCCAAAGGAGGAAGTCAGAGACGAGTTACGTCTCTTCCTGGCGTCCCTTAACCTTACAGTGCCAACCGGAGTTTCATTCGGGCTAGAAACGGTTCTGCCAAGTTTCCTCTCTGAAAGCAAAGCTCTTGGACCGGACCGGGAGGACTTGGGCCGATATGCGGACTATGTCGATGAGAGCCGACTGCTTGCTTCACTCCTTCTCGAATGCATGGATGAGAGGAGAGGCTCCAAACCGATCTTCAACCCAAGCGTGGTAATGAAGATACGCCCGAGAAGTCTCAAGGACGAAGAAGCCGAAGCCCTACTTTGGAAGGCTCATGAACTCGCTGTTGACGGGCTTCCATACTTCGCCAATCTAACATTCAGAAGGCAGAGAAATGCTTCCTACGCTGCAACTGGGTTAAGGTTTGCAGATGACTGGAGAGATGACTGGGAACTGGACACCGTTAGAGCCGGATGTGTCGATCATGTGGCCCTGAATCTGCCCAGAGCATCCTATGAAGCTGGGAAGGAGAGGGAGAAATTCTTTGAGAACCTGTACGATATTTCGGAAAAGGGACTGAGAGCGCTGGAGATTAAGTATCACACCATGCGGAGGCGTGCACAGGAGGGTTTGTTGCCGTTCCTCCTACAGAGGGGAGAACAGGACCCATACCTTAGACTCGAGAATTCCTCCTGTCTGCTCAGCTTTGTCGGGCTGAACGAGATGGTTCGGTCCATGACGGGAACGGCAGTTCACGAGAGCGAAGAGGCGCTGAACTTCGCAGAAGAGGTCGTCTCATACCTCTCCAGACTCGTGAAAGGCTATGCTAAGAGGCGCAAGATACGTTATGCCCTAGCTCTGACCCCCGAGCTTGACGCAGCTAGAAGGCTAGCTGAGCTAGATATCGAAAGATATGGACTAGCTGAGGTTCAAGTCCAAGGAGGGAGAGACGAGCCGTGCTACACGAACATGAGCGTCGTCCCCTATGGGACCGAGATGCCGCTAGAGGACTGTCTCCGCGTAGAGTCAAGGTTTCAGGCCTTAGCTTCCGGGGGCCACTTGGTCAATATCCCACTGGGAGAGCCCGAAAACAAAGCTGAAGACCTCTTTGCGACAACCAAGAGAATCGTGAAAGACCACAAGATCGGGCTGTACGCATATGATAGAAGCCTTACATACTGCAGCAACTGCCAGAAGACCTTCGCCGGCGAACAGGTGAAATGCCCAGCATGCAGCTCAGTCAACGCCATCACCAGGTTCTGCAGAGAACCCGCAAGATACACGGCCAGACAATCCTGAAGCAGATCTGCGGAAGACAACCAAAAACCTTATTCGGCACAGCAAAGTAGGTCTTACTGAGGCTCGTGAGCTGGCGGACGGCTTTCGAACACTACCTCGCCCTGAAGCAAGGGCTGGTTGTGTTTGAGGAAACTCCGTTCACCACACGGTCCGCAATGCCGCAAGGCGTAAGGTGAGAGCCTTGGCTCCAGAACAGAAACGGAACGTCCACTAAGCCTGTGACGTTGAGGCGTGCTAAGTCGCCGAGTAGGCTTGGTGGGAACGGTGAAACGGCTGTCCTGCGGGGTGGAAGGGCGAATAGGCGTCGATGAGTTACTGTGCAAGACGCGGGTAGCCCGTTTAGTTGAATGCCGTCTAGAACAGAAGGCGGGTTACGGCCAGCACACCAGCCTCTCTCTAGATCGATCTAGTCGTCTACGACTGTGACCTAGACCCGGATGAGATCAGCCTTTGCAGGGCCGGCGTCAAGCCTAAAGCCGTGTTTCAGGTGACTCAGAAGACTTTGCAGCAACCAGCGAAGACGGAGCACCTGGACAATCACGCCAACGAGACGGCGGAGATTCTGGGCCGCGATGTGCTGGTCAACATGGGCGTGGACATGGATCTGAGAAGATCCGGCAGAAGAGTCAGCTGGCTCGACTTCGATAGGAAGAAGCCAGAGCACAAAGAACACACAGCCTAACTCAATCCCCTCCCTCTCTTGTCTGCGTGTTCGTTCAACTGAGCGTAGCTATGTTTTATGAGGACTTCGCCGCGTAAGGCTGTGTGGGGCGAGAATGCGGCGGCGCAACCTTTTCGATCGATCGATTGACGCTGGTCAAATCTGCCTTGTGAGGGCTAACCGCATAAGAGCCCTCCAAGCCCCAGTATTCTGTGGCTGAAGATAAAGCGAAGGAGAAGTGTGTCTCACTGACCGGTTTCCCAGAGTAGCATTTGGGAACATATCAAGGTGGCTGTTTCCCTTACCCATGGAACCTTGCGGACTTTGTCGAACACGAAAGTGTCCAGTTCTTTTTCCTCGTCGTACTCTACTTCTATAATTAAGTCATAGACTCCGTAGGTTGCAAGAGCTCTCTTTGTGCCCTTCAGTTTCTTGACTGCAGCAAGTACGTCTCTGTCTTTGCCAGATTCGACTTTCGCAAGAACGAAGGCTATCATACTCCCTCGCTACACAGTCTACGCCTGTTCTTAAAAGCGTTGTCATGTTTGCATCGATCGATCACATTTCTTAGCCGAAAACTAGCTTTTCCGTTCACATTTTCAGTCGATCGATCGAACCGGCTTGAAAAAAGAGAGGTTATGTTCCAAAAAAAGGGGAGAAGAATTGTGGCAAAGATGACAGCAGCTTGCTGGTTCAGTCTGTTCTCGAGGACGAAGTAGCTGAGAGCGAATCCGAAAGCTGCACCGAGGACTGTGGAGACCAAGATTGCGGATACTATTCTCGTTTCCATGAAGAAACTCACCCCTGAAAACATTTGCTTCTCCTTGACTAGAAGGCTTGTGGAACACTCCATTGGCTCTATCTATCTATCTATCGCTCGACCGATTCCGGGTTTCCTTTGGGGCTGCCTCTTCGTAGGGTCTGAATTCGTCGCAAGCCGGATCGTCTATGTAATGAAAAGTTCCACGAATGCGACACTTGATGATTGTGGGAGAAGGGTCATCAGCGAATATGCATCCTGCACAGGTCCGCATGAGAGATAACAGGCTATGCCAATATCTAATCTTTTTCATTCTGTTGATCTACGAGCGATCTTTTCACTACAGAGATGGGTAAGCAAATGTTTAGCTAGTCTTCGTCAAGAGAGACAGAAGGCGGGTTACGGCCAGCACACCAGCCTCCAGAACGGAAGTGACTGTTGTTGGGTTCTCGGCCTGGATATTCAGTATTCATAGGCTCTCTTGTAGAAATCGTCGAGGATCATGGGCACATTGCCTTCTTGCTTGATTGTTCTTATCGCATCCGCCAAGTATTCAACCATTGCTTTCACTAGCGTTTCACCTTTTTCCCTGGTTGCGTGCCTAGGATCCCCTAGGTAGAGCTCGGTCGCATATGCTTGCCAGTCGACTGGCGTTTCGATTCCTTGCGGCAGTTTTGTGCTCCCTAGATTTGCTTTTCGCTCTATTCTGTCCATCTTTATCAGGTCTCCGAAGAAGAAAAGACCCAAGCTAGTTTCCACCTCGCACGCGTGTCCAACAGTCCTGCCTTGGGTAAGCTCACCGATCAGGTCCCCAAGAGCAGCCCAAGGGTCGATCATCGCATAAAGGGCGTACTTCTTTTCCTTGGTCAGGCTATCTCTCAGGAAGACTCTCAGTATATCGTTATTCCCTCCATGCCCGTTCAGGATCAGGATTTTCCCAAACCCATTCCTGGATATCTCGTCGCAGACTTCCCCCAAGAGAGTGAGCAGGGTCTTTGCTGTTAGAGAGATGGTTCCGGGGAAGTGCCTGTTCTCTGGTACATAGGCATAGTGCAAAGGCGGGAGGACGACTGCATCTGCCTTCTCAGCTGCCAGCTTTGCGACGCTATATACAATCAATGAGTCTGTCCCAGTCGGCATGTGAGGTCCATGAATCTCGATAGAACCTATGGGCAGGACTGCCACTGAGCCTTTCTCTGCGGTCTCCCTTGTTTCCTGGCCAGATAGATGTTCAAACAGCATTTCCTTCACAGCTTCGAATCGGTCGTGGTGGTTGCACTATGCGGCACTATGTATATAAGCGCTGAACGCCTTGGGGGCAACCTGCATTGGGCTCGGTCCAGTTCGATCGCACTGGGTCGAAGCCTTGCCCGATGCGACCCCAACCGTTATATTTTCGCCGTGAGCTACACTGAACCGGAAAGGCATGTTTCCAAGCGTGCGCCATTTCGGTTCGGTCATCGTGGCTAGAGTTCGGAACTCAGTCGACCTGAAACGGCTCTTCAATGATCCTTGGCTACGTGCGGATGTTTTCATCATCAAGCCCAACTGGTGCAGCCCTCATCCCGCAGACTTCACCGATGCCGAAACGCTGAGAATGCTTCTGGAGGCGCTTGACGGCAGAATTCTTGTAACAGAGTCTTACATGCTAGAGCGCCAGAACGGCTCGATGAAGTTCACGGTGGAAGGCGAGGAGGTCGACTGGCGATGGGTCATAAAGCATCCAGGCTGGGACTGGATGAAGGAAAAAGGACGCTGGGACCAAGTTAGGAAGCAGGACAAGTGGTTCCTCGACACGTATGGTTTCAGCGACCTCTTTGACGAGTGCGGCGTCGAGTATGTCAATGTTACAGAAGAGATTTGGCAGGGACGGACAGCTGACGCTCGAATGATCAAAGAGGCAGTGGAAGCCCGGTTCAGCCCAGTCTTCAAGAAGCAGCTATACAGCAACGTTCCAACGAAGCTGTACAAACTGCAGAATGCCACTTTCATCAGCTTCGGCAACGTGAAAGGCATAGGCGGCACCTATCCTAGCCTGACAATGAAGAACCTTTTCGGCCTCATTCCTGACCCTTTGAGGTCTTGGTGGCATGGACCCGGCGACGAGTGGCTCAGTAGAAGCATTGTCGATATCGCTAAGGTCTACGCTACTCTCTTCAATGTTTTTGGCATATGTGAGGCTATCAGGCACGCAACAGTCAGTCATCCTGATGGAGAGGTGAAGACATCTTGGGGGAACTACAATATAGCCAGGGACTTGGGCGTCGTAGCCCTCGGTAGGAATTTGGTTACGGTCGACG
>Ga0209636_10008528_pt1 | contig 10435 bp, 7 predicted proteins | sample DeeMarSWOR152_54_FD_187464 | JGI IMG/M metagenome (GOLD analysis project Ga0209636, IMG submission 187464) | Marine sediment microbial communities from White Oak River estuary, North Carolina - WOR-1-52-54 (SPAdes) (version 2) | ecosystem: Environmental > Aquatic > Marine > Intertidal zone >... | reverse complement strand
GAGACCATCAGCTTAACCTCTGGTCTAGGCTTGACTCAGAGAGCCCCCTGAAAACTCAGGGGGCTCTCTTTTTTTAGGATTAATAACCCCTCACCCCCTCACCCTTTATTTTTATTAATCCTATCCCCTTTATCCCCTTCCCCTAATTAAGGGATATATATATTTCTTGCATGAAGGGGAATAAACTTTGTAAGAGAGGCTTCGCCTCTCTTTAACTCTCCTTGAAGAGGAGAGGGAAGAGAAGTTTTAAAAGGGACTTCGTCCCTTTTAATCCCTTTATTATTCCCCTTCCCCCCTTTAATTCGGGTGTCTAAGAGGGGCGAAGCCCCTCTCCAAAGTCTCTTTACCCTCTTGGGGCGTAGAAATCATGGCGGGGAAGTGATAAAAGGTTTGTCATTGCGGGGCGCAGAATTTGGGGTAGGGCAGTGGCTCTAGTTAGCCTAGTGGCGTCCCTGGAGGGATTCGAACCCACGACCCGCTGCTTAGAAGGCAGTAGGCAGGATTCGGTGATTTTAGTGAGGATTTGTGCCTGTCTTTCCCCAGAACCCTGGGCAAAATTAGGCGAAGCAGTTGGTCTTTTTCTTGCTATCACCTCCTTCCTTCCTTTCTTTATGTACCTCGATTGTGGTCGATGGAGTGCTAAAAGTCAAGCCGCATGATAACCTTGAGGCGATTCGTAAGAAGGGACTCAAATCTTAATTGAAGTGGTAACAAAACAAGCTAATGTTCAATTATGGTGAGACCGGGTGGAATATCCTGCTACTGACTAGGTCATCTAGGAACTTTTTGAGCACAGATATGTATTTATCGGCTTCAGAGCGGTCGAATTTGACCACCTTGTCAGCTATTTCCTGGCAATAATTGCACTGACTGCACCCGGATAGGCAATCCTGTTTCTTAAAGAAATCAATAAAACCTTCCAGAGCCTGGTTGTCAATGTAGACCTTTGGCGGCGAAGCCATTGTAGTGATTTGTGTGCTGGATAGGTTTGACTTTGCATTAATGGTCTTCGGGCTAAAGTTGTTTAAAATATCGTGCAGGTTTCCTTGGTAACGAAGTGAGGAATATGCCGTAGCAGCATTTATAATCCACTTCGTAGGCATTGCTCTACCGCCGATTTTGAAGAAATCAATGCCCATTTCTTGATAAATATGTATGTCTTCAGGTCTTATCCAACGAGATTTAATAAATTGAGAGGTATCACTGATACTGCTCAAAGCACAGTGAAGTACACAGTAGTCCATATAGAAGCCATTAAGCGGGTTGTAGCTTTGACTGGCATGACCCAGGGTATTGTTGTGATAGTACTCGTAAGGACACTGATAGAGACAGCTGGTGTTTGTCAGTACACCGAGCTCACAGTTTACCGCACTTCTAATAGCCTTGAGTAGTTTGAAATCCCGGTTTATGTTGGAGTGCAGGTTAATGGAGTCAGCTCCCAGAGATTCAAAAAACTTAGCCCGGGCTACGCTGTCTACGTGAGCTATGGTTGATACCTCTACTCTAAGATGAGGAAACTGAGTCTTTATAAGCTCTAGCAAGTATGGGATAGCCACAATGACGCTGTCCACCTTGGCATTGCTGAGCCACTCCAGATGTTGGACTAATTCCCAATTAGTATCCTCCTGCCACTCCATGTTATTCATGCATGGAGCATTAAGAAGGTAATTAAAGGTTAAGCCTGCGGAATGAGCTAACTCGATATATTCTTCCGCCTGCTCTGGTGTTATTTGGGGGATGTCAGGTCCTGAGCCTCCACTGCCCAACATCGAAGTGGGCAAAACACCATATATTTGAATATCTGCCTTAATCTGGCTTAGAGGAAGTATCAGTTCCCTATCCCAGTTTGCGGGCACTAATAAACGCATATTTATTTCGCTTTATGGCTGGACGCTAGAATACTAGCACCAAGCCCGTGAAAACTTCCTTCTATGGCTACAGTTTAAGCTTTGTGGCATAACATGTAGCCTTGTTATTATATTTACACTTTGAGCCTGGTATCGGCAAGAACTCAAAGAATAATTTATAGCATAACATTCAGCCTTGTAATATACTATACAGAGGCGAGGAGTTTGTCAAATAAGGCAACGCCAGTGCTTAGCTGCTGCCTTGTAAGGAGCTAATATGAATCTAAAACAGATACTGGAGGTAACTGCCAGTGAAGTGCCGCAAAAAACAGCTATTGTTCTTGGTTCCCAGAGGGTTACCTATAGGGAGTTAAGTGAAGCTTCTAACAGAATAGCCAATGCTCTTATAGGGCTGGGATTAGAATATGGTGACCATGCCGCCATCTTAATGTCCCCCAGCCCTGAGTGGGTGATAAATTACTTCGGGGTTATCAAGGCTGGTGGCGTTGCCGTTCTCCTCAGCTCCAAGCTCAAAGCGCCCGAGCTTGCTCCCCTCCTACGCGATTCCGATGCCAAATTTCTCATAACGGAAGGGGACTTCCCCCAGATGCTCACCCCCCTCATGCCTGACATCCCCCTGCTAGAGCAGGTTCTGGAGGTCAACGGAGATTCCTACAAGGCAATGCTGGCGGACAGCTCCACACTCTGCCCAAATATTGATATAAATGACAAGGACAACGCTACCATCATCTACACCTCGGGTGTGCTGGGGAGGCAGAAGGGAGTGGTGCATACTCATGCTTCTCTTCTGGGGACTCCCAACATAGTCTCCGAGGGCATAGGACGGGGTAGAGACGATGTAGTTATAGATACCGTTCCTTTCTTCTACCTTTTTGGATTGGGCGAGGTTCTGTTCGGCTCCATCATGAAAGGAGCCACGGTGGTGATAATCCCCCAATTCACTCCCAGGGTTACTCTGGAAACTATAGAGAGGGAGAAGGGAAGCATCCTCTTCGGGGTTCCGGCAATCCACAACTCTCTAGCCATGCTTCGAGAGGAGATTATTAAGGGCTATGACCTCAAGTCATTTCGTGTAGCCTCTACCGCCGGGGCCAAGACCTCAGTCCGCCTGATGAAGACGCTGGAGGACAAGTTCAATATAACCCTCTGTGAGACATATGGTCTCTCCGAGCTCTCAGTAGTCTCCATGAGCACTATCAAGGACCAAAGGCTGGGGACAGCGGGCAAGCCCATTTGCGACTTCAAGATCATAGATGACAACGGAGATGGGGTGGCTGTGGGCGAGATAGGCGAGGCTTTGTTCAAACCGCCCTGGATGATGAAGGAATACTACAAGGCCCCCAAACTCACCGCTCAGGTCATCAGAGATGGTTGGTTTCACACCGGGGACTTGGTCAGGATGGACGAAGATGGTTACCTTGAGTATATGGAGAAGAAGTCGTTTATCATAGTCACCCCCTCAGGGCTAAAAATTTCTCCTTGGGAGGTCGAGGAGGTGCTCTTAAGGCATCCCGCTGTTGCCGAAGCAGCCTATGTAGGGGTTAAGGAGGGAGATGGCACAGCGGTGCCCACCGCCTTTATAGCGCTCAAAGAGGGGCAGAGAACTGCCACCGAAGATATAGCCAACTTTTGTCGCCAGAACCTAGCTGACTTTAAACTGCCCAAGAAATACAAGTTCTTGGTCAGTATACCTAAGACCGGCTCAGGGAAGATCAATCGCCGCCAGCTCATGCACTCCGACCTATAAGCGAAAGGGGCTAACCTCAGCCCTCTCTAAATGAAAACCTCCGAGTCAGTGTCCTTGCTGCCGTCTTCCACTTCGCCTCTTGGAAATAGGCATACTGGCCCAGGATTAAGCGGGCATAGCAGAAAGGCGGCACCAGCTTGTAGTACCCGGTTAATTCCTCCTCAGCCGGGCTCCTGAGCCAGCTTATAATACCCCCATTGAGCAGGGAAACGCTGGGGTAGATTATCCAGGCGCCCACTATGGACCAGAACACGAAGCCAAAACAGTAACGGTCATCCATCTCCAGCGTTACTGGGGACAGCTTACGGCATATATCCTCCAGGCGGGGTCTGAGGGCAGCCTTGATATGATGGAGAACCCTAGAGTGGCAGATAAGGTCTATCTTCCCCGGCGAGACATGCTTATCTAGGTCAAAGATATCCCCTAGACACACCGCCACCACCTTCTTAGAGGTATCGCTGGCTTCCTGGCGAAGGAAATTTATGACCTCATCGTTCAATACCGGGACCTCACGGAAGATAATCTCCTCTCCCTCATACAGAGGTCGGAAAACCTCCTGAGCCACCCCTATGTTGGCCGGGGTGATGTCAAGCCCTATATAGACCAGGGGGATACGGTGCAGCCCCTTAACAACCCGATACCCCAATTCCCCACCACCAAAGCCCACATCAAGCAAAACCATAGCCTCACCGCTATCCTTAATCCTTTTGACTCTTAGGATTGCCTGAGAAAGTTCCAGAGTAAATCCGCCTGATATCCTCCTGCCGAAGCTGTGCCTCTCCACGCCAGCAAGTGCCTGGTAGGCACGTTGCTGCCACTTCTCTAGCGGCAGATCCCCCAGCTCAAGCAGCTCATCCCGCCTCTTTCTGAGTTTAGGGGCGGTAAAGGTCAGCCAGTGGATAAAGCTGAATATGGAACGGGCAGCCTTAAAGAACTGGATATTGATCTCCGCCGCCTCCCTGTATTCGGGGGCACCCTTTAATGACTCCAAATCGGAGATAATCTCCTGAATCTCCCTCGATCTTTTAGTAGAAAACAATGAAACAACAACCTCCAATCTCTACCAAAGCGACACACCGGTATCAAGTTAGCCTACATTAAAAACTTTAGGGTAGTCAACCGATAGATGCCCTTTATTGACAGTTATTATATCCTCTACTATACTAACTACGCTCGCTAAGAGAGCCTGAGTAGCGCAAACGACATCGGTGGGTAGATTAGTAACCCCTGAAGATATAGCCCATGCGGTAGCCTCTCTGTGTAGTGAGGAGGCTTTTATGATAAGAGGACAGATAATCACTATTGATGGAGGTACTACCCTAGTACCTTTTGGTTTTACAAATGAGGGAGAATAAAGGAGGAGGACATTGAATAAACAGCGAGTAGTAGTTACCGGCATGGGCATTGTTTGCCCTATAGGCTTAAATATAGATGAGTACTGGAAGAATTTGGTGGCAGGGAAATCAGGCGTCGGTCTTATCACCCGTTTTGATACTAGTAACTACACAGTGAAGGTAGCCGCTATGGTAAACGGCTTTGAACCGACACAATATATGGCCTTAAAAACGGTGGAGCGCACGCAGAGGTCCGTCCACTTCGCTATAGCAGCGGCTAAGCAAGCGACGGAAGCAGCCGGCTTAGATATGAGCAAGGAGAAGGCAGAGCGGATAGGAGTTGTAACCAGCCACATGATAGAATGCGCACCTATCGCAGAAGGGTGGGAGACGCTCCAGAAACGAGGCCCAAGAAGGATAGACCCGCTGTTCTATGCCAAGTCATCACCCAGTATCGTATCCCAGCACGTGGGGGTGTTACTGCGGGCGAGAGGACCCAATACCAGCGTCAACAGCCTCTGTGCCAGCGGTGCTGATGCCATAGGGACCTGCCTGAACTTTATCCGCCTAGGCTATGCTGATGTAATGATAGCTGCTCCAACTGATGCCTCACTGGATGCCATTACCATAGCCGCTATGGCCAGGGTAGGGGCTCTGTCCACCGAGCCAGACCCAGACAAGGCCTGCCGACCCTTTGACCTCAACCGCAACGGCTTTGTCTACGGGGAGGGGTCAGGGGCAATGGTACTGGAGAGCTATGAGCACGCCAAGAAGCGGGGAGCACCAATCATGGCTGAGGTGGCTGGAGCTGCCTGGACATTTGATGCCTATGATGCCACTGCTCCCCAGGCGGAAACAGAGGCGGTAGCGATGAGAACCGCCCTTGAAAATGCCGGGGTGAAGCCGGAAGAGGTTGACTATATCAACGCCCACGGCACCAGCACCAAGCTAAACGATGTCACCGAAACTAGAGCCATCAAAATGGTCTTTGGGGACAGGGCATACCAAATCCCCATAAGCGCCCATAAATCTATGTGCGGGCACATGATAACCGCGAGTGGTGCTACGGAGTCTATTGGTGCGGTATTATCCATAATGCATGGGGTTATCCCACCAACCATACACTATGAGACCCCTGACCCAGAGTGCGACCTAGACTATGTGCCTAATGTGGCTCGCAAAGCCGAGGTAAACGTCTGCCTGAAAAATAGCTTCGGTCTTGGTGGACAGAACTGCTGCCTCGTTTTCAAACGATTTAAGGATGAAAAATAAGATATCTTCTGAACTAGAGGGCAAGGTATCAAAGGTATCACTAGTAACCGGTGCCTATAGAGGCATTGGCAAAGCTATTGCCCTCAAGCTGTCATCCCTTGGCTCTAGAGTAGTGTGAATCGTCAGCGAAAATGGGACACAATTTGGACAAATGTTGTGGCCGAAGATTACCGGAGGACAGGGTGATTTGCAGCCTCTATCTCTGCTTCAGTTAGGGTACTTTCAAGGATGGGGGGGAAGAGGGGAGGATAAAGCTCAAAAAGGTAGTCATACATCTTGAGAAGGAGGCGCTCTACATTACCCGAGCGAGACCACACCCGTTGAAGGTGGTCCAAAGAGATGAACACGGCTCGACAGAAGTCGCGAAAGTTAGTGAGTAACCCAACTAGCTCATCCAGTTGGTTATCTGCTTTAGGGAAAGAAAGCCTCTGGGCATGAAAGCGAGCCTTAAGTATAGAGCGACGTGCTTCATCACGCCACTCCGCAGCCCGGCTCAATTCGTGGGACGCATCATGGTATTCCTCGCCGGACTCGGCTGCAAGTTCCACTATCGCCTCGGAGAGGTATCTATAGCGAGTGTCGAGTATCACCTCCAGTAACCGTTCCAGACCCCGGAAGCAGGAGTGTGGAATAGCTAAAGCTCCCAGCGAGGGCGGATTCTCCTCCAGTCTACTTAACAGCAAATCGGCGATAAGGTAGCCATGCAGGAATGGTCTTTTTTGCAGTCCTTCGTTAGGAAACCAGCCCCAGTTGCAGGCCCGTTTGATGATACGGGAATGGAGTGCCAAACGGTTTTCAGTACTTAGCTCCTCCAATCGGTAGTCAATTTCTTGCAGTTTCTTAGCAGTAACGCCTACTTGGTGACTAAGGTTAAAGGTGTCCAGCAGGGAGTCGACCAACTGCACGATGTATCGCCCTGGCTCCCAGAAAATAAAGGGCCAGCGGCGGAAAATATCCCTGGCAGCGTCTATCCCTCGAAATCTGCCCGCCTCGAGAGGAGGATAATGCCCATCGTAACGCAACACTAGACGAATCTCAGGTGCCCAGGATATTTGGTGAAAATAGAGGCGTTTAAGATGCCGAAAGTTTGGCATCACTTTCTTTTGCAAGTAGTCATCAGGGGTGACAAAACAAACTCGCCACAGGCCTTCCCTGGTGACTCGCTTCCAAGCTTCTTCCATAATATCCAAGGCGACATCACCGAAATCCATTAGTTCAAGGTCTTGGATATATAGAATAAGTCCGCCATCGGGAGCAGCTTTGAGTGCCCGGCGAAGCGTCTGGTAATATTCCTCAATTGCCTCCTCACGGCTGATGGGAAATCGGACAAAGCGGCGACGGCGATACTCCTCGAGGAGCACCCAGTAACGACCCAGAATGTAGCCCTGGTTCTTTACTCCCTCCGCTTTCCATTTGGTAATGGGGCGCCAGATGTATTGGGATACGGGGAAGTGGCGGGGCAGGGCGACAATATCAGGTCCGATGAGAAAAGGCTCGTGCTTTTCGTCAAGCTTAGCACTTGACCGGTAGCGGGCTTTGCGCCGATCAAGATTAGGGAAGATGACAAAGTCTATGCCGCTATTCTTGATGCTCTGAAGCTTGGAAGAGTCAAGGGAATCCTCGATAGGGAATAGACCGGCATGGCTAGGCTTGGGCACTCCCATGACATCATGGAGGTACTCTCGATTGAGGCGGATTTCATCTTCTACTTCCGCATCGGTGAGCAGCGAGACGTGGGTATGGTGTGCATGGCCATAAAGGGGATAGATTATTCCATCCTGATAGGCTTTCCTCAATTCAGCATAGGTCTCAGGCATGAGTGCGGCAACCTGCACCAGGAGTTCGTTGGTTGCTTCCAGAGTAACAGTGATACCCATGGAGCGGGCGAAATTCACCAGAGCCAAGTAGATATCTCTGCCTTCAACGCTACGACGGATTATCCAGTTCTCGCTGCGCAAGGTCTGCCTCAAATCCACGTCCTCGACATTCTCCAGTAGCATCTGGGGAAGTTCCCAGAGAGGCTCATGAGCATGGAAAGCCAGAATGACAAAGATTTCCTTCATTATGATGTCCCTTTGCCGAAGGTAAGTTCTGAGCTAACCTCGCGGTGTTCTCTAAGATATTCCTCTTTTCGCCTCTTCGCTTCTCCCGTATCCTGCCATTTACAAGCCGTCTCAACAATTGAGTTGAACAGGGCTGATGCCTGCTGAAACCGGTCAGGTGGCAGAGCTCCCTGTACCCGGGAGACGGCATCAAAGAGCTTCCTCGCACCCCATTCAATCATGCCAGTGTCCCACCACGGTCGGCAACTTGCCCACCAATATTGGCAGCTATGAAGCCCTTCATCTAGCAGGTGGCGCGCCTCTTCATAGCCTGTAGCCTCATGTGGAACAGCCTTTACCAATTCCATTGCGAGGTGAGTGAGTTGCCATTGAAGACGATGCAATTCGTGACCGGTATAGTCCCACTGGGGATATGGTATCCCCTTTGACATCTCATCCTCCCAGGTACTCCAAGAAGAGGGCAAAGGGTTTACCTCTTGTCTTTTCTTGAAGACCTCCAGGAGTTCCGATATAGTGCACGTCCTTGGCTCCTTGGCTTGAAATACTTCCTTAAGTAGTCGTTCCTGTCCCGGGCGGTGATGACCGTATACCTCGCCATCGGTTCCGGTAAGTAAGTAAGTTTGGGTAGCTAGCCTATCTTTCAAGGTTTCGAGGAATGGCTTTGCCGTCGGGTATTTGCCGTAAGTAATACCGGCGCTGAAGGGACGTTCTTTAAAGAAGACAACCAGGTCAGAACACTCTTTTAGTGTATAAATAGTGTCGTTCCGAACTTGTCCAATTTTGCCTCCGAAGGCAATCTCATCAATGACTATCCAGCGGAAGCCCAATTCGGCCACGATTTTGGCTACTTCAGCGCTGTAGCACATTTCGGGAGGGAAAAAACCGTGGGGGCGATAGACCTCGCCAAAATAGCCGCGGTTAACCTCTGTATTCAGTTCTATTTGGCGTACAACTTCCTCTTTGGGGATAAGGGGTAAGATAGGGTGGTACATCGCACTACCGGTGAGTTCGATTTGGCCTCTTTCTGCCAGCCTTTTTAGTCCCTCTATTACATCCATAAATCCGTACCGATTCAGTTGCTCAGTGAGAACGGCATTGATATTGAGGGTGATTTTGGCCTGGGGAGCCTCTTCCAGCACCCTGACCAGGGTGCGGTAACACTCCTCGGTGACCCTGCGCACAATTGCCTCGGTCTGGGTTGGCGGCTGGTAGATATGAATAAAATTAGCCCAATATATCATTCTAATACTCTCAATAAGAACTGTTTGACAAAACTGAAATAATTATAGCATATCAAATGAAAGTCACTTGGCACTGATTGCGGGTAGAGGGGTGGTGCTTCTTCACTAAAGGCGTTTCTGATTTCTTGGTGACAGAGCTGGTAAACAAAGTCCACTGTGAAGTGAACAAGACGCTAGAAAGTGCAGCGGAGTATATCTAACTTCACGAACTCGACGGCTGTCTCTTACGTTGCAGGGCACAAGGGCACCTAGCCAATATGCGTAAGACACGAAAACTCGCGACCGTATTGGATAGTTAATTTTAGTGAAGGCTAAAATAAAACCAGGTGTAAATTAGATACCGTGTATTTTGACTAAGTTGGTGCTTCCTGTAACAGTCAGGGGAATTCCGGCAATAATCACTATCAGGTCGCCCCTCTTAGCGAGGTTCGTCTCCAATGACGCTTGGCTTGCCAGTTCGAAGACATCCTCCAGAGTTGTGGGCTCAGGTTTTTTAAGTGGTAGTACTCCCCAGGCTAACGAAAGGCGGTTCACCACTGATGCCGATGGGGTTACCGCCAGAATAGGATGATACGGTCTATATTTCGATACCCTTAAGGCTGTAGTCCCACCAGTAGTAAACGCTACGATGGCCCTAGCTTGCACCTGGTGAGCCATCTGGCAAGCTGCTCTGGCAGCCGCGTCATTGACCTCAGGTAAAATATCCTGCCACTGGCTGCGGAGTATCTTCTCATAGGGGAACATTGCCTCAGCCTCTAAGGCTATTTTTACCATTGTCTCTGTAGCTTCGACGGGATAACTACCAATGGCCGTTTCCTCAGAGAGCATCAGAGCGTCGCTGCCATCAAGAACAGCATTGGCTACATCAGCGGCCTCTGCCCTCGTCGGCGTAGCTGACTGGACCATAGAC
>Ga0209636_10008527_pt1 | contig 10436 bp, 8 predicted proteins | sample DeeMarSWOR152_54_FD_187464 | JGI IMG/M metagenome (GOLD analysis project Ga0209636, IMG submission 187464) | Marine sediment microbial communities from White Oak River estuary, North Carolina - WOR-1-52-54 (SPAdes) (version 2) | ecosystem: Environmental > Aquatic > Marine > Intertidal zone >... | reverse complement strand
TTCGTGGATGATACGACCGAGAATGCTTACTCGGACACGGGTCTCGACGATAACACCACCTACTACTACAAGGTGACAGCGGTCGACACAAGCAGCAACGAGTCGGACCCGTCTAACGAGGCGAACGCAACTACTGAGGCTGGAGCCGAGCTACCTTCGCCGTGGCAGAATACGGATGTTGGTACCCCTGGTGCTGCGGGCAGTGCCAGCTACTCGGCCGGCACATTTACCGTTGAGGGTGACGGCAGCGACATCTGGGGCAGCTCGGACAGCTTCCACTATGTGTACCAGACGTTGAGTGGTGATGGCGAGATATATGCACGTGTAGCAACTCTTGAGTACACCGACCAGTGGGCCAAGGCTGGCGTGATGATTCGTGAGACACTGACAGGCGGTTCCAAGCACGCTATGATGGTGGTAACGCCGGGCAACGGCACTGCTTTCCAGCGTCGTACATCGACCGGTGGCAGCAGCACGCACACAGCCGGAAGTAGTGTAACAGCGCCGTACTGGGTCAAGCTGGTCCGCAGTGGTAACACTTTCACCGGTTATGAGTCATCCAACGGTACGGATTGGAATCAAGTTGGAAACGCTACGGTCACCATGGCCACTAATGTGTATGTTGGTATGCCAGTGACCAGCCACAGTAATGGCGTTCTCTGCACAGCAACATTCAACAACGTGTCTGTGAGCGGTGCTCCACCAGGTGGAAATCTTGCACTAAACCAACCTGTAACAGTTTCATCTGTAGAGGGGTCAGGACTAGAGGGACCAAAAGCAGTAGATGGAAATACAGGAACAAGGTGGTCAAGTCAATTTAGTGATCCACAGTGGATCTATGTAGACCTGGGTTCGATCTATGATGTCGAGCAGGTCGTTCTGAACTGGGAGACTGCCTATGGAAAGTCATACAAGATTCAGGTGTCAGATAATGCAAGCGATTGGGAAGATATCTATTCTACAACTACCGGTAATGGTGGTATTGACAATTTGACTGGCTTATCAGGCAGCGGTCGTTACGTGCGGATGTATGGAACTGAAAGAGGAACTCAGTGGGGCTACTCGCTTTGGGAGTTTGAAGTGTACGGCAGTTAAGCCACTAAACTAAAAGGCAGGCAACCGCCTGCCTTCCCTTTTTATTTTTTTCTGAAAGTGTTAGTGAATCATTTAGCAATTTTCGGCGCGCCCTTGAAAAACGTGGGATGGCAATTCGTGAGTAAGGGTTTGAGTACCAGGACTCCACCCAGCCTCCGGTGGTGAATATCCATTTTTCTCCCCCACTCACGTAGCTGATATCGTGTGGCTGATGCAAATCTCCTAACCAGTATATTGAACGATCTTCTGGATTATATCCTCTGAAACACCTGTTAGCATCGAAATCGGGATGGAAAACTCGAGTATGGGCTTGTCATCCGTGTTAATACTCGCTCCTTGGGCCAAACGTCTTGCTTTGTAATCGTTCATGATAAATCTTGAAAGAAACGCGTCAGCATTTTCAATTCCTATCCCTTCCATATCCCTGAAGATTTCCACATTAGAGAAGAAATTATCCAATCTCGTGTCGTCGACCTCTATCGGGCTTTCAGAACCCAGGAAGAGGATGTCCCCGCTCGTCCAAAACGTGGTATAATTATATTCCTGAACAAAAGTGTTTAGCAATATTCTGAAGTCTGAAAATGAAATGCCGTACGCTGGAATCCACTGGACGAAGATCCCGTCCTCGTTTAAGTGTTCTCTTACGAGCTCGAAGAACTCCTTTGTAAAAAGGTTCGAGCAAGCTCCGCTTATCCACGGGTCGGATGGCTCGGAGATGATGACATCATACTTTTCATCAGATAGGAAAAGGTAGTTCCTCGCGTCTGCCACGATCACGTTCACCCTCTCATCTTCCAACACGTTTCCGTTATAATCCGAGAAATATTTTTCAGCCTCGATTACTAACTCATCTATCTCAACCACATCTATTTTCTTAACTTCGAAATTACTTATCGCCCCCAGCGTGAAGCCACCACCCAGACCTATGTTCAGAACGTTTTCCGGCTGATTGTGTAGGAAGAGGGGAACGTAACCCAAGAGGAGCTGCGTTGGCATATCGTATATAGATGTGCTTGCGTCTGGTTTACCGTTTATTCTCAAACATCTCAGCCCGTCAGAACCGTGTTCGGTGACCGAGACCGTTCCGTAAAGCCCGTCTTCGCAATAGAGTAGTTTCATGTTTTCAATAACGTTTCTAAAATCCTCCTCGCTTTCAAAACTACTTGCCCTCTGATACAATCCGAGATTAAGGGCCTTTTCATCATAACCGGGAACGGTTAAGGTTGAGAGAGCGAATAATAAAACAATCGATGCTATCACGAGTTTTCTCTTGATCCTGAAAAACGTGAAAACAAAAATCGAAACGAAGATGTTGATGAGTGCCGCAAACATTATTGTGTTCCTCAATCCAATAAGGGGAATTAAAGCGAAGCCTGCTGCGAAAGAGCCTAACACTGCTCCAAGAGTATCCGCCGAATATGCAGTTCCTATATCTCTCCCAAGTTTCTCCATCTCTTTCGCGTAAATCTTGCTCACGATTGGGAAAGTTCCCCCCATCAGCATCGTAGGGATTAACATAACACCAAAACAGACTAAAAACTGAAGAAAACCGAAAGCACTGAAAGAGACGTGGAATGTATGGTAAATATTCAAAAATAAGTAAGGCAATGCATTAAAAATAAATATCATTAGAACACCGTAGATCCCTATCCCCGCTTCAATCAGACAGAAGGCGAGAGGGAGATTTTTAATCCTGTCCGCGTACCTGCCGATTACCCACGCCCCGATGGCGAGGCCGGCCATGAACGCGGTAAGCATGGTCGAAACTGCGTAAACGGTTGTGCCTAAGACGAGTTGCAGCGAACGCGTCCATGCAACCTCGTATATCAAAGCAGCTGCTCCGGATAAGGCAAAGCCAAGGAGGATTATTTTACGGTAATTCAAAATCTTAATCACCTTTTTTCTTCTCTAATCACCTCTTTTCTTCTCTTTTTTTTGTCTGAATGAGCGTGTATTTAGCTTTTTCGATAATCCCGTGCTCCCGCAAGTACTTTTTTAGCACCTAATACATTTACCTTATAGATTGAAGCGTAAGAATGTAAAAGGATAGTTAAATGGACACAAATAACAAGTTAGGTGTTGGAGTAATAGGTTGTGGAGCTATAGCTGAAATAGTTCACCTACCGGTTTATAAAGAAATGCCCCAAACGGATTTGAAGGCAGTTTGTGATACAGACAAAGACAGAGCCGAAAAGATTGCTGATAAATTCGATGCAGAAAGTTGGTATACCAATTATAAGGATCTCTTGGAAAGAGATGATATCGACGCAGTCAGCATCTGCACACCTAATTCGTTCCATCGTGAACACTCTGTAGCAGCGGCTAATGCTGGCAAGCATATTCTTCTTGAAAAACCAATGGCACCGACCTTAGAGGATTGTGATAAAATTATTGAAGCTAGCCAGGGAGCAGGTGTTAAGCTAATGATTGGAGTTAATTCAAGATTTTTCTCTTCAGCTAGGCGCGTAAAAAAGTTACTTGAAAATGATACTATAGGCAAAATTTCTCAGGTTAGGTATCACGGTGGTCATTCTGGCCCTTATTCAACTTGGGTTGCAGTTTCAGATTGGTTCAAGAAAAAGAGTGAGGTTGGGGGTGGCGTTTTAATTGATCTAGGTGCTCATTATCTCGACCTCATGAGGTGGTTTGTAGGAGATATCTCGGAAGTTAGTGCAATTGGAGGAAATCTAAGTGGGAAATTTGAGGGGGAAGATAATGCAATAGTTATTCTAACTTTTAAGAATGGAGTGATGGGAGAACTTGATACAAGCTGGACGTATAATGGTTGGTATGAAACTGCGGAGATTCACGGAGCCGAAGGAACAATATTCATTAGGGATGCATCTGGTCCGATAGTAGTTTACTCTGATAGGAAAATTCCAGAAAACCTAAGAGGTCCGGTGAGTCTTCGAGAATCCGTTCCGATAGAGGAACAGATGAAGCCGACGAGGGTAAAAGTTGAACATTTTGTAGAATCGATTTTACAGGACAAACAGCCAATGGTAACAGGTGAAGATGGTAGAGCCGTAGTAGAAGCTATATTGGCTGCCTACAGGTCCATGGAAACTGGTAAAAAAGTAAGTTTACCTCTAGGAGAGTGACAACAAAATGGAAAGGAAAGACTTATTCTCGTTGATTAATCTGCAATTTTTGCATTCCATATACCCGTATAATGTAGATTCGTCCGGCACAACTGGCATCTGTCCCTGCTCAGTTCCCTATTTTTCGACAAGATATTCTTTTAAACGTTTAACTCGGGGTAGATCCGATTAGCCCTTTAACTGGATGAGGTGGGAGTGGTGAGCATCGGGGAGAGGCTTTGCTCCTAAATCGTCATCTGCTCCTAAATTTTTATGTTTGTTCCAAATTTTCTGGCTTTCAAGGGGGTCTATAATTTCGCCAAGGGCGGCTATAGTTCTTTCAAGATGCCCTACAAAACCCATTTCTTTCCAAATGGGGATGTCATTTTCCTTACAATATTCTAATAACCAAATCAGAAAATTTTGATAACAAAAAATGAGTTTTTTGTATGATTCGTTAATGGTGTTTGTCATCTTGTGTAGCTCCCTGCAGCTTTTTCTTCTTTTTCCTTTTGTTTTCTATATGCCAAGTGTATCTGTCAAGGAATATACGTTCACCTCGCGGATTAACAAGTCCTGAAGTTGGCCAAGGCATAGCAAGCACTTTTGTACTTTAATTTGTGGTTATAAATACTGGAGCCTGTTCTAAACCATTTCTGCTCCCAAAATAAAGAAAATGCTCCTAAATTAGGGGGTGATATGGGGATTTAGGAGCAAAACCTCGGGGAGAGGGTATATAAATTATCAAAATAGTAATAACTTTAAGTGGTTAAGATGGTCGAACTAACGGTTAAGAACTTAACTAAGAAATATGGCAAAACAGTAGCAGTCGAAAATCTGAATTTTCAACTAAAAGAAGGAGAATTTTTCGCGCTGCTAGGGCCCTCAGGATGTGGTAAGACCACAACCCTTCGAGCTATTGCTGGGTTAGAGAAAATAGATGCGGGGGAAATATTATTCGATGATGAGCCAGTAACTTCCGCCAAAGCCAATATACACATGAGTCCTGCGGACAGAGATGTGGCAATGGTTTTTCAAAGCTATGCCATTTATCCCCATATGTCAGTTTTTGGTAATATCGCCTTCCCACTAAAGATTAAGGGAACAAAAAAAGATGAGATGGAGAGAAGGGTCAGAGAAACTGCAGAACTTTTAGAGATATCTGGACTTTTAGACAGAAAACCACGTCAGCTCAGCGGAGGCCAAAGACAGAGAGTAGCACTAGCTAGGTCGATAGTCCGAAAACCAAAAATTTTCTTATTTGATGAACCCTTAGCAAATATCGATGCTAGGCTAAGAATAAAAGCAAGAAGAGATTTGAGAAGATTACAGAAAAAATTAGGTGTAACAGCAATATATGTTACTCACGATCAAAAAGAAGCAATGTACTTAGCAGATAGAATAGCTATCATGGAGGGTGGTGCAATAAAACAGATAGGCACTCCATCTGAAATTTACTTTGAGCCAGCTAATGTTTTCATTGGAAATTTCATAGGTGATCCCCCTATGAATATGATTAATGGTAGCCTTGTTGAAAAAGATGGGGTTATTTTTGCGGATTTTGGAATTTTTCGTTACGAGCTTCGAAACCCTGAATTATCAGAAAAAATAGAATCTTCAGAGGTAACATACGGTATCCGCCCGGAGTCGATCGAAATCAAAAAAGCAAAAAATGAAAGAAGTATCAGAGCAAAGGTAGACGTGATAGAAGACTCAGGAGGAAGGATTTTAACCCACTGTCAAATGGGTGAGAAAGAGATTGCTGCATTCACCTCCGATCGAAATTTGGAGATTGGAAAATATGTTTGGCTCTCATTTCCTAAAGAAGCGATTCATCTCTTTGATAAGAAATCTGGAGAAGCTATCTCACACGGGGTCCAACAAAAAAAGAAGAGTAAACAACTTTAAGTGAACCGCAAAGGCGAACACGAGAAGCAATCCAAACCAATAATAGGGCGACGAATTCAGGTACACCGAGAAGGTATAAAAGGCGTGGAGAAACCTATTTTTGGAAAATGCGACCCTAGCCCCTATAGAAGTGCCGACAATGACTGTAAGTATTAACACGGGGATGATAAGGGCTAACGTCCAAACTAAAGCTCCTCCAACTAAGGTTCCTACGCTCCGCATGTTTTAAGCAATTGAGGGCCCGAAATTCATGGTTAGAACTCTGTTCCAAAAGAGACCGTACTGATCGATGAGGGGCTTATCTAACCCAAATAATGCAACATATTGCTCACGCAGGGCTATTAATCTGGTAACATCCTGGGTGCGTGACAGCCGAGTGATCATCAGATCCACAGGATTTGAAGCCATAAAATAAGGAAGAATAAACAGGAGGGTAAACGAAAGGAAAATAGCAATAAGCAAAAAAAATTAGTTTCTTGGTGAGAAACGTACCAAATGGTCTTTTGGCGAACGATTTTCTTATCGGGTCCAACATCCTTTTAATATCCATTTTACCCCCCTATTCTCCATTTATTTTGTCTAATTTAAAGTTTATATACTAAAAGTAAGCTTAATTTTAATAATATTTACTAAAAGTCCACAATGTTTAAATAGGCACGGATAAAGTAAAAATGTAAAACGAAAAGGAGGAAAAAAATGGAGGAAATGAAAGGTGTAGCGCCAGTAGCGATTGCAGGGATAATCATAGTGTTGGTCGTTGTGGCAGTGGGAGCATGGTACATTATGCAACCCACGGAAGAAGCGGGAGAAGAGGAAGAAGAAGAGGAAGAAGAGGAAGAACTAGCGAGATTAATAATTTATCACTTTTGGACTGCCGCAGGAGAAGTAGAAGCTATTGATGCCGTTCTTACAGGATTTGCAACAGCAGTTCCGGAAGTAGAAATATTGCAGAGTCCTATTGCTGGAGGTGGAGGGCAAGTAATGCAAGCCACACTTATGTCTTTGCTAGCAGCTGGACAAAATCCGGACACATTTCAAGTTATGACCGGGCCAGGGAATATTGAAGCATATTCAGAATACCTAGCACCGATCGATGATTTGTGGGAAGAAGTTGGAGAACATTTTCCCGAAGGAATAAAGGAACTATGTACTTACGAGGGCCATCAGTACTTAATTCCCATAAACTTTCATACAGTTAATGATTTGTGGTACAACGTTGATGTACTCGATGATGCAGGAGTAGATCCAGCGAGCATAGACACTATGGAAGATTTTTACGACGCGTGCGAAGCAATTAAGGATGCTGGGTATATACCGCTCTCTATTGGGAGTGGGCAAGGACAGGACTTTTGGCTCACACTAATGTTCGACGTTATGTTGGGTGGAGTCGAACACGGAGGAGCAGGATACATAAACACACTATATGCAGGAGACGCAACGCCAGGCGATGATGAGGCGATAGAGGAAGTGCTAACTATATTCAAAACTCTCTTGGAGAGTGGCTATGTAAATGAAGACTATGCAACATTAACTTGGGATCAGGCTTCCGCCTATGTTGCAGATGGAACAGCTGCATTTCACGTGATGGGAGACTGGGCACTAGGATACTTCCAAGGCGTTGGTATGACGGCTGAAGAGGATTTCGACTTCATACCTTGGCCGGGAACGAAAAATCTACTTTACGGGCATGGCGATGGTTTTTGTTTGGTTGACGGTGCCCCTCATCCAGAAACGACAATGGAGTGGTTGGAATATCTTGCGAGCGTCGAGGCAGAAACACTATTTAACCCCATAAAAGGATCACTTCCGCCCCGGACAGACGCTCCAATAACAGATGATTACAGCCCAATACAGAAAAAACTCCTAAGTATATCGACGGATCCTGAGACTACGGTACTTGGGACTCCATGGACTACCACTTCACCCGTATATTTAAGTGTACTGGGCAAAATGATGGGTGCGTTTGTCACACATCTAGACATAGACCAAGGCATAGAAGAATACGCTGAAGGATACGCAGAATGCTTTGAGTGAACGTAGGTGAATAAAATCAGAGGATGATGACCAAAAATGCAGAAAAGGCCCATCATCCTCGCCTCTTTTCTTTTATTTGGCTCGTTTCTCTCGATCATATTAATTTACGGAATGGTCGGGTGGGACGTTGCAGCTTCCTTCACAAAATGGACAGGTAAAGGTCTGATAGGTGAATTTATTGGTTTTGGGAATTATGAAAAGTGGTTCACTGATCGTGTATTAAACGAAGTTTTTTGGAATACCTTAGAACTCTTAGTTATTTTCCTCGGAGGTACTATCCTGATTGGCCTGGTATGTGCCTCCCTTCTAAACTTGGGGATCAAAGGCGGAGGGGCACTACGAATGATTTATCTTATTCCTCTATCCATTTCATTCGTCGTATCTGCAGCGGCTTGGGCATGGATGTTTCAACCACAACATGGGATAATTAACTCACTTCTCCGCGGGGTAAATCTTGGCTTTCTCGCCCAACCCTGGACAGCCTCTACATCACAATCTCTCATTTGTGTGGCTATTGCATATATATGGCAATTTTCCGGATTTGCCACTTTAATATATTACACAGGCCTGCGTTCCGTTCCACAAGAGCTGATAGAGAGTGCGGAGATCTCTGGAGCCTCAACCTTTCAAAAGTATAGACACATCTATTGGCCAATGCAAGGCACCGCTACGATTTCTGTACTCATGGTACTCCTCATTTACATTTTGAGGGTGTTCGCCTTACCTTGGCTACTGACAGGCGGAGGACCAGGTTACTCTTCAGAAGTATTGCCCTTATACCTCTATAGGGTTACTTTTCATCGGCTATATTTCGGATATGGGGCGAGTATAGGCGTTCTTATTTTTATTATCAGCATAGCCTTGGCTTTACCCATCCTATATCGGACTTTGGTCAGGAGAGGTAGTTGAAGATGAATAGAGATATTTTTCCAATAAAGCGAATTCTTATAGCTATCTTTGTTGTTTCCCTCATTGCTTTTTATTTATTGCCAATAGCTGGAATGGTAAATATGGCACTTAAGCCGATGGAAGAATTAGCAACAAGCCCGTCTAGCATAGTGAAAAACCCCGAACTTGCCTCTTTTGGGGTAGCATGGGACAAAATTGGCAATAATTTTGTTAACAGTCTCCAGTTTACAATACCTGCAACTATTATATCTGTTATTCTAGGATCAATGGCTGGATACGTATTCTCAAAAATTCGGTTCAGGGGAGCGGGAATCTTGTTTTTCGTGGCTGTTCTAGCGCTTTACATCCCCCCCACATCTATCATCATCCCCTTAACGAAATTTATGAGCTCAATTGGCTTGTTCAATACCACTCTGGGGCTGGTTTTTGTTCACGTAATTTTTGGCATGCCAATAACTACGCTTTTGTTTAGAAACTACTACGCAAATATACCAGATGACTTAGTCGAAAGTGCAAAGATAGCTGGGTGTGGAACCTTCGATATCTACAGACGGATACTGCTTCCTCTCTCAGCTCCAGGGTTCGTCGTCGTCGCGATATTCCAATTTACAAATATTTGGAACGAGTACTTTATAGGTGTCACTCTAACAATGGGGGAAGCAAGCCAACCTGTCACGGTAGCAGTCGCTAACTTGGTGGGGACTACCTTCGTGCCATGGAACATTCAGATGGCGGGAGCATTAATAATGGCAATCCCTGTAATAGTAGTCTATATCGTCCTTATGAAATGGGTCATAAGAGGACTTCTAGCAGGAGCCGTCACGGGGCAGTAGGGATTGAATATTCATTCTTTCTAAAGGGGAAATCTTAGATATTTTTCAATAAACTATTTCAGGAATGGGCGAGGTAGACGTTCGTGTAGTTCCTGCACTGACCATTCCTCGACGCCAGCACATCTTCCGAGGTTGGAGGGGTAAACGATAATCCATAGGTGATGTTATAGCCGATCCAGTTGCAGATCTCCTCTGCGAGCCCTCGGTTATCGTAGGTGTCGCGGATGTTGTCCAGCATCTCGTTCACCTTGGCTGTGTCGGTGATTACGTGGGTGCCGGGAAGCAAGAAGTATGCATAACTTGCGGGGATCAAGCGGTTCCCATTGGAGACATTCCTAATTAACCCCTCTTTGCCAAGTTAATGGTCGGACTTAGTGAAGTTGGGGACCGATTCTAGGGCCTCAATTGTATAAAAAACCTCGTCGAAGAGAAGGTCGAATAGCAGTACTGACCTGAGTCTATCCTTATTTAGACTTTACCTTCCAAACAATCACAAACCCTCCAGCAATTAGAAGGATGACCAATACCACCAAGAGGAATTCAATCTCTGGAGTTGTCGGTTCCGTTGCTGCTCCAA
>Ga0209636_10008525_pt1 | contig 10439 bp, 10 predicted proteins | sample DeeMarSWOR152_54_FD_187464 | JGI IMG/M metagenome (GOLD analysis project Ga0209636, IMG submission 187464) | Marine sediment microbial communities from White Oak River estuary, North Carolina - WOR-1-52-54 (SPAdes) (version 2) | ecosystem: Environmental > Aquatic > Marine > Intertidal zone >... | reverse complement strand
CTTCACCCCTATCCTGTTCAGAGTATAGACCCCCACCCCATACTGACCCACCTTATACCTGCTCTTGAAATTGCGATGAGCTAAAACCCCTTTGAAGCCAGAGAGAGTGGCGACGGCAAATCCCGTGCGCTTATTGTCCTCTCGTATCTCCTCGGTGTAAAATCCTCCAGCCGGCAGCTTCAATTTCTCAATGAGTTTCTTTATAATTGTGGTCTTTCCTACCCCCGGATGACCTGTTAAGAGGTAATTCATATGGACACCCCATCATTAGAAATCGGTAAGATTCTTTCGCTCTTAAAGATTGCATATCAAACTGGAATTGTCAAATAGAAATCTCACTCGATTTGAGCATCTTCCAGCTTAAATTACCGCGAAAGAAAACCCGAATTTAGGCACAGAAAATAGCGTAATAAAAGCCGCGATCTCTGCTATGCTTAAAAGTCTTATCGTGGTGGCATCATTTCAACAAAGGCATCTTCCAGATGACATTCTTATTTTCTACTTTTAACTGATGAGAGTATATACCGACGCACGGTTCCATAGTTGTATCCCTTCCTCATGAAATGGAAAGGACGACCAAGCGGGATAGGTAAAACCATTCAAGCTTTTTCTTTCTGGTGAAAACCAGACCATATGCAGAACTAGATATTTTAAAGAAAATCTTTGAAAGCTATAAGCCAATGGACTTGCATCTTCGATGGATTAAATCTCAAGGCACGGTTTACTTCTGAATTTACCGCCAGGATTTTGTATCACACACAATCTGTGGCTTTCTTAATTTTTCTCTCTAATCTCGATTTCCGATATTTTAGAGAGTTCAGCCTCCTTTGCTGCGCTGAAGCAAAAGATGAAGAAGGATCGGAACTTAATTGGGAGATTGCTCTGTGCGCGAAAGATAAGGCCTTTGAATAGTCCCTTTTTTTGTGCTCATAATATTTGGCTAACTCTTCATGGGCAGAAAGAGAAAAAGGGAGATCTCCTTCAGTTAGCTTCTGCCACATCCTCACTGCCTCCTCCAGGCATCCGGTCTTTTTGTAAGCGAAAGCTAAACTGACATATATCTCCAACTGCCACTGGGGCGGCAGCTTCGCAGATAAGGCCTGATGGAAACATCTAACGCTTTCGTGATAATCGCCCAGATTCTGATGAATTCTCCCCAAGCTATACAAATCTATGGGATCTTCGACCTCTGCCAGACTGAAATCCTTAAGTGCTTGATCGATCAAAACAGAAAGTCTCAAAAGGGAGAGAACATCATAGACATTATGATAAAATACCGAAATCAAGGGCTCAGCTTCACCTGTCCTAAGATAATCAAAATAAATCTGAGGAACCATATAGCTGGGGACATCTATCTTTCTTCTCACTCCCAAGATCTTTTGCTCTATATTGCTTAAGCTACACTCTCCGATGCGTCTCTTCCACAAACGTCGACAGGGAAACAGAAGGTCGAGGTGAGGCCAGCTGGCAGGGTCAAAGTCTATGCGATTAATCACAAATCTGTTTTCCAGAAGCGGCAGATCATAACATTTACCATTGAAGCTTACCAGAGATTCGAACCCCCCCAGTTTTTCTGCTATCGCGGAAAGAATTGCTCTCTCCTGATGAAAGTCTTGCATGAAATATTGTTCAACCCAGAACTCTTTCCCAGAAAGATAACCCAACCCCACCAGAAAAGCGTAAGTCCCCACCCCTCCGGCCAAACCAGTGGTTTCGCAGTCGATGAAAACTGCCTCTTTGAGATCAAAGGGGATCTGGCAGGTTTGTTTTGTGCTGGACTTTCTGGATGAACAAATACTAGCTAAAGATTCCCCATTAATCTTCCAGGAGGACAATTTAATCTCCTGATAAAGCTTTTCGCGATTGAAAGTTTTTCTAACCAGAACAAATCCGCCAAATCTGTTTTGAACCATTGTGCCATCCAGAAGTTCCACTATTTGATCTTTGCCCCCAGGAGTGATTGCGCCTTTTCTGTGGGTTAAATTGAATCTGCCAAAACTTCTTAGTCTGTCTTCCAATTCCATGATTTCAACTATAAAAGAGGAAACTCGGTTTGCTTTGTGACTGTTTTGCCCTTTACGTCAATCTTCCTTTTTAATTCTTCCACTAAAAGATACGCTTCCTTGATGTCTGCCCCCAGATGATCCACTTTATGAGCATCCGAACCGAAGGCGACTGTTTTCACCCCCATGTTCAGTGCCAGGTCCAGAATCTCCGCGTTTGGAGAAAACTCCTTATGTCCCTTTCTGAGAAGCCCGGTGTTTATCTCCATACCCACATCATTTTTTGCCATAAGGTCCAAAGCCAGCTCTACCAGGCCCCGATGTGCGGTCAGAATTTTTTCTCCGTAAAAGCCCAGCCCATATTTTTTGTACGTATCCAGATGCGCCATAGCATGGAAAAGCCCACTTTCCACCGCCCGTTTCAAAACCTCATAGTATTCTGTGACCATCACTTCAACGCTTTTCTTTTTGAAGTATCTTTCTGCCTCATTTGATGCAGTGATCGCGATATGATCCAGGCAATGCACCGCACCCAACCGATAATCCAGATCAAAGCAAGCTAGGTCCTTTCGCAGCTTCTCCTCGATATGCGGCGCATAATCCACCTCCAGACCGACTTTCACCGAAAGCCCAGAAGGACTGTATTTTTTGCCTGCTCTTTTCACATCCTCAATATATCTTTTCACACTTTCTTCCGATAATGGGACTATCCTACCATCTATCCGCATAAAAGGGTCTTCATCTTTTCTGAATGGATCGGAATCGTAGTGAGTGGTGAAGCAGATCTCCTTCAAGTTCAATTCCAACGATCTCTGGCAATATTCATCAATGGTTCCGGTCGCATCCAGAGAATAATCGGGATGGACATGCCAGTCAGCCTGATTTAAAGCACAAGACACAATGGACAGGTTTTCGTTCAAGGATTATTCCGCCTCCACGACCTTTTTCAATCCCAAAGTATGAACCTTCAGGTTTATCCTCACATGTAGCCTATTTGAGGTAAAGCTGAAGCTTTACACTCCAGTTAGAAAAGGATTATTTCTTTTTTCCTCCCTGATAGTGGATACAGGTCCATGTCCGGGGTAGATTACGTAATCGTCTCCCTTAGTCAACAATTTTCTTTTAACGGAATCTATAAGTTGCTTAAACGATCCGCCGGGCAAATCCGTTCTGCCAACCGAACCACAAAAAAGGGTGTCGCCGACAAAGATAATTTTGTCTATAAGTAGTGAAATTCCTCCAGGAGTGTGTCCGGGTGTGTGCAAAACCTCAAGCGTGCTTTCTCCGAACTGAATCCTATCTCCTTCGCGCAATGTGCCATCCGCCGGGCAAGGATCTGCTCCACTTTCCATAAGAAACGGCTGAGGTTGACCGGCTGGCGAAAGCATAGGGGCGTCCTCTGCATGAATCAAAACTTTTGCCTTGGTTGATTTTTTTAGCTGAGCCAGTGCGCCGGTATGATCAAAATGACCGTGGGTCAAAACTATATATTTGACCGCCAGGTTCAACTCTTTAACCTCTTTTTCTATCTCTTCAAAATCTCCGCCTGGATCTATCACTACAGCTTCCCTGCTTTTCTCATCACCCACAATATAACAGTTGGACTCAAGCAGACCTACGGTAAGAGCTTTCAGTATCAAATATTCACTCCTTCTATTTTGAGCAACTTCCTCTTCATACTCAATCCACCGCCATATCCTCCCAAAGTCCCGTCCTCTCTGATCACCCGATGACAGGGTATTACTATTGGGATGGGATTGGCTGCGCAGGCGGATCCCACTGCTCTCGCTTTGTTCTTCCCTCCCACCTGTCGGGCTAACCATGCATAGCTTCTGGTTTGTCCACAAGGAATCTTAAGCATCGCCTTCCACACTTTCTTTTGAAAAGTGGTGCCACCTGTTAAATCCAACGATTCTTTAAAATTGATCTTCTTGCCAAAGAAATACGGCTTCAGGTTTTTTTTCAGAGACGCAAACTTCCTTTCATCTTTCTTTAAATCGATGTTTTTATCTTTGCGCAAGGCTGACAAAAATCTTTGCCACCTACTTTTGGGAAACGTAATGAAATTCAAGCCCTTCTCCGTCCGGGTAGCAAGTATCTCGCCGACGGGAGATTTAAAAGTGCTATAATAGAGTCTCATCCCTCCTCCTTTATATAGTTAATCTGCTCTTTGGCATGATAGGAACTTCTCACCACAGGACCGGATTCCACGTGTGCAAATCCCATCCTCTCTCCTATGACCTTTAACTGTGCAAACTCATCCGGAGGATAAAATTTTATCACGGGAAGATGATCCTCAGAAGGACTCAGATATTGACCGATGGTCAGAAGCTCACAGCCTGCATTCTTTAGATCGTTAATCAAATCGATGACCTCCTCCCAGCTTTCCCCAAGTCCAAGCATCATGCCCGACTTGGTTATGATTCTATTATCGATTGTCTTTACGTTAGAAAGAAGATCCAATGACCTTTGATAATCCGCTCCTTTTCTCACCGTGCGATAAAGCCTTCTGACCGTCTCCATATTGTGATTCAACACATCTGGTTTCGCCTCAAGAACCGTCTTCAAGGACTTCAATGATCCAGCAAAGTCTGGAATCAACACCTCCACCCTGCAATCCAGAATCGACCTTTTGATCTCCCTGATAGTCCGCGCAAATATATATGCTCCCCCATCCGGAAGATCATCCCTAGTGACTGACGTAATCACCACATATTGTAATTTCAATTCTCTTATAGCCTTTGCCAGTCTTTCAGGTTCATCTTCATCCACTGGCAAGGGGATACCTCTTTTCACATCACAGAATCTGCATCCCCTGGTGCAGACATCACCTAAGATCAAGAACGTGGCGGTTCCCTTCTCAAAGCAGTGGCTTATGTTAGGGCAATTGGCTTCCTGGCAAACAGTATGCAGATCAAATCGGGCAAGCAAGGATTTTATTCTTCGATAATTTTCACCCCACGAGGTTTTAACCTTCAACCATTCCGGACGTTTGACCTGCACAGAACCTCCAAAAGGACTGTTGACATCACCATGCCAACAGTTTAAATTAAAATAACATTTGCTTATCAAAAAGCAAGTTCAAATGTATTCATTATTGTAGCGGAAAGCTTTAGCTTTCCACATACAGACTCAAGAGAGGAAAAGATATGGCTGAAGAGAAAATATATGATTTGATCATCATCGGTGGAGGACCAGCCGGCTTGACCGCTGGGATCTATGCCACCAGAGCCAAGCTGAACACGGTGCTCCTGGAACGGCTCAATGTCGGGGGCCTGGTAGGAACTACAGACTGGGTGGAAAACTATCCCGGCTTTCCTGAGGGCATAAACGGCGCCGAGTTGATTAAGAAAATGGAGGATCAGGCACTCAAGTTCGGCCTGAAAATCACGCCTTACCAGGAGGTTAGTTCTGCCGATCTTAAGGGCGAGACAAAGACGATCAACGTGGACGACGAGGAATACAAAGCTAAGGCAGTGATCGTCGCCTCCGGAACCGAGCCGAAGAAACTCAACATTCCCGGCGAGGAGAAGTTCAAGGGACGCGGCGTCTCGTACTGCGCCACCTGCGATGGGGCTTTCTTTCAAGACAAAGATATAGTGATGATCGGCGGAGGAAGCTCCGGAATTCAGGAAGGTCTTTTCTTGACCAGATTTGTGAAAAACATCACCGTAGTTGAGTTCATGCCTCACCTGAATGCGGAAAAGATTTTGGAGGAGAGAGCCCGAAAGGATTCCAAGTTCAAGTTCTACCTGAACCATATGGCCACCTCCATAAACGGAGAGAATCAGGTGGAGTCGGTCACCATAAAGAACCGGGAGACGAATGAGGAGAAGATCATACCTGCTGCAGGGGTGTTTATTTATGTGGGCTGGGATCCCAAAACCGAATTCTTAAAAGGGCAGTTAGAACTGGACAAGTGGGGTTATGTAATTGCAGGCGAGGACACCAAAACCTCTGCTCCAGGGGTCTTTGTGGTTGGCGATGTCAGGGTAAAGGACTTGAGACAGATAACCACCGCCGTGAGCGACGGGACAGTGGCGGCCTTCATGGCAGAGAAATACATTGAGGAAACTTAGAAGTGTAGGGGCGGAGCTACAGCTCCGCCCTTTATTCCCTCTCCCTTTTGTGGAGAGGGATACAGGGTGAGGGGTAAAGCTGGTTGTCGGGCAGTTTAGCGACAGCCCGACCTACAGAACCACACGGCATTTTCCTTGACCTCCCACGATCCGAGAGCTATAATACTCGCTGTTAGGAAGTTGTACGTGCAGGAGGCAAGAAGAAGTGTCAGGAGCACGGGTCTCCTGAGCTATTAACTGAAAATATCAGAAACTTGGAGCGGCCAGTTGCGTGACGATTTTTCAGCCAAAGTGAAAGACATCCTAGCGAAGCGTGTCGGTTTCCGCTGCTCAAATCCGCATTGTCGGCAGGCAACCAGTGGACCTCAAGAGACGGCAAGCGGACACATCAATATCGGCGTCGCATCACACATCACTGGCGCATCCGCTGGCGGACCTCGTTTTAACCCTAGGTTGAGTCCTGAAGACCGCGCGTCTGAAGAGAACGGAATCTGGCTATGCCAAACCTGCAGCAAACTGGTCGACAGCGATGAAGTTCGTTATTCCGTTGACCGGTTGCGCGATTGGAAGGCAGCAGCTGAGGCAACCGCCGCGCAAGCGCTTGAGCGCCGGCGCGCTCCTGAGCCGGATACGGACGCCGTGTTCCTCGAGGCAGAACGTCTGATGCCTTATCTCATTGCAGAGATGCGTGCCGACGTCGCTGCTGACGAGACACAACTAGTACGTGAGTTCGTTCTGCTGCCCAATCGCAATTGCATGTTCGGACACAACAAACCACGGTTCGTCTATTACGAGAGCGATCACCCACATCTACGGCTGCAGGTTGACTGGTTGGAGGAGATGGGTCTGATTGTCGATGTCACACTGGGCGATGCACCAATTTACCGCATGGTCCCTGAGTTCATCGCGGCGTTGAGGCGGGTTACCTAACCAGCGGATCAAGTTGGTTGTCGGGCAGTCTAACGACAACCTGAGCTACAAGGTTAATTGATTTTCTTAAACAAATACCTTCTCTCAATAATGATTGATATATCTTATTTAAAAGACGGCGTTCGAGGATCAATCGTCACAGATGTTGTCGAAATTGCTAAATACCATAGCCTTCATGGTGGCATAAATGCTGGCTGGTTTGGCATACCAAGACAGGTACTTTGTTTCGTGGATTTCCTTGGCTCAATCGCATACAATAACGATCCTAGGAGACAAGAAGATGGAGCTAGTACGAGGAAAGCTGTACGGTTTATTAAAGAATTCTTTCCAAAACAATACAAACCTTATGCAAATCTGCTCATTGCAACTTGGCGTTATGGTACAGTACACCAGTTTGTACCCTACAAGTACTATGCAATGAAAGGTAATCGGAAAGTCGTCTTGGAATGGTTATCCAACAGAAGCGATGAAGAGCATAATAGACGCGTTAACATGAAAACCTTCAATAAGGAAGGTCACAAGGATGTAATTTTCCTCTCTGTTAATATTTGTCAGTTGGCTGATGACCTTCTGAGTGCCTTCGACGAATTCATTAAAAAAATGGAGAAGAATGAGTTTTTCAAAAATGGTTGCTTGAGACGCCTAGGACATACTTTGGCAATTAAGAACTGCATGACCTTAAGCAGAGTAAGTACCGCAGCAAAAGAAGAAATCAGAAGGCAGATTTTCTTGGCAATGGACTCAACTGAGGGTAAAATTGACCAAAATAAACAAGTTTTCTGGTACGACAAATCTTAATTAACTGATAAATTGACTACTATCAAGAAGCGGGTGGGTGGACCAGTCTGCTCGTTCGTCATGGACGCCCTCGTCCGTGACGCATCAGGTAACGGACAAGGTGTCCGTTACCAACGAGGAAGTGTCAGTTTTCTACCCCTTTCTGCGCGGGTATGCCTTTTTTGAAGGGATGCTTTATCTCTTTTACTTCGGAGACCAAATCGGCAAGCTGAATCAGCTTTTTGGGGGCGCCACGGCCAGTGAGAATTAGGTGGAGATCAGGAGGCTTTTGTGTGATGAGGTCGGTTACTTCTTTGACGGTAAGGAGCTTTTTGTCTAACGCTACATTGATTTCATCGAGCACGATAATATCGTACCCTTTGGATGAAATTTGATCTTTGGCAAATTCAAAGGCTTTTCTTGCAGCCCTTTTATGTTCCACCAAAGGGAACTTGTCGCCCTTGATCTTCACATATCCTTTCCCCATGGTTTTGATTTCAATACCGCAGTCATATTTTTTGACGAATTTGAGTTCACCGTAACTCTTGAAGCTCTTTATAAATTGAATGATCAAAGTTTTTTTTCCGTGTCCTGCTGCACGCAATGCCGTGCCCAGAGCGGCGGTGGTCTTCCCTTTTCCACCGCCGGTGTAGACAATGACCAATCCTTTGATTTTCTCACCTACCATCGTTTTGCAGGGCGCGATCCCTGACAACAACAGCCTCACACCTGTCCCCTCTCCATCGAATGGAGAGGGGAACCAAAAGGGTGAGGGAAAACAACGACATTTCGTCTTTTACCTGTTCGCTACTGTCTTGACGATATTATCATCCACATTGAATTTCTTCAGGAAGGCCTCGCGCTCGGTCTTCATCTGCGCCACCCAGCTCTTGTACAGGTCTGCTCGGCCTTTACTCTCAAAGAAGATCTTGGGATTGAGAATCTCCTTCGGCACCTTGCTGAGAAGCTCCGCATTCTCCGCGGCATCCACGTCTACGATCTCGTAACCGAAGTCCGGGTCCTTTTTCCACTTTATGCTACCCGAGAGCATCGCTTCAAGCATGGCCGAGGAGTGGCGGATTTTCACCTTAAGCGCTTCTCCTTTTTCTTCGTCCTTCTGATCGCCGCCCACGTATCCGGTATTCATCAGCCAGGTCTCCAGACCGGGCAACTTGGCGGCCAGTTCGCTGAACCTCTTGGCCTGAAGCCCATACGGTCTTGGGAAGAAGGGTTGGGTAAAGGGTGATCGGGTCTTTCCTCTCTCTTTGCCCGCAGCCGAGGTCTTCGAGGTTTCGCCCAGCATGAAGTAGCCGGCTGCCAGCTCGGGAGTGCTGAGACGGACAACGCCCGGCACGGCTGCCTCTGGTCCTTCGTCCCGGTTCAGAATTCCCAGGGATCTCATGGGTGGAATATCATCGAAGCTGGCAGCGTCCTTTATCGCCTTCATAGGGATGATCGACCTGCCGTTCTGGGTCCACACGGTGAAATCCCAGCCGTCCTCAGGGATGTCATATTCGTCAACGACATCGTCGATCTTAACCTTCCCGCTGATGAAGTCCTCCACGTTCTGCGGCGGAGCTCCGGTCTCGATAAGGATGTCCTTCAGCCGCTTCACATCCTCCCGGCTAAGGCGCGCCTTGCTGAAGTCAAAGGTTCCGTCAGCGTTGGGGAAGACATTTTCGGTCCAGGCATCCGGATGCGTGGATCCGGCGAAAAGCACCGGCTCTGATTCTTTGGTGAGTCCAAAGGTTTTGGCGAAACAGCCGTTTTCCGTAATGGTCAACGTGCCGTCGGGCCACATGACTATCATGTCGTCCTGAATCGGCTGGGCCAACTCGCCCTGCTTGCTGAAGGTGGTGGTGGTCTTGCCCGTACCGGAAAGACCCATGATCCCCATGGTCATGGATTTGCCCTCGATGGTCACCTTCTTGGCTCCGGCATGAAGAACCAGACCGCCCAATCCATATGCGTAGTGATTCAGCATTCGCAAAGCGCCCTTTTTGGTTTCGCCGAAGTAATCCGAGCCTATCACATGAGTGGTCCAGTTATCTAGATCCACCAGCATGGCCAGGTTGCCCGGCATGTCCTCGAGAGGCAATCCCGCAGTGAAGACCAGCCGAAATCTGGGTTTGAACGGTTGAGACAACTGTTCTTTGGTTTCTATGGCCGAACGGGGGAATGCCAGCACCTGCTGCATACCGGCCAGGTTGGCTGCCTCTAAGCTATACAGCCATTGTATCGGCACCGCACCCTTGCCATACCCGTAGTAAGCGTTGATCGCGATGAGCGTTCCCTGCTTCTCGATGAAAGCCTTTTGCCTTTCTATTAGCTCACCAGCCTTCGCCGGGTCAATGATGGGACCGGAGAAATTATCTTTGTCCGACTCCGGCGCCAGGCAGTAGGTCAACTTGGCTTTTCTGGCTTTAAGCCGGGTGATCTTGTTGATGTTGCCGTAAGCGGTCTCCATCAGGGAAGGCGCATGCTTGAGAGCCAGATCTCGCAGCTCCTTTTGCGAGGGATCGGTTATGTACTTTACGTTATAGGGCTTTTCGGTCAGATCCACCCTTTCCACTGTCGACATGCTTGACTCCTTTTTTTGTTGGTGTCAGATCACTCCCGTATCAGAATAGACAAGTCTTTATTTTTGCTT
>Ga0209636_10008524_pt1 | contig 10439 bp, 17 predicted proteins | sample DeeMarSWOR152_54_FD_187464 | JGI IMG/M metagenome (GOLD analysis project Ga0209636, IMG submission 187464) | Marine sediment microbial communities from White Oak River estuary, North Carolina - WOR-1-52-54 (SPAdes) (version 2) | ecosystem: Environmental > Aquatic > Marine > Intertidal zone >... | reverse complement strand
TTCTAACCTGTCAGATATTGAAGAGGAGAAAGAGCTAGTTTTTTGTTGTGTCTCACGACCACATGAGACATTTTACGTTTACATATCATTCAATAAACTTTAAAACGTAAAAAAATACATTTCCAGAAAAGGAAGAATAGCCTAAAAGAATGTTAAAACGTAAATAAAAACGTAAATCAGACGTAAAAAATCACGATTCCTCTCCTTCGATAACACAATTCTAAGGCAAAATCAAGCAGTTTCATGTAAAATAAGACGAAAAAGAGCTTTGTTTCATTTGTGTTACACTCATTTTTCGTAAAAATTCACGAATGGATAATTGTGTTACAAAACGATAACATGACTTCGTGAGTTGTGTTACACTATTGTCGTGATGTTGTCATATTACGGTAAACCTTCCGTGTTATACACTTCTCATCGATGCTCAAAGAAGTCTTACGGTAATGTCATAATCGTTTTATGGATGCACCAGATGCACCACATTACCGTAAAACATATAATCCAAAAACGTCCTATGAGACAATCATCGTAGGACGGTGAGACGATCCCAAAAACGTATGTCCCAATCAGGTTAAGCAAGAAATGTTTAGATATTGTCGATAGTCTCAGGCGAGAAAAAGGATTCAAACATCGCACAACTGCTATCGAAACGATCATAGAAGCATATCCTCTTTTGAGAGCAAAGGCAGAAACTAGACAGCTAGCCGAAGGAATCAAGGAACATATGGAAAAGAAACCTGTCATGCCTGATCTCTGCAAGCACATAATCGAATTTGATTTTATAAAAGATCGTATTTTATGCGATCTGAAAAAGCGAGAAGTCAAACCAAATGAATGTGCATCATGTAAGGAGCGTGAACCGATCAATGTCTAGCAGGAAATGCCATTTGGGGGGTAACTGCTATTGGTCTGATTGTCGCTATTGCCCTAAAGCGAAATTGATCAGACAAATTGAAGAGGCGATTTATGATGCCACCTAAAGGATGGAGAACCGTATCGATCCGAGAAGAATTATTAAATGCCCTCAAAGCGCTAGGACAAACCTTAACGCCTAAACGATCCCCTGCTGAAACCATCGAATACCTCTTCAACATGCGAAAGATCAGATACGCTGACTTCGCCCGATTTTCCCAAAAAAGTAAGGAACGATAAAGCAACATCAAATCATATCGATTCTGGGGACACTTCTTTCACTTTTATCGATCTTTCTACACTAGCGTAACATACCATCTAACGATAGCTTTATCTTCAATCCCATCAAAATAGAACATTCTTCTATGCCCCTCTCGGCATCAAAAAGAGCCTATCGTTGTAGGACGGTAAGACTACTTCCCGATGCGTTGAGGGGCAACCCTTCTCTAAGAACAAATATCGATAAAAAGATTACGATCTGTTGATCAAAAATTATTTATAGAACATATATCCATCTGCTAGGATCGTAGGACGGTAAGACGAAAATGGAAAAATCTGAATGCCCCAGATGCGAATCCCCCGATGTCCATGAAACTAAGTCGTGGGAACTGAAGGGCGGAAAAGGCGGTAAAAACTTCGTAGTCCATCAATACAAATGTATTCGATGCGACAAGAGCTTCCGCAAGCTAGAGGAGATTTGATCAATGCCCTGTCATGGCTGTCAAATCCCCCCCTTTTTCTTGATCAGGAAACCACTAGAAACACCCTCTAAGCTCGTTTTGTTTCCGACTCCTCTCTCGACTGACAAACAAGGGAATCAAAACGATCTAGTGTCCGAGAGATCAGCGAAAAAGGAGACCACAACCAATGAAAGTTAGCGCAACTTGGAAAGATCAAAACCTCCGCATCACGCATACGCTTATCGTAGAGGCACAAAACATCGAAGAAGCCATAGAAGAAGTCAAGACGAAATATCCCGATTGGGAATTAGTCAGTATTCGGAGCAAACAACGATGAGGGAAAGGACTCAGCTACCCCCTAACCTGCACTTTTTTCTGAATCAAGCCCCAACCGATTCTTTGCTGATCATCGAGACAAAAGTAACGCCAAAGGACTTTCATAGTGGAGACCGAAAGGTTAGGCAAAAATGCCTCATCGATTTTTCGATAGACGACATAAGCGAGATCAGAATCCAAGTCAAAGGAAAACAGCGATTGAAATGGAGACCATGATGATGTTGAATTGGATTTATCACGGCAAAGACCGAGATCGATGTTACTATCGACCAAGCTGTATCGTCTGTTTCATTCGCCTCTTCATAGGGATTCTACGAATTTTTTCAGAGAGGAGAACATGAAAGTCAAAGCAGATAAAGCGAGCTTTGGGCGAGTCTTTGAGATGCTTCTCTCTCGGTTCTCATCGATCATCGTAGAGAAAGAAGGCGCTCATTATGTGTGTTGGTGTGAATATTGACCGAAGAGAAAAAGGCTGATGTAATCGATAAGATCACCGTATCAATGGAGCAACTACAGAGGGTTATCAATGCACTCACGCCCTATTATCCATTTGTCAAAATAGGCGCTAGACTCTTAGGCGTAAAGATTCCCCCAGAGATTGATCAAGCTATCGATGCGCTCAAAAAAGGCGAGATGCCTGATCTCGCATCGCTCGAAGCTCTCGGAGAGGGTATAGATCGCAAAGTCGGAGAGCCTGTATTAACGAGAGATTTAGCCGAAGAGGCATGGTATCTACACCATAAAGAGGGCATGGGAACGAGAGAGATCGCTGATTATTTCACGAATGAACGAAAGTCTCCATGTAGCCACGCAACCGTAGCCCGATACATCAACATGATCGATCTCGAAAAGAAAGCCTCTCGAATCGGATCAATCGTTAGGGTAGTGAAGTATGCGGGCATTGTTGGTCTCTGTCTCTTATGCACCTATATCGGGCATCTGCTTTGGTAGAACCTTTAAAAACTAACGATGTTCTTGATCTCATCCGAGAACAGATCAAGACTTTCGATGATGTCAAAATCTACTACGCCCTCAAACAATACAAGTTTAAACCCTTCAGAAAGAAAAGCATCGAGCTTGTCAAAGTATGCCTAGCCATCGAAAGTTTAGGGCTACCTATCACGTCTGATCTTGTCAATCCCTTTACTCAAACGGAACATTATCCAACGACTAGACTTCATGTGCTAGGCGACAAGCACGTTCTGATCTTGAAACGGAAGCTAGGACATCGCTTCCATGAATGGGTTATGCATCCCGCCTTCAAACAGTTGATTCGATGAAATGCCCCTTTTGTGGCTCTACCAACATAACGCCTATCTCCGCTTGGTATGTCTCCCCCCTTCTTTTTCTCTGTGTTCATTGTGGACGGCTGATTATAGGTAGATACAAAGGCTGATGTTTCTATTTGTATGGACTTATGGACGCTAGTTTATATTTACCGTAAAATGTCCATACTTAATCAGAGAACGAGGAAAGAAAGATGGGCCGTAGAATACCCCCCGCAATCAAACCCTACAAAGGACTCGTTGCGGCTTGGAAAGCTAGACATGGATCGTCGGGGAATCTGTATGATCCTCCCCGCAAGGGGAGGCATACCCCCCCTAAGACCTCCACTAGACACAGAGCCGATCCCAAGCGCAAAACGATGAAACGATCCTACGGAACGATAAAAGGCAAGCCCTACGCTGTCGGTGGTCGTGGCGGTGTAGCTTGGACAGGCGGGCGAAAGCCCCGCTATGATCCTGCGCCCCGCAACTATCGAAAGAAAGCCAAAGGCATTCTTGCTTGGTTTGGGAAACATGGTCAATGGTTGATAGCGATCCCTGCGTTTTTCATAAGCTCTATGAAGGGATTTATCGATCATCATTGGCAAGCAGGCGACTTGCGAGCTTGGATCACTAACCCAAGTTGGCTACTCAAAGATTTCACCTACAATCTAGCAACCGTCAAACCCGATCTAGGAGCATTTCTAGGGAATTGGGTTACGCAACCCTTCATGGTTCTAGGCTCTGCCTTAACAGGGATTGGATTCCTACCGATCAGGGAAATTCCCAACAAACCCCTCTTCAAGAAGCTAGGCATCGCTTGTTTGATCGCATCAGCTTTAGGGGCGCTCTTTGATCCCCCTGTTAAATCCTCATCGACATCAACAGCATCGAGACCTAGCAACCCAACCAACGCCTCATCCATGTATGGGTGATCATCATGGGATGGAAAACACAAGTCTTAGCCGATTGGGATCAAGCAGGAATAGCCGATACTGATACAGGAAAAACCGTCAAACTTCCACAGGCTCTCATCGGAAACATACAGATCGTCTTACAGGGAACAGGCGGATCAGGAACAATCGCACTAGACACCGATCCGACAATGATCACTAGGGTTAAGGTCAAGTCGGACAAGGGTTATGTCTATGATGCGACAGGGACACAGATCAGGGCTATCGCTCGGAAGCTGTTGGGAACGATCCCAACCATAACCAACGGAACAGGCGCTCATTCACTTCTTGAAATCCCTCTCTACTTCGGAAGGAAGCGGAGAGATAGACGCTTGATGCTTCCTCTCCAAAACTCAACCGTCAGAACGATGGAAGTCAGCTTCGGAACATTGATCGCTACAACGGCTTTCGCCACAGGCACGGTTAAGATGTCTGTGGTCATTGAGTATTGGGTAGGCGCTCTACCTTCAGGCTATCGGGGTTTCATCGGTTGGAAGGAAGTTGAAGACAAAGCCACAGGGACAGGAAAAGCTGTCTTTGAACTCTTCCAAGGCGAGAAGGTCGCTGGCTTGCTGATCGAGGTTGTCACGATCACAACGGTTCGACAGGTAACGCTCACGGACAAGAAAGAATCGTTTGTCTGGGGCAAGATTAATTGGCGAGACCTAATGAACCGAGACAACACCGAGAACGACAAGGAAACCCCAGAAACCACATGGGCGGTCTGGGACTTCTGGGATGATGAAGATGATCTCCCAGATGTGCCTGATCTGAGCAAAGTGGCTGAGCCTGTCCTGACGATTGAACGAGGGGCAACGACAACGGTATCGGGAGTCATTCAGGGCATCCTGTTTGATTAGCGCTTTTGGCGGGTGTGTGTGATGTCAGAAAGCCCAAAACCCCCTTCTTTTTCTGAAAAAGACGCAAGACGGATTCGCTATAAGATTTTGACGTTTGATCTCAATATTGCTCGCACAAAAGAAAAATTTGATCATGCGGGCTATAACATCGCTGTTATCGCTATGGATGGAACGGCTGATCTCTTTTTGAACAATACGACATCTGATGCGATCCCTCTCTCTGCGAAATCAGCCACACAACTCTGCGTAGGTCGTCTTGAAACCCATTTTTCACGGTTCTACATCACAAATACTTCACAGTCAGGTAAAACCCTCAAGTTAGCCATTGGCGAGGAGAACTTCAAGCTGATACCGAAGTGATCAACATGGACAAAAGAAGAGGCTACGATCCCAACCCCTATTACGATCCTGATCCGATAGCCATATCAACGATTATCGGGATTCTGATCATCTGCGGGGCAATCGGAGGCGCATCGGTAGCTATTCAACGCCCTGCCTTTTTCGATCATCTTATCATGCTTTTCAAGCCTGATCTTCTAGAGTTGGCAGAAGAAGAGGCAAAGGCAACTAGGGAGTTTTGGCGAATCATTCTGATCATCGCTCTAGCCGTCCTTCTTCTTGCGGGCTTACTTCTAGCGTATCGATTTTATGAAAAGAAACAAAAATGGAGGCGAAGATAGATGAAAGATGTAAAACTGCTCGCTACGGTTCTCTTTCTTGTCGGTGCATGGCAACTTGACGTTCTAGTGTCTCCTCTAGTCTTTGCATTGAGGGATCAACAGTTCTACTTTTGGATCGGCTCGCTATCGTTCTGGGATGCTTATTCATTGTTTTTCTGGGTTCTGGGGATAGCCTTCTTTATGGGGCTTTGGTTCAGAGACATAATATCGGTCATAGGCGATCTAGCAACAGGACAAAAAATCGAAATCCCTACGATACATTGGGACTTTGGAAACCCTAGCCAAACGAAAACCTACATGATCGCTATTCTGTTAATGATCGAGGCGATAATGATCCCTTTGAGCCTTAAGCTCTCATCAGGGGAAATGCCTACATTAGTAGAATTTGGCTATTGGATCAGTCTAGGCATCCTACAGCTAGTAACCTATTTCTTGGCATTTCTGCGAGGCGATGAAAATGGGAAAGAGAAGTCAGAGGCGAATGACGCGACTATCGAATGATCAGAGGCATCGATGGTTTTGGCGCTTGATCAGACGTTATGGATGGTTAAGGAGATTGTTTGATCGATGAAAAAGAATCAAAAGTATGTGCTTGCTGATCCTAAGAAGACGATCAAGGTCAGGCGAGCGCTAATCGATACGCCCAGAGTGAAACGCTTCCGAGATTTCAAAGGGGCGGGATTACTCCGAGTCTTAGAGCGATCTAGCGATCTGTTCCCTGAGTTTGCCCTTTACATGAGGCAGGGGGGATCGATGGTTCTAAGATCATTAGAAGATGCGGGGCTAAAGGAAGAGGAAAGGGGCAAGTGGGTTTTGAGGACGGATCGATTTAGCATATTCGTCTATGTTTAAGGTGATCAAAATGAACAGACAACCAGACTTTTGCGATCTAGCCTTTCCGAATAGCCTCTTTGAAGAATACAAGGGCTATGAAATCTGGACTTGCACGGATACGTCTTTTGATCCGATAGAAGGGGTTGTCCATAAGCCGATCTACTACGAGAAGAATCAGCCTAGCAAATCGTGGGCGTGGACTCCTGAAGGCGTTAAAACATGGATCGATAGCCAAGAACCACCGCCACCGCCAGCCCCACCATCAGAAGATTGCCTTCTAATGGCTATCTTTGGAGCGACCTTCTTAGCCCGATCCTTCCCCTACCTTCGGCTATTCCGTGATCTGGTCTTACCCCAGATCCTAACCTCTGCCTACTATCAGTTTAGCGCATGGATTCTGAGTATCCTTTAAAGTGATCAACATGAGTGAAGAAACGAAAACAGAAAAAGAGTGGAAACCGAGTTTCAAACAATTCGCAAATCTGAGAGGACAGGTAACGAAGCTCCGAAAAGAGATCGACAACATCAAACGAGTCTTAAAAGATGCTCATCTGATGAGCCTAGACGACTGAGGGCTATTCATTGACTCCTATGGACTTCCTTCTTAATCTCCTACTCTTGGTTCTCGGTAGCCTGATCTCTGCGATGCTCCTAGCTGTTCTGGGCTTTTTCACCATCAAGCGATTAGTCGGCAAGGCGATGGATAGCAAAGAAGTTAGGGACTTGAAAGAGGCGCTCGATACTGTAGCGAAAGAGCTAGGGCGATTAAAAGAGCAGTTTGACAAGCTGTTCAATACAAAGGGCGGGGATTATATAACATGAGTCTTGATCAGTTCATCTATCTATGGAAAGGGGCATCGTGGGATCGGGCGGAGTGTAAGCAGAGGGACAATGATGGGAATCCCTTAGAGATATGGTTTCTGCGAGAAAAGAAGCTAGTCCTTAAGGTTTTCATTAGCTACGATAAAAACGGAGATTGGGAGAGCATCTACACAGAGAAACCGAAACCAGAGGCTAAAACAACAAAGAAGGTAAAAGGAGAGCTTTATCGATGAGTGGTCTTTTCGGGATTCCAACACAGAGGCGACTCAAGAAGATCGATGAAATACAGATTATCGACTTGATAACATACATCAGCCAAATCGCCCTAATCAATGAAATCAGCGAGATCAAGAAAGTGCGGGGCTTACATTGGTTTGATCGCAACCCAACCCCGATTAATCGATCTTGGTCAGGATCAGCAGTAGCGCCACATAGCCCAACAGTCCGATGGACATATACTGTCCCTGCGAACAAAATCGCCTTCCTAGAACTAGCCTTTGCTCACGTTCTAAGAAGAAGTGCATCCACAGTTCTTGGAGAAGTCGCCTGTGAATTTTTCTATACTCCGAATGGCGGAAGCACCCTGCCAACATTGAGAGCGTTGATATTCGATAATACCGTTGGGGCAAGAGCGCATGTGAACGTGGGACAAGCATTGATTATGAATGAAGGTGATCTGCTTGAGGGCATGTCGTATGACGATAGCAACGGTGGGACAACGATCATGGAAGTCAATGCTAAACTGACGGAGTTTGATCTATAAGATGGCTCTTAAGAAGTTGTTTGAGGACATCAATTCAAAGACGGACTACGATAACATTGAGGTTGCGAGCAAAGACGCTCAAGGCAACCCAACCGAGCTACGATACTTCAAAGATGGAAAGAGGGTTCTAAGAGTCTATGTTACCTACGATTCTAATGGAGACTTCCAAAACCTTCATACAAAGGCTGAGAAAGGCGAGAAAGAAAAAGATCAGGAGACCTATTATCAATGAGCTACGATCCGATCAAGGGCTTACAGCTTCATAGCCACACGATGAGGCAGATCAAGGGCTTAGAGGATGAGTTCAAAAAGTATCTGTTGCTTTCGGGGGGAATAATGACAGGCAACTTGGAAATGGCTAAGGGACAAGACATCATTTTAGGTCAGGGTTCAGATTTAGATGCTTATACTAACATGGGTAATATTCTACCCCGCTATCGTGCTACGTCTTCTTCTGGTAGTGGACAAGTGGGCGAAATGTGGTTTTGGCTCAATACGGGAACGTCTAGAGTCTATCTCTGCTATAAAGACGCAACGCTCGGAATTAAAATGGTCGAGTTACCGCTTTAGTGATGATCGGTTCGTTTGTGTTCCCAGATCATCGTTTTGACTAAGAGCCATGTGATTGCGGTAGAGAGCGCTATCGATAGCCCTACTGCGATGATGATGATGTTGTTTCCATCCATTTTGATCATGTATGTTAAGGATCGATCTAGTAGTTAAGCATTACTAGAGAAATTTTATATACTTTACATCTACTCTTTTACGTTTGTAGGACGGTAAGACGTTGAGCATCAGGATTCCACGTCAGAAGGTAGAGGCGCTTTTTAACATTCTGAAAAAGACTCGCTCAGGACGATGGAAGAACAAGACGGAGGCGAGCCGAAAGTTAGGGATCAGCCGACCAACCATCGATAAGATTTTAGAGATGTATCCTGACGGAATGCCCCAGAAACCAAAGAAGATGATTCCAAAGTATTATGCCGATTTCGATGAGACTGAGATGGCTAAGAAGATCACTAACTATTATTGGGATACTGCGAGACAAGGCAGATCAGATCGAGGGGAACAAGTCTATTCTTGCGCTAGAGAGGCATCACACATATTGGCAGTTATGAAGGGACAAGAAGGCGTTCAAGACTTAATGTATGCTGATGAGAACGATTATGCTGTGTTCTGGGGAACGCCTGATAAGTCTCCGCATCCTGACTTTGTCGATCCGCAAACTAACAAAATTTACTTTGGAAAAGCATCGATGTTAAGAATGTGTATGAGGCTAGCAGGGACACAATCATCGATAGGTGGAAATCTTATCGATGATCCGAGATTTGACACTAGAGATTTGAAGCGAGAGTCAGGGCGACATAAGAAACACTATCTAACGACTGAGATGATTATCAACGTGATCGGGCAGATCAGAGAAGTCGATACGTTGATCCTGTTTTTCTTAGGGGTTCTCTTCGGAGGCAGATTTTCAGCCTTCGCAGGAAAGAGAACTAGATTGAGAAAGAAGATGCACGTTCTAGGAGGCTTAAAAGTTGAGGACATCGATTATGAGGCACAGATCATCGAATTGTCCGAGCCAAAGATCAAAAAAACGGCTATCGAAAAGGATTTACCAACTCCTCTAGTCTTAGAGCTACTAACCTTCTATATCAAGGATTTCAAGATCAAAGGGCGACTGTTCAAGTGGACGATTGGAGTCTATAACAACCGACTCAAAAAAGCAGGACGAGAGGCTAACGTGCCTTTCCCTCTAACTACACACAAGCTCAAGCATACAGCGATTACTCAGATGAGCCTTCATGGTGTCGATGTAGATGTGATCGAGGACTATGTAGAAACAGACGCAAAAACGATTAAGGATTTCTATCGAGGAGGAGGACGCAAGAAGATTCAACAGCAGATCAAGGGGCTAAAACGGAAAGTAGTTCAGTCATGGAGTGAATATATAGAAGAACTAATGCCTTACGTTCTTGAGCGCTACAACTATCTCAAGCCTTTCTGCGTAGCTGAGGACGGAATCAGCTTAAAGAAGTGAGGAAGATGATAGGCGAGCTTTGGTTTCTGTCTATTCTCCTCTACGTTCTAACCTGTCAGATATTGAAGAGGAGAAAGAGCTAGTTTTTTGTTGTGTCTCACGACCACATGAGACATTTTACGTTTACATATCATTCAATAAACTTTAAAACGTAAAAAAATACATTTCCAGAGAAGAGAGGTGAAAAAATGGGCTCTTTTCCTTTAGGCAGGATAGTATTCTTCGTCACAAGCAATATTCACAAGTTTGATGAGGCACAGAAAGTGCTTGCGGGATACAAAGTTGCAACTGCT
>Ga0209636_10008523_pt1 | contig 10440 bp, 9 predicted proteins | sample DeeMarSWOR152_54_FD_187464 | JGI IMG/M metagenome (GOLD analysis project Ga0209636, IMG submission 187464) | Marine sediment microbial communities from White Oak River estuary, North Carolina - WOR-1-52-54 (SPAdes) (version 2) | ecosystem: Environmental > Aquatic > Marine > Intertidal zone >... | reverse complement strand
GTAATCTGCCACGCTTCGGGTGCCATAACCTTAGATAAGGCCCATTGCTTATCCAGTGAGTTACCATCGCCAGTGAATAATTGCTCACCAGAAGTATATTCCTGATTATCGGGGATTACAGCTACACATCCTGTCTCAGAGCAGGGTTTCACTGCACCAAGAAGCGCACCAAAACTAACAGTATAACAGAGAAAGAGTGCCATCAATATATTAAACTTCATTTCAATGTTTACCTTCTGTTTACCAATGTTTACCTTCTGTTTACCAATGTTTACCTTCTGTTTACCAATGTTTACCTTCTGTTTACCAATGTTTACCTTCTGTTTACCATACACACAATAACTTACCCAGGCATGGCTGTAAATGACCCCTTAGTCCTATTATTTAGTAACTTAAGTACTAGTTAGACTCAATACTGCGCATGGATATCTGAGGGGAACAGATTTGATGATTAGTAAACTAGAAGGAATAAGTTGAACTATAAGTGGATTAAAACAACATGGGATCCCAGTGACCTGCCCCCCCCAAACCAGTCCAGTTATAATGTTAGTCTAAGCAAAGCTACCTGTACATCACTACCCGGACTTAGCGCCGATGGGGTAAGAATGAGATGCCCAGTGATATCGCGGTAGACTCAATAAGTGACTATCAGATGGGAAAGCTAAATCGGCCCAAGGAATGGTCCTACCGTAAGAGAACGGGTATAAGACTAGAGCGAGACCGAGCCGAGAAGCGGCAGAGGAGAGAGGAAGAGGCTGTACGTAAAAAGGCGGAGTAGCTAGCACTGTTTGAATTCTAGAATTATCTGGAAACTATCTTAAGGGGACTAGGGGATAGCCCTCCCAGTCCCCCTTTTTGTATCTAATCACATTGACAATCCTTCGTTATTCCTAGATTAAGTTTGCATGACCAACTATTAGGCTATTAACATCATGCAAGTGTATAGATTACCCTACACAATAGGAAAGGAGGCGGCCTAATGCAAGCGTACTGTCTGAAGCGCCGTGCCAAAAAGGAGATGAAGGATGCTAAGGCGATAACCATGAATAATGGCAAGCCGGCGACTCAGGGGGTATGCCCCACGGGCGTGTTCAGTTAATCCAAGGAGATTAAGCCCTGCTTTACAGCTACAACCACCGCTTCGGTGCGGGCATTGGCATTAAGTTTACGCAAGATTGAAGTAACATGATTTTTAATAGTTTGCTCGCTGATGCCAAGTTTAGACGCAATCTGCTTGTTAAGGTAGCCTTGAGCTATATAGTTGAGGATTTCTGTCTCCCTCGGCGTGAGCGGTGACATAAAAGCTTCAGCTGTGCTTCGTCGGGAGAGTTCTTGAAACTCTTGAAATACCTGTTTAGCTACCTTGGGGCGGGTGGTAAGGCTTTCATTTATAGGATGCTCACCACAGGCTACATGCCTGACTGAATCGATTAGCTGGTCAGCAGTAATGTCCTTGGCCAAATAAGCCGCAGCCTGGGCTTTAAGCGCCTGGAAGAGCTGGGTATCGTTGGGGTTTGAGCTAAGCATAATTACGCCGATATTAGGTGAGCGCTGCCTCATCTTACGAGCCAGCTTCATTCCATTATCAACGGAGCCATCAATATCCACAAGGGCCACATCAGGCGGAAAAGTGTCAATAGCTGATAATACTACGTCACTAACTTCAGTGTTACCCAGGATTTCTATATCTTCCACAGAGGATAGCGAGTGTTCTATTCCCTGCCGAAACAGAAATTGCTGACTTATTATAAAAACTTGTATTTTATGCGTATCCATGATTCTTACTAAAGACCAGCCCGCAATTTGAGCTATCTTTAAGCGATTTCACCTCCTCTATTTCTCGATGTAATTATCGCCACTGATAGTAACCGGGATATTGTCAACAATAGAGAGAAAAACCTTAGCCAGCTTGGGGTCGAACTGCGTACCGGCGTTTCGCCTTATTTCCCCCACTGCCTTCTCATGTGAGAAGGCACTAGAGAAAGACCGTTCCGAGGTCATGGCAGCAAAGGCATCAGCTATAGCCAGAATGCGAGCTTCCAGTGGTATCTCCTTGCCCTTCAGTCCTTTGGGATAACCACTCCCATCATACCTCTCATGGTGGTGCAGAATAGCTGGCAGGCAAGGAGCCAATTGATGAACACGACCAACAATAGTTGCCCCTAGCTGAGGGTGCATTCTGATTACTTCCCATTCCCGGGCAGTTAGCTCACCCTGCTTATTGAGTACATCGTCACTGATGCCAATCTTACCGATATCATGTAGCAGGGCACAGGTGCTCAGCTTGCTTATTTCCAGTGGCTCCAGTTTAAGAGCTTCCGCCAGGGCTACAGCATACTCACTAACCTTTTTTGAGTGGGTACGGGTGTAATGGTCCCTGGCATCTACTGTTGCCGCCAGAGCGTAAACAGTGCTTAAGACTTCACTGTCCTTACCACTCTCATAATCAGTTATGACATCATCCGACAGCAGCATGGTTCCCGAGGCACGGTGGCTTTGATTGCCACCGTTTCGTTTGGCGTGGTAAAGCGCTGCATCAGCTGCAGCGATAATCCCGTCTGCTCCTATGCCATCTGCCGGCCAACTAGCTAAGCCAAGACTGGTGGTAACTGGCGTAACGCCTGCTTTCATCTCTGAGGCAAGCCGTTTGCGAATCCGCTCAGCTACGCGGTAGGCAGCCTCAATGGTTGTCTGGGGTAAAAGAACAGCGAATTCATCCCCACCATAGCGAAAAGCCTGGTCAGCACCCCTTATCGCATTTTTCATAATGCCGCCGGCCTGCTTGAGGAATCTATCACCGGCTAAATGCCCGTAGTTGTCATTGTAGTTCTTAAAAGAATCAAGGTCAAGGATAATTAATGATAATACGCCACCATAACGAGAGTGTCGACCTATCTCACTGGTAATCATTTCATTTAAGGAGCGACGATTAAGCAGTCCGGTAAGCTCATCGATACGAGCCCTCTGTTCCACTTTAGCATAGAGACGGGAATTCTCAATAGGCATGGCAATCTGGGAAGCCAGTTGCTCGAGGAGATTTAAGTGCCTCTGGTTGTAGGCATTTGAATTGCAACTGGCTACAATCAAGCTACCGATAACTTCATCCTTTACTATCAACGGAAAGTAAGAAATCGAGCGCACCCCTTGCCTCAGATGGTATTGACCCGTCGAAAACCTGTATCCTTGCGACAGGTCAGATTCAATAATGGACTTCCTGTGGGTAGCTACCCATTCGGTAGCTGTGCCTGTGATTGGCAATCGCTCTCCCGCTTGCCAGGGCGAACCTATCTCAGAGGATAACGCCATAAAAAGAATCTCGTTCTCCTCAATAAGACAAATCGCTGCCCAGCTAACATCAACCACCTTCTTCAGTTCTTGTATAAAGCTATCGTATATTCTCTGAATATCCAGACTTGAGGTTATAATTGCGCTGGAGCGATTGATTACCGATAGTTCCTCTTCGCGCTGCCGCAGTTGCTCCCGGAGATATTCCTTTTCCATACTTACCGCTACCCGGTTGGTAACATCCTCCAGTAGATGGAAATCCTCCATTGAGTACCTGCCGGCTTGCTTTTTGTCCAGTACCAGAACACCTATTAACTTATCACGACTTATCAAAGGCATGAATAGCTCAATATCACTTGACTTGATTGCCTCTTTCTCCTGTTCCCATAAACTGCGAAATTCGGGCAGAACCGCTAAATTCTGCCTGGTCAACGGCTTGCGTTCCCTCGTTAGATACTCCACAATAGGGCTATGCCCCTTCAGTCTCAAGCTAAACAGGGGGTCGTCTGGCTGGTTGGGTTCAATAAGACGAGCAGTAAAATCTTCACCGCCGACCTCAAGGAACAGCAGCCCTGCCTTACTACAGCCAATCGCTTTGGTGACCAGCATTAACAGTTCTCCACCTTGTTTTCCAAGACTGAAAATGTGGTGTATCTTACTGGCAAAATCAGAGAGTTTCTGGCGGTAATCGTAGCTCTGTCTCTGAAAAGCTTTGCCCATGGTTGCAAAGAGAAAACTGCGCACCTTGTTAATTAATATAGCGACTATAATAGCGGCTGCAGTAGCGGCAAACATCGTCGGCGAGTCAAGCTCAAAGCCTAACAGAATATGGAGGATAAAGAGTAAAAGCCAGAAGCTAGCCGCCCCAATAACCCCCACCCCTATCCATGCTACTCCCCGCCGTAAAACAAACCTGATATCCATTAACTGATGCCTGATAATGGCGTAGCTGAGAGTGATGGCAACGAGAATGTTGCCGAAATGACTGATGGGATACTCCTTCCACCAGGGGAGGAGAGCAGCGAAAGAAAATATAGCCAGACCCAAGATACCGAGCAGCAGAGAAATGATTTGACTATATAGTACCGGGTTATCTAAAACCTTCAGCCTTTTCCAAAAAACGTACACATTCCTAACCGCCAGAGTTAGGAGGGGAATGGCTAAGAAGACGACCCCTCTACCATACTCAGGATAGAGCTTGTCGCCGCTGGCACCAATGCTCTCGGGAATATAACCCAGCACCACCAGGGTGATAATCACCGCTAGCGAAACATAGGCAAACGGAAGCCATCGTCCCTGACCTGGAGTAAAGAAAGAAGAGGTAAAGCAGTGGAGCTGCACCACCATCCACGCGTACATGATGATGATAATTTCAAACAAAAGAAAATTGTATTGCGGGAGAAAATTGCTGCGGAAAATATAGTCAGTAATGCTCCACCCCATGGCAGCGATTAGAAATACGGTGAAGAGTTTATGCCTTTTCTGCCAGGGACGACTGCCGATAGTAGTAACCAGTATCGGAATATAAACAATAATAGCGATTAAAGGAAATAAAGCATAAATATTCATATACGGGATAATTATTATCCCAAATATAAAAGCTGTCAAGACGGAACTAAAGTAAGCTACCTAAAGTAGGGATACTAAAGTACTAGCGAACAGCCGCCTTACCACGTTCAGCTTCTACCTCAACCTTTGCAGCAACCTCCGGCTTGGTGGTCAGTAGCAACGAAATCACTTTTTCCGACGGGTTAACATGCGGTGGTTTCAGATGGGCTAAATCAGCACCCTCGAACTGTCTTTGATTTGTGTAATTGGCAAAAGCACCACTGGGCAGCAAAGTAACCTCTACCCCGAAATTAACCATGTCGGCTAAATCTTCATGAACTTGAGAGGTCGTATAGGTATCGTTGTCTGACTTCATAATATGCTCATACACTAATCTCGCCATATCTGCCTCACTGATTCGGTGCTCATCCTTAAGTTCAATAAGGAGATGCAATACTGGCTCCCCAGCTTTCTTGAAGGCTGTCCAGTCCTCGTAATCAATGCCAGTATCTTCTATTGCTTGCCAGATTGTCTTCTCCGTCAGCCGAATGACAACGAAATCAAGAAGGTCATCAGCCCGCCGCTCAAAAACCATCTGAGGTAGGTTAATGCCCAGCTTATCGTTTCGCAATGAAGTTATCCTTATCATATCACCGACCCTGTATCTGAGTAAGGCACCACCGTGAAAGTTGGTGGTAACTATCTCGTAATTCTCTCCGGCTTTCACCTCATCAAGCAAAACAGTCTCAGGTTGATAGCTGTGGTCCAGCTGCCATTTGAAATGTTCCTTTTCCGGTATAAACTCCAGGAAGTTGAGATTGGGAATGAAGGTCATACTATCATAGTCCCATGTCTGGGTAGCCACAACAGTGCTTTCGGTGCTGGCATATATATCCAAAGGACACCTTCCCCAGAATTCCTCTATTCTATCTTTGTAAACCCAGCTATCAAGACCGCTGCTTATGATTCCCCTTACTGACCACAGGTCTTTAGGTAGCAGGGGCCGCCCGGCTAACTTACTCCTGACCAATCCTCTGATTAAACGAAGCAGTACTTTGGGATGGGAGAGGAAGGGACGAATATCTACTTTCTCTGAGGACTGGCTGAGCTTGTTGCCCACAGCCGCCAGAACCAGAGACAAACCAAAGAAGTAATCGAGTCCCTGGAATAGAGCCTGGTTAAGACCGAGTTTTACCCTCTCTTCAAAAGGCAAGCTTTCAGCTTCGTCTAAAGGAGGCAAGTAATTTACGGGGGTCTGCTCTTCCAGCATAGTAGCCATGGCGCCTGACATGTATGGTCTGGGGGCTACCGTGTATACAAGCTTAGGACATTCAGGAAACGTAGAGGTATCACCCCACCCCTTGCAACTGGAAAGCATGCCAATACCGTATATCAGCGTACTCAATTCATGATGATATGCCGGGGTTATCGGCACCCACTTACACGGGTATTCACCAGACCTGCCCGAGGTATGCACCCACATCACCGGCTTTGCCGGCAATATGTCCTCTCTCTGTTCGGCAAGCTCAGGGCAATAATCGGCATAGGTAGTTAATGGCACCAGCGCCCTGAACTCATCCACGGTTTCTGGCTTCGCCCCCCTCATTAGCTTGTTGCCCAATACACAGCGGCTCATTAATTCTATTTGTTCCAATAGTAGCCGCTTCTGAATAGTCATGAATTGGTCTAAGTTAAGACTGATAAAACCACAGCACATCTGCCATAGCTCTTCATCCCTACCCTGGCGTAGAAGTTCAATTGCTCTTGTCATGGAAAACCTCCTTTTATTCCTGACTTACCCAGGACTTATTTACTATTACAATATAGTAATATAGTACCACATACATGGAGAAGGACTGTCAATAGCCACCCTGAAAATGACATATTAAATGGTATTGACAGCCAGCGAATCGGGAACTAATATAGACCAGCTGGGCCGAAGGGAAAATTCAGGAAAGAAGGAGGCAAATAATGGCCAAGATGCCCAAAGAAGTGATGGATTTGCTTAACGAACGTCCCCTAACATCCAAGGTGCTAGCCACCTGTGATGCTGCAGGCACGCTCAACGTAGTCCCCAAGGAAACTCTCTTCCCCGTAGACGAAGAGACTATAGCTTTCGCCGATATCTGGGGCGACAAGACTAACGTGAATCTGAAAGCCACAAGCAAGGCAGTAATAGCCGTGTTCAAGATAGAAGTGCCCCCTGTTGGCTACCAAATAAAGGGAACATTCCAGGGTTTCCAGACCTCGGGACCCCTGTTTGACATCTTTGCCCAGCAGGTAAAACAGATGCTAAAGCTGGATATCAAGGCCGTGGGCACGATTAAGGTTGATGAGGTGTACTCTGCAGCTCCACCCAATGCGGGCGCCAAACTTGCCTAGCTATCCGATAAACCCTCTTGGAGAACTGCGCTTTTTTTATAACCAATTTATTGCTTTTTTATCTCGGACGCACCCGATATTATAAGCGAGCCAAGGGTGGGGTCGCCAACATAGCCAAGCTCTGAAGCGCTACTCACGTTACCATCTAACCTGCCGCTGGCGTTAATAGTAGCTTTGCTGGCTCCACTGAGGTCAATCTTTGCGTTGTTGACGAGAAAATCAGACAACCGGACTTTGCTGGCACTTAACGCCTCAACAGTGACATCATTTGCCGAACCGCCCAGCTCAACAGTACTGGCTCCCGAAACGATAAAACTACAATCGGCCGTTTTAATGCTGCCCGAGACTTCGCTTGCCCCCGAGATATCAAATTCAGTGTCACCGGCTTCAAAATCACTGATATACAGGGAACTGGCTCCGGATAAATCAAAGTCCATAGGACTTCCCGAACTGAAGCCACGGACTTCTCCTTCCGAGGCTCCAGATAGTTCCAATCTATACAGGTCAGGCATTACAATAGCAACTTTCTGGGTAGTACGAACATAGATACGAGGTTGTTTGAGCCCTATGTGAAGCGTCTTTCCCTCCTGCCGAATATCAAGATGCTGGAATAAATTATCGTTGGCAGTGATGCTGACAAAGTAAGAATTTCCACGGGAAACATCAACCTCAAATGCGCTGCTCACCTCTAATTTCGTGAAACCAGCGTAATACATCTCCCTGGTCATGATGTTCGACGAACCAGTCAACGAACCGCCACATCCGCTAGCTGAGGCGAGCAGTCCCGTGATTACTGCCAGGGTAACCAGGCAGGTCGCCACTTTTCTGGTTGTCATTTCCCTTCCCTCCTGTGATATGGTGCTGTAGTGCCGGTATCAGCACAACCAGACAATGTACACATTAAGTATCCTACTTTGTCAACACCCTGTAGAAAAACATGTAAGCCTGTGTGTAAAGTAATGTAGTTAGAACTTTGGAGAGGGAGGTTCACTTCCAGTTGAGTTTCTATCGATGTTTTACCTCGTCGGAGCCAAAAATAAAGTCCAGGTCATCCTGCAAAGCCGCAATCTTATCCCGGGGAAAGAGCTTTTCATCTATATCAAGCATTACTTTGGTTTCACCTTTAGCCGAGCCTACTACATGGGCTCTGAGGCATTCTTTTTCCGCCTTGCCCGACTCACCCTGAATCTTGAAGGTCAGCGTGCCCCGAGAAATAAAGGATGACGAGTCGTTGGGTAGAGAGTAAGTCTCAAATTTTGCCTCATCAATAACCGCTCCCTGCTTGAGGACGAAATCTCTCACCTCATCATATAAGATCTCGGGCTTTACATTCTGGTATGTTTTCCTAATCTGCATTTGGCTCCTCACATTCATTATAGTCCCTATTGTTAGTTATATAATAAGGCTTTGCCAATTTTTGTCAAGGAGACACACCAGTAGGAACAAATGCCCCACCCCAAAAAGAGCCAGCTTGATTTTTGCCCTCGGTATAAGCTATACTTGTATACTTGTGGGTAGACTTTTCTAATAAAACAAAAACTAACTAGAAGAAGGGATTAGAGTTTGGCAAATAGGGTTACCATTAAGGAGCTTTTAGAAGCCGGGGCACACTTTGGGCACCAGACCAGCCGCTGGCATCCTCGCATGAAGAGCTACATTTTCACCAAGCGCAACGGCATCCATATCATTGACCTGGAACAAACGGTCACCATGCTGGACAAAGCCTGCGACTTTATCCGGGAAGTGGCCGAGGCAGGTGGCGTTATTCTTTTCGTCGGCACCAAAAAGCAGGCACAGGAAGCTGTTGGAGAAGAGGCTGCGCGCTGTGGTATGTATTATGTCAACCAGCGCTGGCTCGGAGGGACACTGACCAACTTCACTACCATCCAAGCCCGTATCGACTATCTCGTCCGCTTGGAAGACCAGCAATCCAGAGGAGAGCTTAACTCCCTGCCCAAGAAGGAAGCCCTGAAACTCGAGGAGGAAATCTCACGCCTTAATCATCTGATGGGTGGTTTCAAAGAGATGACCAGTCCACCAGATGCTCTGTTCATTGTTGACCCTACCAAGGAAAGAATTGCCCTGGCCGAAGCCAAGCGTGTAGGCATACCAGTTGTCGCTATAGCCGATACTAATTGTAACCCCGATGATATAGACCACCCCATCCCAGCCAACGATGATGCTATTAGAGCCATAAAACTGGTATGCAATAAGATTGCTGATGCCATTATTGAAGGCAAAACCGGCGAGGCATTACTTACGGTAGAGGAAGGTGAGGAAGAGGGCTTAGAGGAACTCGGGGTTGCCGAAACCACCGAACCTGTCGCTTTCACCCCAGATGAGTAATAAACATAGAAAGGGCTGAATTGAAAATTCCAACAACCAGAGTGAAAGAGCTAAGAGACCAGTCTGGAGCCGGGGTTATGGATTGTAGAAATGCCCTGCTTGAAGCTGAAGGAGACATAGAAAAGGCAATCGAGATTTTAAAGGAGAAAGGCTGTCTCCAGGCAAAAAGGAAATCGGAACGTGCCGCCACCCAGGGAGTGATTGAAGCTTATATCCATACCGGCGAGAAAATAGGCGCCATGGTCGAAGTCAACTGCGAAACCGACTTCGTGGCTCGGACTGACGAGTTCAAGGAACTGGCCCATCAACTGGCGATGCAAGTAACCGCCATGTCTCCCCAATTCATTTCAGAAGAAGAGGCTTCCGGAGAAGCTGACATAGAACCCCAGTCAGCGTGCCTGCTTCTCCAGCCCTACATTAAAGACCCTGACAAGACCATCCAGGATATTATTAATGACACTATCGCCAAGACAGGCGAGAATATCAAGGTAAGTAGATTTGTTAGATTTGAAGTAGGCAGTTAGGTATTTGAAAAATGACCACTACCAAATATAAACGAGTTCTACTCAAGCTCAGTGGTGAGGCATTCCGAGGCAAAGCTGAGTATGGTATTGATGCCACTACCCTGACCGGTATAGCCAAGCAGGTCAGGCAGGTAATAGAAATGGGGGTGGGTATAGCCATAGTTGTCGGTGGCGGTAACCTCTGGCGCGGGGCTAACGCTGAAGAAGAAGGCATGGACCGGGTCACCGCCGACTACGCCGGGATGTTAGCCACCGTGATAAATGCTCTGGCTCTCCAGGATACACTGGAAAAAGAAGGGGTAACTACCCGAACTCTGACATCTATAGTTATTCAGCAGGTAGCTGAACCATATAT